>Ga0265297_10000608_pt1 | contig 102522 bp, 98 predicted proteins | sample Munlanlwell13791_FD_192502 | JGI IMG/M metagenome (GOLD analysis project Ga0265297, IMG submission 192502) | Leachate microbial communities from a municipal landfill in Southern Ontario, Canada - Leachate well 137-91 | ecosystem: Engineered > Solid waste > Landfill > Unclassified | place...
ACCCCGCTAGTTTCGCAGAGTTGGCTAAACAGAATTCTGAAGATCCAGGTTCGGCAGCTGAGGGTGGCGATTTAGGTTGGTTCCCACGTAATGCCATGGTTAAGCCTTTTGCTGACGCTGTGTTCACGATGAAACCGAATGAAATTAAAGGGCCTGTCGCGACTGATTTTGGTTATCACATTATTATGCTCAGTGGCATTAAGCCAGCTCAAACTCAGCCATTTGAAATGGTTAAGTCAGCTATTGTGAGTGAATTACAAAAGCAGCAGGCGGGTAAGTTGTTTGCGGACGCTGCAGAGCGCTTTAGTAATCAGGTTTATGAGCAATCGACTGAGTTAGCTTCAGCTGCAAAAGCGCAGAATTTGCCTGTTTTAAACTCTGATTGGGTAACTAAAATTGGTGGAGCTAATGCGGGTGTTTTGAATTCGCCCAAGATGATGACAGCGTTGTTTTCTGATGATGTGCTCAAAAATAGGCGTAATAGTGAGGCGATTGAAGTTGCGCCTAATAAGCTGGTGTCCGCGCGCTTGTTGGAATACAAGCCAGCTACTGTGCAAGCTTTAGCAGTGGTAAGTGACAAAATTGCAAGCTTGTTAGTTCAACAACAAACACGCTCGGCGGCGCAGAAACAGGGCGAACAGGTATTGTCGCAGTTACGCGCAGGTAAAGAGCCCGCATCGATTAAATGGAGTGCATTCCAGTTAATTAGTCGTGTTCATGCTGAAGACGTTCCACCAAAATTAGTTGAACCGATTTTTGCTGCTGATGAAAAGGCGATGCCTAGTTATGTGGGTGGTGTGGATGTTGAAGGTAATTATCAGCTAGTGCGCGTAACGCGTGTATTGCCTGGCACTACACCTGATGCAACTAAACTGCTTGCGATGCAAACGCAATTAGCTAACATTATTGCCCAACAAGCATTTGCTGATTATTTAGCCAGTTTGACTAAGTCAGCCAAGATCACGATTGCCAAGTCTGCTTTAGAAAAATCTGCACAGTAACAAAGGCGTGCCGAAATTGATATTTCGGCACGTTGTGTATTAATCGAAGCTAGCCCCTACCGTTGTATTAAAGCCTGCATCAACATAGGTGATCTCACCTGTAATCCCGCTGGCCAAATCAGACAGCAAGAAAGCGCTGGTGTTACCGACTTCTTGTATGGTGACGTTACGGCGTAATGGCGCGTGTTTTTCTACGTGATTCAATATCTTGCTAAAGCCCCCTATGCCACTGGCGGCTAAAGTTTTAATCGGACCTGCTGATACGCCATTGACGCGTATGCCTTTAGGGCCCAAGCTTTGCGCCATGTAATATACGTTGGACTCCAAACTGGCTTTGGCCAATCCCATGACGTTGTAGCTAGGTACCGAGCGTATGGAGCCTAAATAAGATAGTGTGAGCATGGCCGCGTTACGATCTTGCATCATAGGCAAGCCTGCTTTTGCCAATGCCGCAAAGCTGTATGAGCTAATGTCATGCGCAATTTGAAAGTATTCACGGGTTACCGCTTCCAGGTAATCGCCTGTTAGCGCAACTTTAGGTACGAACGCTATTGCGTGAACGATACCGTCTAAACTGTCCCATTCTTTACCCAAATCGGCAAATAGTTGATTGATTTCATCATCACTGGCAACATCACATGGCAATACAATGCTACTGTTGAATTCGCTGGCTAGTGCAGTGACACGGTCTTTGATCTTTTCGCCTTGGTAAGTAAAAGCCAAAGTCGCACCTTCACGGTGACAGGCTTGCGCGATGCCATATGCAATTGAGCGGTCACTGATTAAACCTGTAATCAGTATGCGTTTGTCTTGTAAGAACCCCATGCGTGCTTTCCTTTTACATAAAATGAGAATTAGGATTATACCCATAGTCGTGTGACTAGGTTAAACTCATGCCCATGATGCGAATTTTTTTATTATTGGTATTGCTGCTAAGTGGTTGTGAACACACGGTTTGGAATAGTCCTTATCCTGCAGGCGTGAGTCGGGCAAATATACTGTATTCTTCATTTGAAGAACGGCCTAAACACCTTGATCCAGCATTGTCGTACAGCAGTAATGAAACCGAAATTATCTCGCAGATTTATGAACCACCATTACAGTACCATTACCTTAAACGACCCTATACGCTGATTCCGCAAACCTTGACCGCCATGCCCAGCGTGCGTTATCTGGATGCAGCAGGCAAGGTGTTGTCAAATGATGCGCCTGCGCAAAACATAGCACAAAGTGTGTATGAATTACATTTGCGTCCCGGGATTTATTATCAGCCTCATCCAGCATTTGCACGCACTGCATCGGGTCAACTGCGCTACGCGAATCTGAAGGCTAAAGACTGGGAACATATTGCAGCGTGGCGTGATTTTAAACAGATGGGCACACGTGAATTAGTTGCGGCAGATTATGTTTATCAAATTAAACGCTTGGCATCACCGCAGCTCAATTCACCGATTTTTGGTGTGATGGCTGGCTATATTGTTGGCTTGCAAGATTACAACCGTATGCTGACACAACAGCTGCAATTGTTACCTGCAGGCGCTTATTTGGATTTGACGCGCTACCCTCTGTCAGGTGTTGAGTTGGTGGATCGTTATACCTACCGTATTCATTTACATGGTAAATATCCTCAGTTTTCCTACTGGTTAGCCATGCCATTTTTTGCCCCTATACCACCCGAGGTTGACGAATTTTATGGTCAGCCTGGGATGACTACGCATAACTTTACGCTTGACTGGCATCCTGTGGGCACAGGACCTTATCAATTGACGGTGAACGACCCGAATCAACAAATGGTACTGGCGCGTAATCCTAATTACCATGGTGAGGCTTATCCCCGTGAGGGTGATGCTGGAGATGCGGCGGCGGGGTTGTTGCGTGATGCGGGAAAAGCCATGCCATTTATTGATGCGGAGGTGTTTAGTTTAGAAAAGGAAAGCATTCCTTATTGGAACAAGTTTTTACAAGGTTATTATGATTTATCGGGGATAAGCTCGGATAGCTTTGACCAGGCTGTGCAAATCAATGCACAGGGTGAACCTGAGCTAACCGATGCGATGCGTGCACAAGGTATGAGTCTGGTAACGGCGGTGACAGCCTCTAATCGGTATATGGGCTTTAATATGCAAGATAGTGTCGTTGGCGGCTTATCTGATCGTGCTCGTAAACTGCGGCAGGCGATTGCGATCGCGGTGGATTATGAGGAGTTTATTGCTATTTTTGCCAATGGTCGTGGTATTCCAGCGCAAGGTCCGATTCCCCCCGGCATCTTTGGATATCAGGATGGGTTGGCAGGTATGAACCCTGTGGTCTATCAAAATGTGAATGGCAAAATTACGCGTCGCCCAATTGCTGATGCACAGCGTTTATTAGTTGAGGCAGGTTATCCAAATGGTCGAGATGCGAAAACAGGTGCACCCTTAGTATTGTATTTTGATACCGCTGCCAGTGGTCCAGATGCGAAGGCACGCCTGGACTGGATGGTTAAACAGTTTGCAAAATTGAATATACAGCTGGTTATACGCGGCACCGATTACAACCGTTTTCAAGACAAAATGCGTCGTGGTAATGCGCAGATTTTTGAATGGGGCTGGAATGCAGATTATCCTGACCCTGAAAATTTTCTTTTTCTGTTGTATGGCGCTAACAGTAAAGTAGGGCATAACGGTGAAAATGCAGCGAATTATCAAAATCCAGATTTCGATGCATTATTTGATGAGATGAAATATCTGGATAACACGCCTGCACGACAGGTCATTATCAATCAGATGTTGGCTGTGGTGCGTGAAGATAGCCCCTGGTTATTTGGCTATTTCCCCAAAGCGTTCAGTTTACGCCAGGCGTGGGTTGCGCCGACTAAGCCTAATGTGATTGCTAACAATACGCTGAAATATCGCAAAATTGATCCTGAGTTACGGCATCAGCTACGCGAACAATGGAATCAACCTGTATTGATGCCGTTTATTTGGTTAATCTTGGTGATGGTAGTGTTGATATGGCCAGCAGTATGGGCATGGCGACGACATGAGCGGAGTGCGGCGAAATGATAGGTTATTTGCTGCGTCGGTTGCGTGATGCGATTCCGATATTGTTAGGCGTGAACTTACTCACGTTTGTGCTGTTTTTCGTAGTAAATACACCAGATGACATGGCGCGCATGCATTTGGGCACCAAACATGTAACTGAGCAGGCGATTAAGCAGTGGAAAGTCGAACATGGCTACGATTTGCCTTTGTTTTATAACGCGACCCAATCCAATGTTGCTGCCTTGACTGAGACGGTTTTTTTCAACAAATCATTACGTATGTTCGCGCTCGATTTTGGCGCTTCTGATGATGGGCGTGATATCGCCCATGAAATTAAAACGCGGGCAGGCCCCAGTCTCGCCATTGCGCTGCCAGTATTTGTACTAGGGTTGTTGGTCAATGTTAGCTTTGCCTTGATGATGGTGTTTTTTCGTGCGACATATCTTGATCGGTTAGGGGTCGTGTTGTCGGTGATTTTAATGTCAATCTCAGGGTTGTTTTATATTATTGCGGGCCAGTTTTTGCTTGCCAAACTCTGGCGCTGGTTACCCATTTCCGGTTTTGCGCCGGGAATCGATGCTTGGCGATTTGTGCTGTTACCTGTATTGATTTCTGTGGTTGGGGGGCTGGGTAGCGGTACACGCTGGTATCGCAGTATCTTTCTTGAAGAAATCGCAAAGACTATGTCCGCACTGCACGAGCCAAGGGCTTGTCAGAGTCGCGCATATTATTTCGCCATGTGTTGCAGAATGGCATGATACCTATACTGACCGGGGCTGTGGTCGTGTTGCCATTGCTGTTCATGGGTAGCCTGCTTACCGAATCTTTCTTTGGCATACCTGGCTTGGGCAGCTACATCATAGATGCGATACAGGCGCAGGATTTTGCCATTGTGCGTGCTATGGTGTTCATCGGTGCTGTGCTGTATATCATCGGTTTATGGCTGACTGATATCGCTTACAGTTGGGCGGATCCACGAGTGAGGTTGTCATAATGCCGGTCATCTTGTGGACAGATGCGCTGATTTATTTGTTGGTGGCGAGTATAGGGTTGATGCTCTATAAGCAGCCTGCAGATGGTCAAGTGCGAGATGCCTTTAGACGTTTATTGTGTAGCCCTATGGCTGTTGCAACCGGCATGGTGCTATTGGCTTTTACGCTGGTGGCATTACTGGATTCGCTGCATTATCGACCGTTGCTGCAACAGGATACCCACGCCACGCCACAGTACAGCGTGGAAGTAGTCAGCGTCTGGGATGCATTATTGCAGCCATTACGTGCACATAATGAGAAATCCTATTCTGCCCCGTTATCGCAGCATTTGTATGTAAAAGAAAATGTCACTTTGCCAAATGGATCGATCATTCGTGATTACCCACGTTTAGATATTGCACAAACGGCTCAACCCAGTGTGGGGTGCTTGTTTGTGCGCGGTTTGATATGGGGTGGCGGGATGACCGTATTTATATGGATCCTTTTGGGAGTCGTGTGGGCGCGAGGTGTACGTGATATTTGGTCGACGTTATGGCATGACAGCAATACTACTAGGCGTACGGTGTTGTGGGTATCAGCATTGATGTTGATCAGCGTGGCGACGGTGGCGAGTTTGGCAGCGCATTATCATGTGTTAGGCACAGACAAGATAGGGCAAGATGTGCTCTATAACACACTTAAAAGTATACGCACGGGCTTGCTTATCGGTACACTGACCACGCTGATTATGCTGCCGTTTTCGATATTGCTAGGTATAAGCGCGGGCTATTTCGGTGGCTGGCTGGATGACGTGATTCAATATGTTTACACCACCCTGAATGCTATTCCCAGCGTATTGCTGATCGCGGCAGCAGTGTTGTTGATGCAAGTGTATATCGAAACCCATGCTGCGATGTTTGACAGTTCGGCAGCACGGACAGATTTCAGGCTGTTATTCCTGTGTGTTATATTGGGTGTGACCAGCTGGACAGGGCTATGCCGCTTGTTGCGCGGGGAGACCTTAAAGCTGCGTGAACTCGACTATGTGCAGGCTGCGCGTGCATTTGGTGTGAGCAATATGCGGATTATGCTGCGACATATTTTGCCAAATTTATACCATCTGGTGTTAATCAGTGTGGTGATGGATTTTTCAGGTCTGGTATTGGCTGAAGCCGTCTTGTCATATGTAGGTGTAGGCGTCGATCCCGCGATGCAGAGCTGGGGCAATATGATTAATGCTGCCCGCCTGGAAATGGCGCGTGAGCCGGTGGTGTGGTGGCCGCTGGTTGCCGCGTTTGGATTTATGTTCACACTGGTATTGTCTGCCAATTTATTTGCTGACAGCGTGCGTGATGCGTTTGATCCGAAAGGAACACGCTGATGGTTCTGTCTATTAAAGCATTGCATACCCGTCTGGGTAAATTGCGTCTGGTCGACGGTGTGAGTTTTGATGTGGCAGCGGGGCAAACCTTTGCGCTGCTAGGTGAGTCGGGTTGCGGTAAATCGATGACAGCGTTGTCTATTATGCGATTGTTGCCTGATGTGGCAAATATCAGCTCGGGACAGGTCATATTGCATGGGCAAGATGTATTGCAACTACCAGAATCTGCCATGCGCGATGTACGTGGCGGCAAGATAGGCATGATATTTCAAGAGCCGATGACTAGCCTTAACCCTGTACTGACGGTGGGTGAGCAAGTTATGGAAACCCTGCTGCGCCACTTGTCATTATCAACTAAAGTGGCGCGTCAGCAAGCTGAGGCTTTATTGACTGCGGTGGGGATACCTGACGCGCAACGGCGTCTGGATGAATACCCCTTCCAGCTTTCAGGTGGGATGAAGCAGAGAGTAATGATCGCCATGACGTTGGCGGGAAATCCCGATGTGCTTATCGCAGACGAGCCGACCACGGCATTGGATGTCACCATTCAAGCGCAAGTTTTAGCGTTACTGCGTAATATTCAGCGGCAACGTGGTATGGCGATGCTATTGATTACGCATGACTTGGGTGTAGTCAGTGAAATGGCGCATCAGGTTGGTGTGATGTATGCTGGTGAACTGGTTGAGGTCGCGCCACGCGATGCTTTCTTTGATCAGCCTAAACATCCTTATAGCCAAAAACTGTTTGCTGCATTGCCTGATCGGCAGTTAGGGAAATTAGTCAATATTGCCGGCAATGTGCCACCGTTAGATACTGAATTCGTTGGCTGTCGTTTTGCACCACGCTGTGATTATGCGTTTGATTTGTGTCACCGGCTATCTCCTGACTGGACACAACTTGCCGATGGGCATAGTGCGCGTTGTCACTTGTTGAATCAGGTGGCAGTCAATAAGGTATTGGTGCAACAGGATGTATCACCAACACTGCCTAGTCATCCTCATACAGAGGAAATGTTAGTCGTAGATGACCTTAAGGTGTATTACCCGTTAAAGCGGGGCTGGTTACAGACTGGATCTCGTGTGTTGAAGGCAGTGGATGGGGTAAACTTCACGCTCTATCAGGGCGAAACTTTGGCATTAGTGGGGGAATCAGGTTGCGGTAAAACCACTGTAGGTAAGGCCATAGTGCAATTGCAGCGGATTACACAAGGCAATGTGGTGTTGGATGGAGTGAATTTGGCTTCGCTTAATCCATCCGCGTTGCGGCGACAACGCGCCAAAGTGCAAATGATATTCCAGGACCCCTATGCCTCGCTGAATCCGCATATGCGGGTGCAAGCAATATTGGAGGAGGGTATGGTTGCCTTGGGCGTTGAACTTGATGCTGGGCAACGTCTCATTCAACTACGGCGATTGATAGATCAGGTTGGTTTGCCCGCCAACGCGTTACAGCGTTATCCGCATGAATTTTCAGGCGGCCAGCGACAGCGGATCGCAATCGCACGAGCATTAGCGGTGCATCCACAACTGATTATCTGCGACGAACCTACCAGTGCTTTAGATGTTTCGGTTCAGGCACAAATTATCAATTTATTAAATGACTTACAGGACGAACTGCAGGTAAGTTATTTGTTTATTACCCACAACTTGCCCGTGGCCGATTATCTTGCGCACCGTATTGCAGTGATGTATTTAGGACGTATTGTTGAAATCGGTAGTAGCGCAGAAATCATGCAGCAGGCTGCACACCCTTATACGCAAGCCCTATTAGCTGCGGTACCCAGAATAGATCGACATGAGGTTGCCGTTGCTTTGTTACAAGGCGATATGGCGAGTGCGGCGAATCCGCCGACAGGCTGCCATTTTCACCCGCGTTGCTCACAGGCAATGGCTATCTGCCGCCAACAATACCCGCATGTCACGCAATTGAGTGCTACACATTTCGTTAACTGCCATCTTCTACCTACTCCTTAGAGAATAATTATGCACACTATACCTACCGTTTACCGTCAAGATTACCGTCCTTATCCCTTTCAAATTGCTCACCTCAATTTGATATTCGATTTGGAAGCCGCGCATACTCGCGTACACAGTGAGATGCGGCTGACACAGATGCATGCAGACATGGACTTAGTGTTACATGGTGACGGTTTAACCTTGTTGAGCATCCATTTAGATGGTCGTGAATTAAATGCGGCAACTGATTATGTACTGACTAATGATAGTTTGCGTGTGTTGCATCCACCTGAGACATTTACTCTCACTATCGTGACGCAAATTCAACCGGATCAAAATTCTACGTTGATGGGCTTGTATGCATCTAACGGTAATTTATTTACGCAATGTGAAGCTGAGGGCTTTCGCAAAATTACTTATTTCCCCGATCGTCCTGACGTGATGACTCAATACACGGTGGAATTGCGTGCAGATGCGCAACATTATCCGGTGCTGCTTTCCAATGGCAATTTAGTTGATGAGGGCGTGCTTGATGATGGGCGACATTATGCTAAATGGATAGATCCATTTAAAAAGCCGTCGTATTTATTTGCGCTTGTTGCAGGAAAACTGGTCTGCCAGGAAGAAAAATTCATACTTGCATCGGGACGTGAGGTGTTGCTGCAAGTATGGGTGGAAGATGGCAATCTCGATAAAACTCAACACGCCATGGAGTCATTGAAAAACAGTATACGTTGGGATGAGCAACGTTTTGGGTTGGAGTTGGATTTAGACCGATTCATGATCGTTGCAGTGAGTGATTTCAATATGGGGGCAATGGAGAATAAGGGCTTAAATATATTCAATACCAAATATGTGCTGGCTAACCCGCGTGTAGCTACCGATACAGATTACGCTAATATTGAGTCGGTTGTCGGGCATGAATATTTTCATAATTGGACGGGCAATCGCGTTACGTGTCAGGATTGGTTTCAATTATCGTTAAAAGAGGGTTTGACTGTATTCCGCGACCAGGAGTTTTCAGCAGATATGGTGGGTACGGAAAGCGGGCGCGCAGTTAAGCGTATCGAAGATGTACGTATGTTGCGGCAAGTGCAGTTTTCTGAAGATGCAGGCCCCATGGCTCATCCAGTGCGGCCTGATAGCTATGTAGAAATTAACAATTTTTACACCGTGACTATCTATGAAAAAGGTGCGGAAGTAGTGCGCATGTATCAAACTCTGCTGGGGCGAGACGGCTTCCGAAAAGGGATGGATTTGTATTTTTCACGACACGACGGGTGCGCAGTGACATGCGACGATTTTCGTGCCGCGATGGCGGATGCCAATGGATATGATTTAAATCAGTTTGAACGTTGGTATAGTCAGGCCGGAACGCCTACGGTTAAGGTGAAGACTTCTTATGATGCGGATAAGCAACAATATACATTAACGCTACGCCAATTCTGCGCACCTACGGCCGGACAAGCTGACAAGCTGCCATTCCATATCCCCGTGACTGTCGGTTTGCTAGATACGGAAGGGCAGGATATGCCTTTGTATTTGTCAGGCGCAACCTCAGCTGTGACCAGCTGTGTGCTGGAATTGACTGAAACTGAACAGAGCTTTGTCTTTGATCGTATTCCAGCTTTGCCCACACCATCGTTATTACGTAATTTTTCTGCACCTGTCGTGTTGGAATATGCTTATAGCGATGCTGAATTAGCTCACTTATTAGCCCATGACAGTGATGCTTTTAATCGTTGGGAAGCGGGACAGCGTTTGGCAACACAGCGGCTGATGCAGTTAATAAAAGCGGTACAGGCAGGTGAGGCCCTATCTTTGGACAGCCTATATCTGGATGCTCTGCGTCTGGTTCTGAATGATGCAAATTTGGATCCTGCTTTTCGGGAGTTGGTCTTAAGCTTGCCGTCTGAGGCTATGTTGGCAGAGTTGTCCGCAGTGATAGATCCACATGCAATACACGCTGCCCGTGAATTTATGCGGCAGCAATTAGGTACTGCTTTGCACGCAGATTTTCAGACGATTTATCAAACGAATCAAACGGCTGGTATCTATAGCCCCGATGCCATATCTGCTGGCAAGCGCGGTTTGAAAAATTTGGCTTTATCGTATTTGCTGGATAAAAATGCTGATGAGCAGAGCGTTAATCTTGCGTTGACTCAAGTGCGCAGTGCGCAGAATATGACGGACAGATTAGCAGCGTTAAGTGCGTTAGTGCGTGCAGGGCAAGATAATGCTGCTGAACCACTGCATGATTTTTACCGGGATTTTGCTGATGATGCGTTGGTAATAGATAAATGGTTTAGCTTGCAAGCCAGCGCACCCAATACTGATGTGCAGCAAGTACGTAAATTGATGCAGCATCCTGATTTTAATTTACACAACCCTAATCGTGCACGGAGTTTAATCTTCAGCTTTTGTCACGCGAATCCACTGCAGCTCCATGTAAAGGATGGTAGTGGTTACGCATTTTGGGTAGAACAGGTATTGGCATTAAATGCGATTAATCCGCAAGTAGCTGCACGATTAGTTCGAGTGTTAGACCATTGGCGGAAATATCAGCCTGTGTTACGTTCACTTATGCAGGATGCATTGCATAAAGTGGCTAATACGCCCGACCTATCTAAAGATGTGCAGGAATTAGTGGTGAAAATGCTTAAATAATTTATAGCATATGACAAACGCGCTGCGGTCAGCGTGTTTGAATTTTCTGGTGTTTATTCAGCAGCACTCGTGTCAATAGTTACTTGTTTCGACGGAGAAATAGTGGAAATTGCATGCTTGAATATTGCCTGGCTCACGTTGTCGTGACCTTTTAGCATGACCATATACTGGTCAAATGACTCGATTTTGCCAACGAGTTTAATACCGTTGACTAAGAATACGGATACGAGGATGTGTTCTTTGCGTAAGGCGTTCAGGAATTGGTCTTGTAAGTTTTTCATTTTTGTCATCCGCTCAATATGGGATAAATTGTGCTTGGTTGAAAACAACCAAGCACAAGCTAACACTTTGTTTATTCTACTTTAGCACTTGCGCGCAAATCTGTAACTAATTTTTTAACAGCTTGTTGTTCCATATCGCCACGCAACTGATCTTTGATTTGTTCATACGGCGGTAATTTTAAGTCACGAATTTCATCAACTTGGATAACGTGCCAGCCAAATTTGCTGTGTACTGGCGTTTTGGTATATTCGCCTTTTTTCAATGACACCATTGCATCAGCGAATTCTTTAACTAAATTGCCTGGAGCAACCCAACCTAATTTGCCGCCATTAGCTGCAGATGAATCTTTGGATTTTTTCTTGGCCAAGTCTTCAAATTTCGCTTTTTTAGCATTCAGTTGAGCAATGATATCTTTGGCATCGCTTTCATTATCTACCAATATATGACGGACTTCATATTCTTTAGTACCCATCATGGTTTTGATTTTTTCGTATTCGGCCTTCATTGCAGCTTCAGCAATAGGGTGCGTTTTTACATAATTTGCAATGTAAGCCTGCGCTAACATTTGGGTTTTGGCCAGTTCAAGACGAGCCTGAAAACCACTGTCTTTATCCAAACCGCCTTTAGTAGCTTGTTGTGCCAGAATTTCTGCATTGATCATGCTTTCACGCAACGCTGCTGCGGTCTGGTCGTTCATCGGTTGACCTTGTGCTGCACGTTCCTGTTTTAACACGTCAAACTGTGCTTGTGAAAGTGTTACACCATTCACAACTGCCAATGGTTTTCCAGCCGCAGGAGCAGCAGGTGCTGTTGCAGCAGTTGCTGGTTTCGCTTCTTCAGCTGCATTACAACCTGTAAGTGCAGTTAATCCCAAAGCACAAACTGTGGCGATAGTGAGTTTTTTCAATTTCATGTATCTTCCTTTAGATTAAATTATTAAATTTCTGCTGGGGTAAGTGCGGTGATCGTAAGCGCGTGTATTTGCTGTTGCATTAAACTCCCCAGTGTTGCATATACCAAGCGATGACGCGCAAGAGTATTCAGATTAGCAAAATTAGATGAAATGATGCGCAGGCGATAGTGACCACCACCGCTTTTTGCACCCGCATGCCCAGCATGGAGTGCACTGTCATCTGTAATTTCAACTTCATTTGGCTTTAATTCGGCTAGTTTTTCCTGCATTAGTTCAATTGTATTCATGCGGGCAGGACTTTCTTGTAGGGTTTGACTGTGACTTGGGCATAAACGCCAGCACTAACGTAAGGATCCGCATCGGCCCAGATTTGCGCTTCAGCGAGGCTGGCAAATTCGGCAACGACCAGGCTGCCAGTAAAACCAGCAGGGCCTGGATCCATGCTGTCAATTGCAGGGAATGGTCCGGCGACAAGTAAACGACCTTGATCTTGCAGTGCTTGCAAGCGGGCAAGGTGTTCAGGTCGGGCAGTTTGCCGCAATGGCAGGCTGTTTTCTACGTCTTCGCCAATAATGGCATACCAATTGCTCATTCTTTTTTGTCGTCTATGTATTTATTAAGTACGTAACCCTGTGCCAGGATGAAGGCAAACATCATCGCAGTGCTACCAAACAGTTTGAAATTTACCCAGACATCTGTGCTGTAAGTGAAGGCAACATAAAGATTTACAACCCCCATGACAATAAAAAATGCCGCCCAACTTAAATTAAGCTTAGTCCATAAACTGGCAGGTAAGTCCAATTGTTCTCCCATCATCGTACGGATTACATTTTTGTTAAATCCATGAGCGCTGATGAGTAAGCCTAATGCGAACATCCAGTACAGTGCAGTTGGTTTCCATTTAATGAAAGTTTCATTGTGGAAAAGTAGTGTTGCACCGCCAAATACCACAATTATTCCCAAGCTTAACCACATCATTGCGTCAATTTTCTTGCCGCGAAATAGCAACCAGCCGATTTGGATGAAACTGGCAGCTATGCCCACTGCAGTAGCTACATAAATGCCACCAAATTTATAAGCAACAAAAAATAGCAGGATAGGAAAAAAATCAAATAGAAATTTCATAATTAATGCTTAGTTGCCCAACGGTTAAAATGTTCTTGCAGCATTGCTTGTACAGCGGGTGCGTAATTGGCCTTCTGCGATTGCTGCAAACCCTGTTCAAAAAATTCCGGGCAGTCCTCAGGCAAGTTACGACCTAGTGTATCGAATGCTCGCGCCATTAAATCTGTATCTTGTGTGCGTGTGGCAACAATAGCATAGTTAAAGTTCAATATGCGCCAAGGGCGAGTCGGATCATTTTTTTCTAAATCAGCCTTTACGCTAGGTGCGGCGTGCTCCAGTATGTCGCCCATGACTTGTGCCAAGGCCTTTAAAGTGGCGGGTTCCTGAGTGAGGTTGGCACTGGCGGCGAGGCTGTTGACCAACGGCTCCAGTGTGCGTAATTCACCTTCATGCCGAATCAACCAGTGTGCTACGCCCAAGGCGGTTTTTTCGATATCCATTTTGGATTTAGGTAAGCGTAATCTATCAGCCCAATAAGCCAGATCCATGAGGAAGCCGATAGCGTGATCACCGAGTTGGTTTACGTCATCAAATAAAATAGCACCATTTTCGCCATTTTCAGTATCTATTTTGTCGAATACAAATAAAAACTGGCTTACTGCTTCGATGAGTTGATCGGGCGTAACCTGGGAGCCTGATTGTATGTCTGATTGATCAAATGTCTCTTGAATAATCTTGCTTGCTTCTTCAAATGTACTGCGAATTTCTACTGGGATGGCCATGTTGTTAACTAACATTAGTGAGTAAGCTCGTATTTTGCTATGATTTAGCCTAACTCCACAAGTAATAGTATGATGAACCCATCAGAAACACCTGAAAACTACGATTTACATTGTCATTCCAACGCATCGGATGGCATGTTACCCCCCGCAGATTTAATTGCGCGTGCCCATACACAAGGCGTCACTGTGTTGGCCTTAACTGATCATGACGATGTTGCGGGATTAGCGCCTGCGCGTATGACAGCTGAGGAGCTGGGTTTGAAGCTTGTCAATGGCGTTGAAATTTCGGTGACTTGGGGCGTACATACTTTACACGTGGTCGGATTGAATATCGATCCTGAACATCCTGATTTAGTAGCCGGATTGGCGACGATACGCACTGGTCGTGGTGAACGTGCGATTAAAATGGCCGAGGGTTTACGTAAAGTAGGGATTACAGATAGTTTGGCGGGTGCTTATCTGCATGCCGATAATCCTAATTTAATTGGACGCATGCATTTCGCGCGATATTTGGTTGCGCAAGGTCTGGTCAAAGATACGCGTACTGTATTCAAAAAATATTTGGTTAAAGGCAAGCCGGGCTATGTGCCACATAAATGGGCAGAGTTAGCCGATGCTGTCGCGTGGATACGTGCCAGTGGCGGGCAGGCAGTGCTTGCGCACCCTGGTCGTTACCAAATGGGTAGCGGTAAAATGCACGAATTATTGGAATGTTTTAAATCAGTGGGTGGTGAGGGCATTGAAGTCGTCACCGGGAGTCATAGCCCAGATCAATATCCGCAATATGCCAATCTGGCACAGAAATTTGGCTTGCTCAGTTCGCGTGGTTCCGATTTTCATGCGCCTGGTGAGGGTTATCGCGATATAGGCCGTTTGCCACCGCTTCCTGAAATTTGCACGCCGATTTGGCATGATTGGAATATGTAATGTCACAGTTTTTTACCATACATCCTGATAACCCACAGCCGCGCTTGATTAAGCAGGCTGCTGCGATATTGCGCGATGGCGGCGTGGTTGCCTTGCCTACCGATTCCAGCTATGCGCTGGCTTGTCATTTAGGCGACAAAAATGCGCAAGATAAAATACGCGCAATACGTGCTGTTGATGACAAACATCACTTTACCTTGTTGTGTCGCGATTTGTCGGAGATCGCAGTGTATGCGCGGATCGATAATCAGCAGTTTCGTTTGTTAAAAGCGAATACACCGGGAAGTTATACTTTTATTCTGGAGGCGACGCGTGAAGTGCCTAAGCGCTTGCAGCATCCTAAACGTAACACCATAGGTCTGCGTGTGCCTGATCACCCGATTACTTTGGCACTACTGGCTGAACTAGATGAGCCGTTGCTGAGCATGACGCTGATTTTGCCAGATGAAACCATGCCCATGCATGAAGCCGAGACCATACGTGATCAACTCGAGCATCAGTTGGATTTGATTGTTGATGCGGGAGCGTGTGGCATAGAGCCGACTACAGTGATTGATTTAACCCATGGTGAACCCCAGTTAATGCGGGCAGGGCGTGGTGCGCTGTCACCTTTCGGATTGGACTAATGGAACTCAATATCATACAAAAAATTGCCGTCTGGGCGATACCCGTGATTTTTGCGATTACATTGCACGAGGCCGCGCACGGTTACGTTGCCAAATTCTTCGGCGATAAAACCGCATGGATGCTGGGGCGTGTTACGCTCAATCCGATTAAACACATAGACCCCGTGGGTACGATATTGGTGCCATTGGCTATTTTGCTCATGAGCAAGTTGCTGGGTGGCGGATTTATACTGTTTGGCTGGGCAAAGCCGGTTCCTGTGAATTTTGGTGCGCTGCGGAATCCCAAGCGCAATATGCTCTGGGTTGCGCTTGCTGGGCCTGCGGCTAATTTGTTCATGGCGGTATTTTGGGCGTTGGTGATTAAAGTTGGTGTCAGTTTGGGCGATGCCTATAGTCAGCCAATGGCGTTAATGGGCGCTGCTGGTATATTTATTAATGCCATCCTCATGGCGCTGAACTTATTGCCGTTGCCACCGTTAGATGGTGGGCGGGTGGCGGTGAGTTTGCTGCCTAATAAATATGCTTATAAATTCGCTCAACTTGAGCCGTATGGGTTTTATATATTATTAGCGTTAATGTTTTTTGGCTGGTTGGGTTTGGTTTTAAGCCCTATATTGGCTTTTACTTTGGTTTTTGTCAGTGCGTTTTCAGGTTTGTCGCACGGCGAATTGGTTATGCTTATTCAACTTATTACACAATAATTATTTATGTACGCAAATCGAGTGTTATCGGGCATGCGCCCTACGGGTAGTCTGCATTTAGGGCATTATCATGGCGTTTTGAAAAACTGGGTTAAGCTCCAGCATGAGCATGAATGCCTATTTTTTGTCGCTGACTGGCATGCGCTTACCACGCATTATGATAGCCCTGAGGTTATTCAAAATAATGTATGGGAAATGGTTATTGATTGGCTGGCTGCTGGCGTTGATCCAAATCATGCAACCTTATTTATCCAGTCACAAGTGCCTGAGCACGCTGAGCTGCATTTGCTGTTGTCGATGATTACGCCGCTGGGCTGGCTGGAGCGGATGCCGACTTATAAGGATCAGCAGGAAAAAATTACGGAAAAAGATTTGTCGACCTATGGTTTCCTGGGTTATCCACTACTGCAAAGTGCGGATATTCTGATCTATCGCGCTAACCTTGTGCCTGTGGGCGATGATCAGGTGCCGCATATCGAGTTCACCCGTGAAATGGCACGTCGCTTTAACCATTTATATGGTCGCGAAGTGGGTTTTGAGCAAAAGGCTGAAGCAGCGATTAAAAAAATGGGCGGCAAAAAAGCGCGTTTGTATGAGGAGTTGCGCACACGTTATCAAGAACAAGGTGATGATGAAGCGTTAGCGGCAGGACAAGCACTTATTAACGAACAGCAGAACTTGTCGTTAGGTGATAGAGAGCGGCTGTTTGGTTATTTAGAGGGTGGTGGTAAAGTGATTTTAGCTGAGCCACAGTCCTTACTCACAGTCTCGTCACGCATGCCAGGTTTGGATGGGCAGAAAATGTCCAAGTCTTACCATAACACTATTAGCATGCGCGAAGATGCGGAGAGCGTGACTAAAAAAATCCGCACCATGCCAACCGATCCAGCACGGGTTCGCCGTACTGACCCGGGTACGCCAGACAAATGCCCCGTATGGGCATTGCACCAAACCTATTCTGACGATGCCACCCGTAACTGGGTGCAAGAGGGTTGTGTGAGTGCAGGCATAGGTTGTATAGAGTGCAAGCAGCCGGTAATAGACGGTGTATTGAAAGAACAGGAGCCGATGCGAGAGCGTGCCAGGATGTACATGGAAAGCCCGTCACTGGTACGTAATTTAATTGCTGATGGTTGTGAAAAAGCCAGGGAGCATGCGCGTGATACGATGCGTGACGTGCGTGAAGCGATGGGATTGCGTTACGATTGATGTCTTGCCGGTTCTGGCTGGGGTGGTCAGACCACCCTAGCTGTTTTGCTCAATAACCTGTTGTTTTACCTTGAGGTAAATCAGTTTCTTCGCCAAAGAAATTCCATAACAGGCGTGCGAATACTTCAGGTGCGATGACTGTATGGCGGTTATTTGTGCTTTGTAACTGGTTGCGTAATTCTTGACGCAGGTCAGCGTTGCCAGTGAGATCAAAAATAATATCTATATTTTCACCCAGGCTGATAACATCTAGCGCGTTTTCAAATACAGGCACATTGCTGTGTGCAAAACCTAATGCCACAGGTGAATCTACATGACGTGTTGCGACCGCCACGATTTCAACATTAGCATGCTGTTCTTGTATCTTCTCAAGAAAATTTGCAGAAAAAACTTCACCCACTGAACCCAAGCCTAGTATTGCTACTTTAATTTTCTTTGCCATTATGTGTTGTTTCCTATTGTAAGATTATTGTTGTGTTGCTCGGAAAGCATAGCGCAATGTACCTGATAGAGCAAGCCATTCAAAGGGTCTGTCGTTTTGCCAATAGTGCGCTACCAAAGGCGGCATCGGTATGTGGAGCGGGGCTGATGGGGACATTTAAATAGTGCGCGCGTATTGCTTGCCACTGTGGATTTCTACTTCCGCCACCTGCGGTTATCACTTGTGTTAGCTTGTCTGCACCTGACTCCACCAGCTTGGTATAACCCTGTTGTTCTATCCGCGTGATGCCTGCCAACAGGCTATGCAGAAATTCAACATTATCTTCTGGTCGCGGTGTTAATCGTGGTTGATAGTCGGGGTCGCTGACAGGGAAGCGTTCACCAGCACAAAGTAGCGGGTAGTAGTCATAGGGGGCAGGCTGTGACGGGTTAATCAATGCGCTGTAGGTTTCCAGTTCGGCATCAGTAAAAAACTGTCGTAATACCGCGCCCCCCGTATTTGAAGCGCCTCCGACTAGCCATAAATCACCGTATTTGTGACTGTATACACCATGTTGGGGTGAGGCCACATAATGCTGACTGAGTAGCTTGAGCACCAGCGTGCTGCCTAATGATGTCACCGCCATGCCGACATGCTTTGCTCCTGCCGCAATGAAAGCGGCAATGCTGTCAGTGGTGCCGGCGTGTATGGTGCAATTGGCATTGATGTTGTGGTGGCGTGTAATGCGTCGTTGCAGTTTGGCGATGGGCGTGCCTGGCGCGACGATGGCGGGGAGTAGCGTGGTAAATTCAGGCGTTTTTATGTCTGCTTGCCAAGCAAGTGTACGTACGTCATAACCACTTTTTAACGCATTGTGATAATCGCAAATACCTGCAATGCCAGTCAATTGTGCATTGAGATAATCGACCTGATGCATCAAATATCGAGCGTTAGCTGCGCCTTGTGCAAGGTATGCTAATTTGGCTGCGGGTTTTCCTGCCAGCGGATGGTTGTACATAAGTACAGGTGAAACGGGTTGAAAGTCGTCATCAGTGAGCAATACTGTGCCCGATGTACCATCAATGGCGATGCGCATCAAACCCGCACGTAAGGGCGCAGGGATGGCAGTAATCAGCTCAAACAGCGTGTCACGCCAACTTGGTGCGCTGTCGGCTGTGTGATAAGTAGTTTGGGTTGACCATATTAATTGTTCGGCGTCGTCGATTATCATCGCACGTGCACCCGATGTGCCGAAATCCAGGCCTAAGTAGTACATAGCAGATGGCTGTTTTAAGGTAAAATATAAAGCCATATTTTACTCTCTTTGGCTTAATTCATTGCGTCTAACCGCTATCAAACTTGCTGGTTTTAAATCGTTCGTAGACCCGACGCATATTCCTATCGTTGGCCAAATGGTCGGTGTGGTAGGGCCGAATGGTTGCGGCAAATCCAATGTTATCGACGCGGTGCGTTGGGTGTTGGGTGAATCACAAGCCAAGCAGCTTCGCGGTGCGAGTATGGCCGATGTCATATTCAACGGTTCTACTACACGTAAAGCAGTGTCGCGTGCATCAGTTGAACTTACTTTCGATAACACTGATGCCACAGCACCTGGCCAGTGGGCGCAATATGCGGAGATTTCCGTTAAACGTATCCTTACCCGTAATGGCGAATCCAGCTATTACATTAATAATACGCATGTGCGCCGTCGTGATCTGGTTGATATTTTTCTCGGTACCGGCTTAGGTACAAAAACTTCCTACGCGATTATCGAGCAAGGCATGATTTCGCGGATTATCGAAGCCAAGCCAGAAGAGCTGCGCGGCTTCCTGGAAGAAGCTGCAGGTATTTCCAAGTATAAAGAACGCCGCCGCGAGACTGAGTCACGGCTCAAAGATACCCGTGATAACTTGCTGAGATTAGACGATATACGTCGAGAGTTAGGCGAGCAAATAGAGCATTTGCGCGGCCAGGCTGCGACTGCGCAGCATTATATTTCATTACAAAACCGGCTGAAGCTCGCTCAGCAGTTCTTATGGTTAGTTAAAAAACGTGATGCGCAGGCTAATAAACAGCGCCATGCAGAACAAATCAGCCTGACTGAACAGCAGCTTATACATCAGGAAGATAGCCTGCGCGGTCTGGCTCAACAACTGGAAATGCAACGCGATGCGGCGTTGCAAGCCAACAATGCGCTCAACGATGCGCAAGGTGAGTATTACGCTGCCGTTGCTGAAGTGTCGAAACTGGAGCAAGCCTCACGTCATTTGCAGGAAACGCGCACACGTTTGAACCAGCAGGCTGAGCAGCTCAGTAAACAACATCAAACACTCAGTCAGCAGCATGTAGCTTTAACCCAACAACTGGGCGATACCGAAGAGGCTTATGCAGAGTCGGCCATGGCAATAGAAGCAGTTGAGTATGAATTGCAGTCTGTTAATGAAAGTTTGCCCGAGGTCGAAGAAATAGTAGCTTCCACCACACAGCGTGTGCATCACAGCCAACAAGCTTTAGCACAAGCTGAACAGGCACGACAAGTAGCGACAGCGCACGGACAGCATGCTGAAAAGACCTTGCAGCAATTACTTGCGCGGCAAGGTCGATTAAATCAGGAGCTGGGTGGTTTGCCAGTAGTCGATGAGGAAGTCATCGTTAACATGACGTCTGCGCTGGAAGATGTTATGGCTACTTTGGCAGACTTAGGTGAGCGCGTGGAAGATGGCCAGCAGCTATTGGCCAGCCTGGAAGCGCAGCGTCAGCCATTGCAAATCAGCGTAGACCAACTAAGTCGTCAGCATCACCAGGTCGCTGGTGAATTGGCTGGTTTGAATAAAATCCAGCAAAGTTTAAATCGTGATGGGGATGTGGAGGCGTGGTTACGTCAACATGGACTGCATGATGCGCCGCGATTATGGCAAACCTTGCATATTGCCGCAGGCTGGGAAACAGCGCTAGAAGCGGTGCTGGATAGCCGCATGCAAGCTGTGGCAGCGGATATCTCTACAATAGGCGCAGCATTGCCGGATAGTCGGTTGACCTTGTTTGACCAGGCTTATGTTGAAACTGAATTGGATGTCCCCAATTTGCCGAGACTGCTTGATAAAGTCACCTTGAAATCCCCGGCCCATAGCGCATTGCATGACTGGTTGGCACAAGTCTATCTTGCTGAAAATATGGAAATTGCACGGGTTATGCAGGCGACACTGCCATTAGGTGCGCAATTGGTGAGCAAGGAAGGGCACATATACACCCGGCATAGCGTGTGCTTTTATGCGCCCAATAATGTGATGCAAGGTGTACTGGCACGTCAGAATGAAATTGAACATTTAGCGCAAGTGCACGAAACAGTAGAAGTTAAAAAAGCTATTGCTACTGAGCAGTTGAGCGAATTAACTGAGCAGGTCAGGGAACAGCAGCAAACGCTGACCACGCTACGCTCACAGCATACGCAAACCCAGCAGCAGTTGCATCAGCAACAGCTTCACCTGTCACGTCGTCAACAGGAGATGGAACGGGTTGATTATCGTCGTGCGCAAATTACGACTGAGCTGGCCGAGATCAATGTGCAAATGGGTGCTGAGCAGGACGAAGCCGCACAATTGCAAACTCAATTGGTGCAACACCGTGAGCAAATTACCAACTTGCAAGCGCAATTAGAAGATTCCCGCCGTGCGCGGCAGGATGCAGATGGTTTATTTCAACAGAAGCGTGAATCACAGCGGCAAGTAGAGCGTAAGTTACAAAGTTTGAAATTTGAGGCGCAGTCATCCCATCAAAAAATACAAGATATATCACGTGCGCTTGAGCATAATCAGGCACAGCAGGAAAGTTTGCTAGAGCAGCGCGAAACGGTTGCGGCTGAGTTGCTGGAGTTGGATGAAACGCAGCAAACACAGTCGCTGCAAGATGCAATTGCGCAGAGGCTAAGCGCCGAGCAGGCGCTTGCTGCACATCGTGAGTCTCTGGAGCAGCTTAATCTTGCCTTGCGTGAGCATGAAGAAAATCGTATGCAATTGGAACACGGCCTTGCTCCTTTGCGGACTGCTTTGGAAAACTTACGCTTAAAGCATCAAGAAGCTGAGTTGTTGCTACAACAAAGTGAGGAGCAGTTAGCGGCTTTGCAAGCCGATGAAACAGCGTTGATACAGCAACTTAATGCAGGTGCTAAAATATCCGGATTGACACAAGAAATCAATCAATTAAGCGCTGAAATTGAAGCTTTGGGTGCAGTTAATCTGGCGGCAATGCAAGAGCTCACCACTGCGGAAGAGCGAGTCAATTATTTGCAGGCACAGGCTGATGATCTGGAGCTGGCTATTGCAACATTGACCGAGGTGATTACCACTATCGATGGGGAAACACGTGAGTTGCTAAAATCAACCTTTGATGTAGTTAATCAGTCCATGTCGGAGTTGTTCACCACGCTATTTGGCGGCGGACGAGCGGAATTAATTTTGTCGGGTGAAGACTTGCTTGATGCCGGTGTACAGGTTTTCGCGCAACCTCCGGGCAAGAAAAATAGTTCGATCCACTTGTTATCAGGTGGTGAAAAAGCATTAACGGCACTCTCGCTGGTGTTCGCGTTATTCAAACTGACACCAGCGCCATTTTGCTTGTTAGACGAGGTCGATGCGCCGCTGGACGATACCAATACCGAACGTTATGCGCGATTAGTGAAACAGATGTCCACACAAGTACAGTTTCTGTTCATCACCCATAACCGCATTACCATGGAAGCTGCGGAGCAGTTGATAGGCGTAACTATGCAGGAGTCTGGCGTGTCGCGTACGGTTTCGGTGGATCTGGCGCAGGCGGTGAGTCTGGCGGAATAGTTAGTTGGTATCGGTAACCTTGCTTCTGGATTGCTTGGTCTTGCCATGGATTATTTTGCTGGCCACGCGTTTTACCTGTGATGATCTGGTTGGTTTGGTCGCTTTGCGCAGCTTGGGAACATGCAGCGCGAGGGTGATTAACTCAACCAGCTTTACCCGTGCATCGTCACGATTGCGCGCCTGAGTGCGGTGGCGTTTGGCTTCTATGGTGAGTATGCCATCTTGATTGACACGACCGCCAGCTAATTTAATTAGCCGCACACGCACATCCTCTGGTATTGAGGGTGAGTGAGCAACATCCAGACGCAATTGCACTGCTGTGCTGACCTTATTGACGTTTTGCCCACCAGGACCCGACGCGCGGATAAACTGCTCGCTAATCTCGGATTCGGGGATGCTGATGTGGCGGTTAATGCGTATCATAGTGACTCAATTATAACGTAATAATGTGACCCTTCATGGCTAAAGCAAAAACGCTCTACACTTGTACCGAATGCGGTGGATCCTTGACCAAATGGCAAGGACAATGCCCGCATTGTGATGCGTGGAATACTCTGGTTGAAACCCTGGCTGAATCGGTCACACCATCGCGTTACAGTGCATTATCGGTAGTCAGTCAGGTGCAAACCCTGGGCAGTGTTGAGGCAGTTGAAGATGAGCGTGTATTAACCACCGTAGATGAGCTGGATAGAGTGCTGGGTGGCGGTGTGGTCAAGGGCGGTGTCGTGCTTATTGGCGGCGACCCCGGTGTGGGTAAATCAACCTTGCTGCTACAGGCGTTGACCGCCATGAGCCAGCAGCACAAAACCTTATATGTCAGTGGCGAAGAGTCAGCCCGTCAAATCGCGCTCAGAGCGAATCGTTTGCAATTGGATGGTGCAAAATTAGAACTACTGGCCGAAATTCAATTAGAAAAAATCCTTGCGACCTTGCAAGCACATCAACCCTTTATTGCGGTAATCGACTCTATACAAACCGTGTATTCCGAGGCGTTGCAATCTGCGCCTGGCTCGGTAGCGCAAGTGCGTGAATGTGCCGCGCAACTAACGCGTTTTGCCAAGCAAAGCGGTACGGTGATTTTCCTGGTCGGGCATGTGACCAAAGAGGGCGCATTGGCTGGGCCACGCGTGCTGGAACACATCGTGGATACCGTATTGTATTTTGAAGGCGATACCAGTTCGACTTTCCGTCTGGTGCGTGCGATAAAAAATCGCTTTGGTGCGGTGAATGAGCTGGGCGTGTTTGCCATGACTGATAAAGGCTTGAAGGGCGTTTCCAATCCTTCTGCCATCTTTTTATCAGGGCATCGCTCTGATGTGCCTGGATCGTGCGTCATGGTGACGCAAGAAGGTACGCGGCCGCTGCTGGTTGAAATCCAGGCTTTGGTTGAGTCTTCACCCATGCCCAATCCGCGTCGCTTGTCAGTGGGTCTGGAACAAAACCGGCTGGCCATGCTGTTGGCAGTGCTGCATCGGCACGCGGGCTTAGCCTGCCATGATCAGGATGTGTTCATCAATGCTGTGGGTGGAGTGCGTATCAATGAACCCGCTGCTGATTTACCGTTGTTATTGGCGATCGTATCTTCGTTTAAAAACAAGGCAATGCCGGACAAATTGGTCGTGTTCGGTGAGGTTGGGCTGGCGGGGGAAATTCGTCCGGTGCAACGCGGGCAAGAGCGCCTGCGCGAAGCGGCAAAATTAGGCTTTACACTGGCTATCGTCCCCATTGCCAACAAACCGCGCCAGGCAATAGCTGGTATGGAAGTGATAGGTGTGGAGCGACTGCAGGATGCTGTGAGTTATTTGCGTGATGCCTAGTAATATTGCGTTTTAAAAAAACATGTAGTTAGTAGCCTCATGTTTTTTAGGCTATTTGCAATCTTAGGTTGGAGTCGTGCTCTCTGGTTACACAGCACAATCCATCGAAAATGCATGTTGGTTGAATACCATACCTGAAAGACAGCAATTCGGTGCGTATTCAACCGGACGATCATAATTTCATCATTAAAAGTCCGTAATACACTTAACATCGACCACCAGATTAATGAATTTCATCTGTTCTATTTCAGTCAGACGATCGTCATTGATTTGCCGTACTATTACATCTAATATGAACAGGGACATTGATGAAGTGAATATGAATCAAAAACTTGCAAAAAAAAAACAGTACACCTCATTTTTGACGATAGTACCGACCGCTGGGTCTGTCTAAGTAATTGTTAGGCCGCTATGACAACCGTTCCCCGTACTCCAGACGAACTAAATGCACTGCTTGAGGAGCAAATCGAATTTCTTAAGCTCTCGTGTACATCATTCGAAAACGGCTTCACTGGTGAGATAAAGCGTCTCGCAGTTTCAGTACGTGTATTAGTGCATGACACCAATTCGTCCACTTCGCTGCTAACATTAGCAAATAGGAAGACGATTGGCTTCCTAGATACCGCAGATCCTTACGACGACGAAAATGTGCTAAGTCATTCATCTCTGGTTCAGATACATATGACGCCGCAAGGTGCAAAACCTAAGGCGCACCTTGATGATGCTTTACAACTGGGATCACTTCCGTTCGATGCTTGGTGGAATGGCATAGTCCTAGTTGACTCAAATAGACACGAATTCAGCCGTAGAGACATTACGCTTTATCTCGCCAACAAGGAAGGCGGAGCGCACGTAGACCACGAGATTGATGAGAGGTACCACAACCTACGGAATAGAAATTCACTGGGTTGGGTCACGGTTCTCGGTGATGGGCGGCAGATTGCTGGTGAAGATCAAGTTCCCGCGACAATGAGACAGATCGCACATGAGCTAGTTAAGTCGCTCCATCCTGCCTATACGTGCAATCAGCCAGTTGCTCTCGACACAGGTTTCATTATGCGGGGCATGAGTGTGGTCGAAGGAGTACACGCCCCTGAAGGTCTGTATCCCAATTTGCGGAAGGATCGACCCATGATTGACGGCAAGAAAGTTGGCCGCAATGATCCCTGTCCGTGCAGCAGTGGAAGGAAGTACAAGAAGTGCTGTATATAGAGCGCGGCTTAACCCATCATTCCACCGGACCTGCGCAAAAATCCGCACAGTCCGTTGAATCAAAACGTTAAATTTCAGGGGGCTTCATGCACAGATTCTCAGAATCCATTAGAAAATCAATAGCAGCACAAGATTGGTATGGAGCACTATCTACTGCGCTTACGTTACCCGATGTTTGTGGAAGACTTGAAAACCCAGAGATGGGTTCGCTAGCCAGATACGTATCGTGGTTTCAGCAGTGGTTGCAACCAGAATATACCAGCATAATTGGAGCGAATAACGAACAGCATGTATTTCTTCATGGTGAAGATTGTTATGCTTTGAGATGCAGTTATCTACATGAAGGTGGTTCCAATATTGAGGATCAACGCGCCAAAAAGGCTTTAGAAGATTTTCATTTTATTACTCCAAAGCAAGGGTGTCTCATTCACTGTAATCAATCAAATAATACGTTACAGCTTCAAGTTGATGTGTTCTGTAATCAAATAGCTGATGCAGTCGATAAATGGTTTGAATCAATGAAAGACAATAACGATGTCCAACAGCGTATGGCCGGGTTGTTATTAATTCATGATTCATCTCAAGGCATCAGGTTTTAGCAATTAACGAGGCGTTTAAGCAAGGACGTAGCAAGCTGCGCCTCAAAATATTACGTTAGATTGCAATACATATGTTGCACACTTTAGACTTCGGGCTGCTTCCAAGCGTAAAATCTTGTCGCTTGTTCATGCGCATAGATGATGATGTTGCCGCCGGTATCGCGCCACTGAAAAGGCTAAGTGAGAGAGCAAGCAATGCCGTTCGATTTGCCTACTGGGCAGGCGGCACATCTGAGACTCTCAGATGTCATGAGTCGGAAGTTCAGCAGTTCCGAGAGGGTTGCTTCCGCGCAGCGTTGACAGAGTTTGCTTCGATGGAAGAGGTTCAGATTCTCGATTACAAAGATCTCGGCATCTCTAGAACGCCGATAAGGTTGAACGAAACGTCGAACCCGCTTCTTCATCTTTTTCGAGAACTTCGAAACCTGGAAGTTCATCTCCGACACAGTGAACTTCGAAGTGTTGAAAAGGATGTGCTGTGGGGGCATATGGAGCGGCCAGACGAAGCGAAAGCGCTTACTGTTTCCATCTGGATTCTTGACGACCTCTCTCCCAAAACATTCGAATTGCTGAGGAATTCCAAGAACTACACATCCGATCAGATTGACGTCATGATCTCTTGGTTAAACGCATCACAAGTAGAATGGGGCATTCAGGAAGTGTTTCTCTTGGCCGTTGAGGCATACTGCAGGATATTGAAAGTATAAGGTATAGAAATGAGCTATAAACCGTTGTGCCAGCTGGCTGCTTAGACCGAATTGCCGACTGACGCCTGTTAGCCTAAATTTCCCCATAGTGTTGAGTCTGGATTGATTCCAAACCCAGCCAAATTTTGCACAAAACAGCGCAAGATTTTCACGGTGCGGAAAGCGGCCATTCAACCTCGGATTGCAAATAGCCGTTTTTTATACATCAATTGCATGTTTATCTAAGCGATGAATTTGGCACTTTAGTCGTTCAATCTCTTCCATCATATCAACCACCAGTGCGGCTAATTCTGGGTTTGCATCAAAATTGCGCTCAATATTGCATAGACGCCGTGCGCGGGTGAGTTCGGCGCTGGTATAGCGTGCTTGTTGAGCGTCGGTAATCGTTAGATTAAGCAGGCCTGCTTCTAAACGTACAGCTATCCATTCTGGGCTGACATCGCAGCTATGCGCTAAATCAGCCAGTGTGAGTAGATCATCATCAATAATAACAGCCGTTATGCTCATGTTTACGCTCCCGTACGTGGGTTAAAGGCAAGCTCATGCGCCATGGTTTCATAAATTTTCCTTGCGGCTTCTGAGTCTGCTGGTGGCAACACGACTTCGAGCAGTAAATATAAATCACCGGGGGTTGTACTCGGTATACCGCGACCTTTAAGGCGCAACTTACGGCCTGTCTGCGAATTGGTAGGTACTTTGACTTGTACTGCACCTGATGGGGTGTTGACCTCAATGCCACCACCTAATGCAGCTTCCCATGGGGTGACTGGCACGGTCTGATAGACATCACGTTCCTCTACGCGGAAACGCGCATCTTCCCTGAATTGTACTTCCAGGAATAAATCGCCAGCAGTGCCACCACCAAAGCCAGGGCTGCCTTGTCCATTGAGGCGAATATGCTGGCCGGTTTTGACACCCTTAGGTATTTGTACACTGATAGTGCGTTCTTTATTGACAGTGTGACCTGTAGCATCGAGTTCTGGTGCGCGCAGGGTGATATTGCGTGTGGTACCTTGATAGGCATCGATCAGATCAATGACAATCTTGGCATGTTTATCTTCACCACGTCCCTGATATTGCTCGCGGCCACGACTGCGTTTACCCGCTTGCCCAAACAAATTGGCAAAAAAGTCACTTGAGTCGTTAAAGTTGCCACCTGAAAATTCAAATCCACCATCCCAGTTCGGCGGTGCGCGGAAATCTTGCCCGGATTTATAACCTTGTCCAACTTGATCATACGCAGCGCGTTTTTCAGGATCTGATAACACTTCGTTGGCTTCGTTCACCGCCTTCATCATTTTTTCTGCATCAGCTTCCTTGCTGACATCAGGGTGATATTTACGGGCTAATTTGCGATACGCCTTTTTGATTTCTTCAGCGCTGGCAGTTTTGTCCACGCCCAGCGTTTTATAGTAATCCTGAAATTCCATAACGACTCCTGTTTATTGATTGATGTATGTGTAAGTAATGGAGGCGAAACCTGTAAAAACAAGCCATGCAGCGGCTGCCAGGACATTGCGGTTGCGTGCGATGCCTACGGTATAAATGGCTTTCAGTATGTTGTTGCTGGCAGTTGCGACTAATATCGCGGTAGCGATGATCTGTGTATCTATGCTGTATTTCCCTGCCAATAAGGCAAGTATAAATGGATCAATATCGCTGAAGCCTACTAACAATGACAGACTGTGTAAACCGGCTAGTCCAAATTTGGTGATTACCGCCTGGGTCAGCCCGGCAAAAAACACAAACAAACCTGCAAATAGCATTGCAGTGGAGAACTCCAGTGGATGATGAATGGCGTTGCTGGTGTCATCTACGGTGGTTTGAGTATGGTTGCCTTGTCGATATAACCACCAGGCAAGAGCGACAGACCCCGTTATCAATAATGCAAAAGGTAAGACCAGTTGACGTGCAACGTCCATATGTCCGAGTAGTACAAATAATAACATCAAGCGCAGATACATCATGGCAGTGGCAAGAATAATAGCGCTGGCGTATAGCCGATTGCTGGCCTCAACCTTACGTGCCCGGCGGCTTAATACGGCCGTGGCTGAAGTGCTGGAATATAAACCGCCCAATAATCCAGTCAATAAAACGCCAGCATTGGGGAAAAAATAGGTCTGGGTAACATAGCTGACATAAGAAATCCCCGAGACAACGACGATAGACAGCCATAGCTGGCTATAACTGACGCTGATGAAGCTGGCAATTGGCTGATTCGGAAGCATAGGTAGAATCAAGCCTGCCATAATCAGGAATTTGGCTAAAGTAACCGCTTCAGCACTATGAATATTATCGGAAAATTTTCTGATAAATGGTTTTTCACCGAGCAATAACAAGACAGTCACAACATACAGTATCAATAACCATAAGGGTTGTTGCAGTGCCAGTGGCCCTATCAAGTAGGTCAGCAAGGCGATAAAAGTCGGTAGCAAGCTTTGTTCACCTGCTGCAAGGCGATTCCAGTATTGCAAAGTTAGAAGTAGTGCAATAACCCCCATCCCCGCCATGAATAGCCATAAGTGCGGGTCAAGTACAGCGAGTACAAATCCCATCACTGCAAGTAAAGTTAGCGTGCGTGTGGTACCGAAGCCTAAGTCTTTATTACTGGCGCGGCGATAGCTATGGACTTCCAGGCCTATGACAAATCCAAATAATACGGTAACAACGAGCGCCTCAAATAGCGGCGGGATTTCAGGTAAAGTGAACATGAGTTGCATATCAGGATAAGTTGAATGTTTGGCCACGAGCAGGTATTTCAACCTGGGTATCTGTAAGCATGGCAGCGAACTGCTGCATGACGGGTTCTTCGCCGTGAACCAGGAAAGTGTGAGCAGGGTGGATGTGGCGATGCCAGGCCAATAACTCATCGCGATCAGCATGGGCGGAGAAGCCATTGATGGTATAAATTTTAGCTTTGACAGCAATTTCTTCGCCAAAAATTTTGACTTTGCTGGCACCGTCGATAATTTGTCGCGCTAATGTGCCATTCGCGGCAAAGCCGACAAAGATGACACTGGAATCCTGACGCCATAAATTATGTTTGAGATGGTGACGCACGCGTCCTCCCGTACACATACCTGATCCTGCCATAATCACAGCGCCACCGACTACATTATTAATTGCCATGCTTTGCGCAGTCTCACGGGTAAAGTGCAGGCCAGGCATATTAAACGGATCATGCCCATGGGAAAATAGTGCGGCAGTAGCAGGGGTGTAGCAATCAGGATAACGTTTGAATATTTCTGTGGCAGAGATTGCCATAGGCGAGTCTAAAAACACTTGCATGCCACGCGGCAATAGTCCTTGCTCGACTCCTTCACGCAAAAAGAACAGCAGTTCCTGGGTTCTTTCCAGTGCGAAAGTTGGAATAATGATATTGCCGCCACGTTCTTTAGCATCATTTATGGCCAAATAGAGCTCGGCGATCGAGTCATCCAATGATCGATGCAATCTGTCACCATACGTGGTTTCCATCACTACGACATCAACTGGCGGTAACGGTGCGGGGTCGCGTAGCAGTTTGCGGCCTGCGTTTCCCAAATCACCTGAAAATGCCACAGTACGTCTTTGTCCTTTTTCGTTAAGCGTTAACACTATACTGGCCGAACCGAGTATGTGACCAGCATCATAAAATGTCGCCTGGACATCAGCTGTGACAGCAATAGGCTGTTCATAGTTGGCCGTGCGTCCAAAGTAGTCCAGCGTGTTGAGCGCATCCACAGTGCCATACAGTGGAACAGTGTCTGCTTGCTCGCCGCGGCGGTGATGCTTGCGTGCCTGATAGCGCGCTTCTTCTTCCTGTAATCCGGCCGCATCCATCATCACTACTCGCGCTAATGCACGGGAGGCGGAGGTGGTGATGATTTCGCCACGAAAACCGCGTTTGACGAGTAACGGCAAGCGTCCGCAATGATCAAGATGGGCATGGGTGAGTAGCACATAATCAATTTTGGCGGGATCAAAGCCAAACGGTTTGCTATTTTCCTCGTTCAGTTCATGACCGCCTTGATACATGCCGCAATCAATCAGGATGTTTTTACCTGCGCAATGGATTAAATGACAAGAGCCGGTGACGCCACGGTCTGCGCCGTGAAAAGAGATATTCATGATGATGCTCCTGTTGTGGTACGTGGTGCACGACCTAATTGTGCTTCCAATGCCAGTATGCTGCGTGTGGTAGCAAGTAAACTATCGGGATTGAGGCTGATAGAGTCTATGCCCAGCTTGACCAGAAATTCAGCCATTTCGGGATAGTCAGAGGGAGCTTGACCGCATAGGCCAGAATGAATGCGGTTGCGGCGGCAGCCCTCTACGGCCAGTTGTATCATGGCTTTTACACCATCGTCGCGCTCATCATAATCAAACGCCACGATTTCGCTATCTCTGTCGACACCCAAGGTGAGCTGGGTGAGATCATTCGAGCCTATGGAAAAGCCATCAAAGCGAGTTGCAAACTGGTCAATGAGAATAACGTTATTTGGCACTTCGCACATCGCATAAATCTGCAAGCCGTGCTCACCACGTTTAAGACCAAATTCCGCCATTTTGGCCAGCACGGTGTCTGCTTCAACAACCCGGCGGACAAACGGCAGCATGAGGATGACATTGCTTAGCCCCATTGCTTCGCGTACCCGTTTCATTGCCAGACATTCCAGACGGAAGCCATCGGCATAAGCGGGGTGTGCATAACGTGATGCACCGCGAAAACCTATCATCGGGTTGGCTTCAGTCGGCTCGAAATCCTGCCCGCCGAGCAGGGAGGCATATTCATTGGATTTGAAATCTGACATGCGTACCACGACAGGTTTGGGATAGAATGCAGCGGCGATAGTGCCGACACCTTCGGCAAGGCGGGAGACAAAAAAGTCTGCGCCATCCGTATAACCCTGTGTGAGCGCTGTTATTTTGTCACGCACGCTAGAGTCAGTAATGCGGTCAGGGTGAAGTAGCGCCATCGGATGCGCTTTGATAGCCTGGGTAATGATGAATTCCATCCGCGCCAACCCTACACCATCATTGGGTAATTGTGCGGTTTTAAAGGCGATGTCAGGGTTGCCGATATTGATCATTATTTCCGTGGCCGGGCGCGCCAATTCAGCGAGATCGGTTTGGGCGACGTGAAACGGGATTTCTCCACGATAAACCTTGCCGGTTTCCCCTTCAGCGCAGGACACAGTAGCCTTATCTCCATTGATCAAGGTCATCGTTGCGCTATCAGTGCCAACGATGGCAGGTATGCCCAGCTCACGTGCAATAATCGCGGCATGACAGGTGCGTCCGCCTCGATTGGTGACGATGGCCGCAGCAATCTTCATGACGGGTTCCCAGTCGGGAGAGGTCGTGTCGGCGACGAGTATTTCGCCTGCCTGGAATTCAGACAAATGAGTTACGTCAGTAATGACACGTATCGTCCCTGCCGCAATACGCGCGCCAACGGCATTGCCGGTGATGAGCACTTCGCCATCACCATCCAGCTGAAAAACTTCCAATATGTTTTTAGTGCGTTGGGAGTTGACGGTTTCGGGGCGTGCCTGAACCATATAGAGCTGACCATCAATGCCGTCTTTAGCCCACTCCATATCCATCGGGCGGTTGTAACCCACTTGTTGTGAGTAGTGGGATTCAACTTTTAGGGCATAGTCGGTTAAGGTCAGCACTTCGGCATCACTAATACAAAAGCGAGCCTGATCAGCTGCGGGGGTGGCAATGTTGCGGGTAGGCGAGGCCGTCGCAGTCTCCGCAGTGTAAACCATTTTTATTTTCTTACCGCCCAAGCGCCGCCGCAGTACCATGCGGTGACCCAGATTAAAGGTGGGTTTGTGCACGTAAAATTCATCAGGCTCAACCGTGCCTTGTACGACATTTTCACCTAGGCCATAAGCGCCAGTGATGAATACCACATCGTTAAAGCCTGTCTCAGTATCCAGCGAGAACATCACGCCTGATGCCGCAATATCCGAGCGTACCATTTTCATGACACCTATTGATAATGCGACATCAAAGTGACCAAAACCTTGATCGATACGATAGTGAATTGCGCGATCGGTAAATAAACTGGCAAAGCAGTGTTTGCAAGCATCAAGCAGGCTATTGTCGCCGCTGATATTCAGGTAGGTATCTTGCTGTCCGGCAAAGCTGGCAGTGGGCAAGTCTTCAGCGGTAGCTGAGCTGCGTACTGCCAGGCTGAGTTCGCTGCCATATTCAGCTTTGAGTGCTGCATAAGACAATAATATTTGCGTACTGAGATCTGCACTAAACGGCGCGTTATAAATAATCTCCCGTGCCCGTGCGCCGCGTTGCGCAAGGTCGTTCATATCATCTGCATTCAGATTATCCATTGCATCATGCAGTGCGCTGGCGACACCGGGCTGCGCCAATAGCGATCGATAGGCTGCCGCCGTAATCGCAAAGCCATGCGGAACCTTTACTCCTTGCGGGGTGAGTTCACGATACATTTCACCCAGTGAGGCATTTTTACCCCCGACTAATGCGATGTCGTTCAGGGTGATATCTTCAAACCAGCGTATGTAGTTATTGGTCATGACAGCCTCCAGTGCGCATTATTTATGTTTTTTTAAGTATAAGCCGATTTTTATGTCTTGAGACGTTAACAAAATAAATTGGATGAGTACTTGCATTTAGTTCGTGTTAGTACTATATTTTCAGAACATTAGTTTTATATGAGTTACAAGATGAAATTTAACCGACCTTTTTTACCGCTAATTCGTGAATTGGCTCGCAGCTATCAGGCATTTGAGGCCTATTCAAGCCAGGATATTCGCAAGATGGGTTTGACTGGATGTCAGTTCGATATTATCGCCACGCTGGGAAATACAACTGGGATGAGCTTTCGCGAGTTAGGGGAAAAAACCTTGATTACCAAAGGCACATTGACGGGTGTAGTGCAAAGGCTGGAAGAAAAAGGTCTGGTGCAACGTAGTGATGCTGAACATGACGGCCGCAGTCAGATTGTGCAATTAACCAAGGCAGGTGAGGCAACTTTTAATGAGGTTTTCCCACATCATTTAGAATATTTGGGAAAAGTTTTCGCTACAGTGAATGCTGAAGAAATTCAGCAGATGCAAGCAACGTTACAGCGTTTGCATAGTCTATTCGACAAGGAGGCAACATGACGCATCGTTATACCTATCCTGCTATTGCCCTGCATTGGCTGATGGCGTTGCTGATGATAGCTACTTTCCCGTTAGGGCTATACATGAGTGATTTGCCGTTATCGCCGCATAAATTACAGCTTTACGCCTACCATAAATGGATAGGCATGGTGATTTTGATGTTGTTGGTGCTGCGCGTGTTCTGGCGTGTGACGCATCGGCCACCAGCATTTGTCGCGGGTTTGCCCCGTTGGCAGGTGCTGGCTGCACATACAGTGCATGTTGCACTGTATGGCCTGATGCTGGCGGTGCCATTATCAGGCTGGTTGATGAGCTCTGCGTTGGGATTTCAGGTAGTGCTGTTCGGTGTATTGCCTGTTCCTGACTTAATCGGTGCAGACAAGGCGTTGGGACATACGCTCAAGTCAGTTCATGAACTATTGAATTATGGCCTGTTAACTATGCTGGTTTTGCACGTAGGTGCGGCGTTACAGCATCACTTTATGCTGCGTGATGACACCTTGCGTCGTATGTTACCTTTTCTGGGAGCACGTAAATGAAAGCGATTTCAGCATTATTGTTACTCATTGCATCGGCCCATGTGTCGGCAGCGAATTTTAGTGTGGTTAACCCTTCCAAAAGCAATATTAACTTTGTGTCCAAACAAATGGGTGTGGCAGTCACGGGGAATTTTGCGCAGTTTAACAGTCAGATTAATCTGGATCCCGCACATCCTGAAACTGGCAAGGCGCAAATAACAGTAATGCTCAACAGCATAGACGCGGGCAGTGCCGAAGCTAACGACGAAGTCAAAGGCAAGGCGTGGTTCAACGTCAAGCAATATCCTAGCGCGACGTTTGTCTCTAGCGCTGTCAAAGCGCTGAGCGGCAATCGTTATCAAGCAGTCGGTAAATTCACCATTAAGGGTAAGGTGCGGGATGTGATCGTGCCATTTACCGCCGTGCCCGCGGGAGCGAGTTTGTTGTTGGACGGTAGTATTCCTATCTCACGTGCAGCCTATGGGATAGGTGAGGGGGCTTGGGCGGATCCATCAGTGGTAGCGGATGATGTTCAGGTTAAGTTTCACTTTATGCTGAATTCGGCGAAGTGATTTTTTGTTTATTTTATCAATCAGTTAGGAGTGTTTTATGAAAACATTATCAGCTTTAATCATTGCCGCCACACTCTCAACCGCAGCCTATGCGGCACCTGAGACTTATGTTATTGACGTTAATCACACCAAGCCAGTATTTAGCTACAGTCACTTCGGCTACTCAACTCAAATGAGTCGTTTTGATAATGCCACAGGCACGATTACTTTGGATCGCGCTGCCAAAACGGGTTCTGTTGATGTCACTATTGATGCCAAGTCAGTGGACTCGGGCTTCCCTTTGTTCAACGCGCATCTTCAGGATGAGGATTTCTTTGATACAGCAAAGTATCCAACAATTACGTTCAAATCCAGCAAGATGAAATTTGATGGTGAAAAACTGGTTGCAGTTGATGGCAATCTTACTATCAAAGGCATTACCAAGCCGGTTACTTTAACTATCACCTCCATGCTATGCATGCCACATCCTATGGCCAAAAAAGCAGCGTGTGGTGCAAATGCGACTGCTATGGTGAAACGTTCGGAATTCAACATGGCCAAATACACACCTTACGTGGGTGATGATGTGACGTTAACCATTCCTGTTGAGGCGATCCAGCCATAATAGATGGGTGATTATTGGTCGCTTGCTACTGTGCAATTAGGTCAGGCCGATGCAGTGATGGCGGGGCTGATTGCGCGTTATCCGCAAGGGCAATTGCAAAGCCGTGGCGATGCTTTTGTTACCTTGGCGCGTGCGATTACGGGGCAGCAGATTTCAATCAAGGCGGCTGATAGCATATGGGCACGTTTAAACGCATTGACAGAAATTACGCCAGTACAGATTGCCGCGTGTTCAGTTGCAGATATACGGGCATGCGGTTATTCACAGCGCAAAGTAGAGTATTTACACGATTTGGCGCGGCATTTTGTCACGGGGTTGGTTGTGCCGAGTGCCTGGGAGACGATGAGTGACGCTGAAATTATCAGCGATTTAACCCGGATACGCGGTATAGGGCAGTGGAGCGCGGAGATGTTTTTGATGTTTAATCTGCTGCGTCCCGATGTCTTGCCTTTGGATGATATCGGTTTGCAGCGGGCAATTGCACTGCATTACCCCGATACTTTGCCGCATACCAAGGCCAAGTTAAGGCAGCACGCAGCGCTTTGGCAACCCTGGCGTTCGGTGGCGACATGGTATCTTTGGCGCAGTCTGGACCCAGTACTTGTTGCTTATTGACAAGTGTATTTAACAGGCATACATTAGCGAACTGTAATATTCTTTATAATCTTTAGTCAGGAGAAATTTGTGGAAGATATCAAAAACCAGCCAGTCTCACGTCGTTCTTTCTTAAAGGGCGCTGCGTTGTTAGCCAGCATTTCAGTGGTTCCTGCTCTAGTAGTCAGTAAAGAAGCTGCTGCTGCAAAAACACCTAAGGCTGCGATGCAGTATCAAGACAGCCCTAAAAATGGTGCTGAGTGTTCTACCTGTGTGCAATTTATCCCTGGCAAAAAGGGACAATGCAAAATTATCGAAGGCGATATCAGCCCTAAAGGCTGGTGCCTAGCTTACGCTAAGGCTTAATCGCTTTTAAACTAAAAACGCGGCTTGTAGCCGCGTTTTTTTTCGTTAGAATATATGCAAAAAGCTTATCTTTTGAGCAATCCCGCCAGTGCACTTGCCATCGCACCTTGTGGTTGAGTTTGTGGGCGTTCAACGTGTTTGCTTGCTCTGACTGGTGCGGGTGCGCTGATGCTTACGGCATCAGTCAGGCGCATGGTGAGCGCAATACGCTGGCGCTGGGCATCAACTTCCTGAACCTTCACTTTCACGATATCACCTGCTTTGACCACGCTATGTGGGTCTTTGACGAATTTATCCGCGAGTGCTGAAATGTGTACCAAGCCATCCTGATGCACGCCGATATCCACAAATGCACCAAAATTGGTGACGTTGGTAACCACACCTTCCAATATCATACCCACGGTCAGGTCTTTGATTGCAGTAATACCCGCCTTGAACGTGGCGGTTTTGAAAGCCGGGCGGGGATCGCGTCCCGGCTTTTCCAGCTCATGCAGAATATCTTTGATAGTGGGCACGCCAAAGTGTTCATCCACATAACTTTGTGGATCAATCTGGTTAAATACACCTGCTTTACCAATGAGCGCATCAGCTTTGGGTGCCTGCAGCTTTTGCATCAAGTCATGCAAAATGCGTTCAGCAACTGGATAGGCTTCAGGGTGGACGGCAGATGCGTCGAGTGGGTTGTCGCCACGTACACGCAGGAATCCGGCAGCTAGTTCAAAGGTTTTATCCCCTAAACGCGGGACTTTTTTCAGTGCGGCACGGCTGGCAAAAACGCCGTGCTGATCACGATAATTTACTATGCTTTCCGCGAGGCTGGTCGATAATCCTGAGATCCGTGCCAGTAATGGCACTGATGCGCTGTTTACATCGACGCCTATCGCATTAACGCAATCCTCAACTACTGCATCCAGACTTTTTGCCAGCTTGCTTTGGCTGACATCATGCTGGTATTGCCCTACACCTATGGCCTTGGGATCGATTTTGACCAGCTCGGCTAAGGGATCTTGCAAGCGGCGCGCGATGGACACTGCACCACGCAGGCTGACATCCAGTTGCGGAAATTCTTTCGCGGCGAATTCGGATGCGGAATATACGGATGCGCCCGCTTCCGATACAACGATTTTGGTCATGTTGAGTTGCGGTAAACGGGCAATCAAATCTGCGGCGAGCTGATCGGTTTCGCGTGATGCCGTGCCGTTACCTATGCTGATCAGTTCAACTTGGTGTTTTTGCGCCAATTGCGCAAGGGTATGCAAAGCACCATCCCAGTCATTGCGCGGCGGGTGCGGGTAAACGGTTGCGGTGTCGAGTAACTTGCCTGTGGCATCAACTATCGCGACTTTTACGCCTGTGCGTATGCCAGGATCCAGGCCCATGGTGGCGCGTAAGCCAGCCGGGGCAGCGAGCAGTAAATCATGCAAATTGCGTGCAAATACCTTGATAGCTTCAGCCTCGGCACGCTCACGCAGTTCGCCTAGCAATTCTAGTTCCAGGTGTAGTGCGAGCTTGATTTTCCATGTCCAGCGCACCGTGTCTGCCAGCCACTGATCAGCAGCACGGTTGCGTGAGCTGATGCCGACTTGTTGGGCTATCATGGTTTCAGCAGGGTGCGTCATGGGTGTCTCGCTGAGTTCTTCGGGTAGTTTGATGGCGATACTCAGCATGCCTTCGTTGCGCCCGCGAAACAGCGCCAGGGCGCGATGTGGCGGAATGTCTTTAAGTGCTTCACGATAATCAAAGTAATCTCTGAATTTCGCTCCTTCTGTTTCTTTGTCGGCCTGAACTTTGGATACCATCATGCCATGAGCGGATACGTGTTCACGCAGTCGTGCCAACAAGCCAGCATCTTCGGCAAAACGCTCCATTAAAATTTGTCGTGCGCCTTCCAGTGCGGCTTTACTATCAGCTATGCCTTTTTCCGTATCCACATACGCCAATGCCGTATGCTCAGGATTCAGGGTGGGGTCATTCAACAAGCTGTCGGCTAAAGGCGTCAAGCCCGCTTCCCGCGCAATTTGCGCCTTGGTGCGGCGCTTCTGCTTATAAGGCAGATATAGATCTTCCAGGGTCTGCTTTGTTTCTGCATGTGCAACTGCGTGCTGCAATGCTGGCGTGAGTTTACCTTGTTCGCTAATGCTGCTGATAATGGCGTCACGACGTTGTTCCAGTTCGCGTAAATAGCCTAATCTGTCTTGTAACAGGCGCATTTGCGTATCATCCAGCCCGCCAGTCGCTTCTTTGCGATAGCGTGAAATAAATGGGACGGTTGCACCCTCATCTAACAAGCCGACTGCGGCGTTGACTTGTTGTGGGCGGACGTTCATTTCCTGGGCTAGGCGCTGTTCTATGGTTGGCAACATATTTCTGTATGAATTTGCAAAAAGCGTGACTATGCATAAAGTTCTTGGCGCTGACAAGCGGTATAATTGGGTATTATTTGTGACACATAGATTTGACATGATTACTACCGACTGCCTGACCCGCTTTATGTTTGAGCAAGCTGCTGTACGCGGCGAGATTGTGAGTTTGGATAAAACTTGGCAAGAAGTGCTGAAGCATGCTGATTATCCGCCTGTTTTGCAGAATTTACTCGGCGAACTCATGGCGGCTGCGGCGTTACTTATTGCTACGTTGAAATTTGACGGCAGCATGATATTGCAAATGCAAGGCGAGGGTGCAATACAGTTGTTGGTAGTCGAAGCTACCTCAGCGCACACCTTGCGCGCCACAGCGAAATGGACGGGTGATCTGGTCCATGGCAGCTTTGCGGATCTGTTGGGCGAAGGTCGTTTGCTGATTACATTAGACCCGGAAAGCAGTGATAAACAGGCCTATCAGGGTATCGTGCCACTGCAGGGTGATAATGTCGCCGCTGCGCTTATGCATTACATGGCACAGTCGGAACAAATTGATACCCATATCGTTCTCGCTGCTGATGATGAGTGTGCGGCGGGCATACTCATACAGAAACTACCTGATTTACCCGATGCGGATCCTGACGCATGGAACCGCGCTCGCCAAATAGTTGCTACAGTTAAACCAAATGAATTGCTGGAACTGAATGCGCGCATGATATTGCATCGTTTATTTCATGAAGAAGACATTCGTGTTTATGAAGCCGAAGCACTGCAATTTGCCTGTACCTGTTCACGTACACGAGTCGCGGACATGCTGAAAATGCTGGGGCGAGAAGAGGTTGAGTCAGTGCTGGAAGAGCAAGGAAAAATTGAAGTGCAATGCGAGTTTTGCAACCGGCATTATCGGTTTGACCCTATCGATGCGGCACAGCTGTGGTTGCCCAATGTGGCGACCACTGACGTGACCCGACATTAATCCAGTTCAGTATCCCGTTATAGGGTAGGTGTGTAGCCATGACTGATCCCGCATTTTTCCACGAGTCACGGCCTGTCGGCATGGCGCGCTGGATACCGAGTCTTGCCATGTTGCGCAATTATAAGCTGGCATGGTTATCGCAAGATATTTTTGCTGGCTTGGTGCTGACTGCAATACTGGTGCCAGTGGGGATGGGCTATGCCGTCGCGGCAAGTTTGCCTGCAATTTATGGTTTATATGCGACCATAGTGCCCTTGATTGCATATGCCATATTCGGCCCCAGTCGTATTCTGGTACTTGGACCAGACTCGGCACTTGCCGCTTTGATTGCCGCCAGTATCCTGCCCCTGTCCGCTGGACATCCTGATCGCGCTGCATTATTGGCAGGTGTGCTGGCAATCATGTCAGGTGCATTGTGTCTGCTGGCGGGTATTACTCGCTTTGGTTTTATTACTTCACTCATTTCCAAACCCATACGTTATGGTTATTTAAATGGCATCGCATTGACTGTTGTGATGAGCCAATTACCCAAGGTTTTCGGTTTCCCCGTGTCAGGTAATAGTCTGTTAGCGCTAAGCCACGGTCTTTGGCAGGGTTTGGTGCAAGGCTTGACCAATTGGAATGCCGTTGCTATCGGGATAAGTTGCCTGTTTATCATGCTGGGGTTTAAACGCTGGCAGCCTAAAGTACCCGGTATATTAATCGCTGTGATTGCTGCAACGCTGGTGGTGTGGTATTTCGACTTTGCCAGCAAGGCCGGCGTTGCTGTTGTTGGCGTGCTGCCACAAGGTTTGCCCGGTTTTCAAGTGGCAAGCATTTCACTCTATGAATTCAACAGCTTGTTGTCCAGCGCCGTAGCAATTGCAGTGGTGTCTTTCGCCGATATGAGCGTATTGTCACGTACTTATGCATTGCGCGGCAGTTACGAGGTGAATAGCAATCAGGAGCTGATTGCGTTAGGTGTTGCGAATGTGGCTACAGGGCTGCTGCAAGGTTTCCCCGTCACCAGTAGCTCATCGCGTACCCCCGTGGCTGAATCCGCAGGTGCCAAGACGCAAATTGCAGGATTGGTGGGCGCACTGTGCATAGCATTATTACTGATTTATGCACCCATGTTATTGCAGGACCTGCCCTATGCTGCGCTGGGTGCAGTGGTTATCTTTGCCTGTTTTGGGCTGGTTGAAATTACTGGAATGGTGCATTTGTATCGTTTAAGTTTTGGCGAGTTTGTTCTGTCCATGGTTTGTTTTTTAGGCGTGGTATCGCTAGGCGTGATACAAGGTATTTTCATCTCTGTTGCGCTGGCATTACTGGCTTTTATCTGGCGCGCCTGGCGACCTTACGATGCAGTGCTGGGGCGAGTTACCGGGATGAAAGGCTATCACGATATCTCGCGGCATCCTGAGGCTAATCAGATTCCTGGTTTAGTGTTATTCCGCTGGGATGCCCCTTTGTTTTTTGCCAATGCCGAATTATTTCGTGAGCATCTTTTACTTGCAGTGGTAAATACCCCGACCCCCGCACGATGGGTAGTCGTGGCGGCTGAACCTATCACTGATGTGGACACTACAGCGGCTGACATGCTGTCTGAGCTGGATAAATTATTGACACAGGCAGATATTGAGCTGTGCTTCGCTGAGATGAAGGGGCCTGTCAAGGACCGGCTCAAGCACTATGGCTTATTTAATAAAATTGGGACTGAGCAGTTCTTTCCGACTGTTGGGGAAGCTGTGCGGCGATATTTAATCGTAAACCAGGTGGCATGGAACGATTGGTCTGACTAAACCTAGAAACGGCAGTTGACCGCTGATTTGTTGAGTTAACCTTGTGATACTTGATGCTTACTTTGATGGTGCACCTGTCACCCATTTAATAACTACGCTACCCGTTGAATTGCACGCCCCTCACGGCACATGGCGACGTTGCTTCGCACCTGAATGGAATAGACATTCGAGGCTGTCGCGCCTTGCCCTGCACCGAGATGAACGCACACTTCAACGTGTCCAACTGCCGTTTCTAGGTTAATAACACATCAATTTTCTTCCTGAAATCCACCTGCCCGGAAAGTCAGTACCAGCGTATCGCGATGTCCACCAGCAGCAGTAGGCTGGATCGGTGTGGTTTCGTGAATGACGCGCTCGTCATCGAGTAGTAGCAATGTGTAAGGCTCGACCAAAGTAAAGCGTTGTCCATCAGCGCTATCCGCCGCAAACACCCGACTTTCACCGCCTTTTACCTGCTTACGCGCAATCAACAATATCGCTACAAAATCCACGCCGTCACGATGCGCGCCCTCAGGTGTGGGACGACCTATGCCATCGGTGGTGTCTATACGGAACTGGTGTGCTTCTACGTACCAGGGTTGCGCACCTTTGATACTGTCGCACACTGCGGCTATCGCACTTAACAGGTGTGGCCAAACGGGCTGGGCTATCGTATTTGCGGCGATGGGCTCAAACATGCGTTGCATACCGCCATGCAGTGCGTTGTATTCCAGTGGTTGCCAGTGTGCTCGATGTGGTATTTGCTTAACTTCATTGCGAGATACGATAAAGCTGGCATGTCTACGCTGCCGATAACGTCCACCATCTCGCAAAAACTGATCGATCGGCAAATTATCCCAGCCAGGCTGGATTGCGCTGAGTGCGGTTAAATCAGTTTGCGCGAGTTGACACACCGATGACGGGCTAAGTACTGCGTAGCCATGGCTTTGTAGCTGGTTTGTCAGAGCGGGTAGTGGGGTAAAAGTAGGCGTAATCGTGGTGATGCTCATGGGATTTTAGCTTTGCTGGAAAATATCAAGCAGTATAGGAGGGTGCGTTTAAGTTGAATAGCGCTATTTTGATAGCCGGCCCGATTGACGCAAGCAGGCGAGTAAGTTACTGTAAAACTTCGTCACCCATTCGGGATGATGTTACTGCGAGGAGTTATCATGATTTATACCAAAGATTTAGTCGATGAATTGAATGCCTTGCTACGCTACGACTTAACTACCAATCAACAGGGTATCAAAATCCATAAAACTGCAGATGCGGCAGTCATTGCTACCACCGCGCGTTTGTACGATAAGGGTCTGATTACTGAAGTAGATGGTGGTTATTTAACGGATTTAGGTCGCGAAGTTGCCGAACATGCTGCAATGGCGCTGACCATATTAACTTCAGTTGTAGCCGTTTAGTTTTTCCCCAATTCGTTCCCGTATCGGCGGGAACGACATATGCTGTCAACGAAATTAGTATTTCAACAAACCTACTGCGGTGATAAATTTTGTCACCACAGTAAATTAACTACCTAATTCTACTCAAGCAAATCCAAATATTAATTTTTTATGAAATGTTATATTTGCTATTTGTTATATTTGATATGGCGCATATAATTCGTCGCATATCAATTTAACTGGAATGGCAACATGGCAACTATCGGTATAAATGGTTTCGGACGTATGGGACGGTTGGGCGTCCGTGCGGCTTGGGGCAATTCAGCTTTTGTGTTCAAACAAATCAATGAAATAGCAGGCAACGCGGTGACCGCTGCACACTTGCTGAAATTTGATTCTGTCCACGGCATTTGGCAGCCCGATTGTAGCGCTGATGATGCACATGTGATGATTGATGGCGTTGCAATAGCGTATAGCGCGAACAAGGAAATTGGGGAAACCGACTGGTCAGGCTGTGACATCGTGCTTGAGTGCACGGGTAAATTCCGCAAAGTTGAGCAATTGCAGGCTTACTTTGATCAGGGCGTGAAAAAAGTTATCGTCGCAGCGCCAGTTGAGGGCGCGTTAAATGTGGTTTATGGCGTGAATGATCATCTCTACCAGCCCGACGTGCATCACTTGCTCACCGCGGCATCCTGTACCACCAACTGTCTGGCGCCTGTGGTCAAGGTCATGCACGAGCAAGTCGGTATTGTTCACGGCTGTATGACCACATTGCACAATATGACCAACACCCAAACTATTGTTGATAAGGGCCATAAGGATTTACGCCGCGCGCGGGCATGTGGTGAATCGCTGATACCGACGACGACGGGTTCTGCCAAGGCTATTACCAAGATATTCCCCGAGCTGGCAGGCAAGCTCAATGGCCACGCCGTGCGTGTGCCTTTGCTCAATGCATCATTGACTGATTTTGTGTTTGAAGCAAAACGGCCTGTAACGGCTGAAGAAATTAACAGCTATTTCAAAACCGCAGCCGATACTTATTTACAGGGCATATTAGGCTATGAAGAGCGCCCGCTAGTGTCGGTAGATTATAAAAATGACCCGCGCTCATCCATAGTTGACGCACTATCGACTATGGTGATTGACGGTACTCAGGTCAAAATTTACGCCTGGTATGACAACGAGTGGGGCTACATGAACCGCATGATGGAATTGGCAGCGAAAGTGGCGAGCAGCTTATAAATCATGCATCGTGATCTGCGCAATTATCTGACGGTAACAGGCGGCTACTGGACTTTTACTCTGACCGATGGCGCGATACGCATGCTGGTGGTGCTGTACTTTCACCAGTTGGGTTATAGCCCGTTTGCGGTGGCGATGCTGTTTCTGTTTTATGAATTTTTTGGCATTGTCACCAATCTCATCGGTGGCTGGCTGGCCGCACGACTGGGGATGAACGTGACCATGCATGTGGGCATGGCGATGCAGGTGGGCGCGTTGGCCATGCTTGCAGTGCCGGTGGCGATGCTGACCGTGCCCTATGTCATGTTTGCTCAGGCCATATCGGGCATAGCCAAGGATTTGAATAAAATGTCGGCGAAATCCAGCGTGAAAACGCTGGTGCCACAGGGTGAAAACGCACGTTTATTCAAGTGGGTCGCAATCCTGACGGGATCCAAGAATGCATTAAAGGGCGTAGGTTTCTTCCTCGGTGCCGTGCTGCTGGAGTTTGTCGGATTTAGCCATGCTTTGCTGATATTGTCTGGCAGCTTATTCATTATCATGCTCATCACCATGTGGTTGTTGCCGCGTGAGTTGGGCAAGGCCAAATCCAGTACCAAATTTACTCAGGTGTTTTCTAATAATGCCGCGATCAACTGGTTATCCGCAGCGCGCTTCTTCCTGTTTGGTGCGCGTGATGTCTGGTTTGTTGTTGCCGTGCCCGTGTTCATGTACAGCGAGCTGAAATGGAGCTTCATGTGGGTAGGGGTCTTCATGGCGCTATGGGTGATAGGTTACGGCTTCGTGCAAGCCGCTGCGCCCATGTTGTTGCGGCTTAGCACTCATAATCTGGGTGCAGGTGCGGCCAGGTGGTGGGTGTTCATACTGTCGCTGATACCTGCGGGCATGGCGTGGGCGCTGATGCAACACTATGATCCAGCAATGGTATTGGTTATCGGGCTGATGCTGTTTGGTGTGGTATTCGCCATCAACTCGGCGTTGCATTCTTATTTGATCCTCGCCTATGCCGATCAGGACAAAGTCGCACTCAAGGTCGGGTTCTATTACATGGCTAATGCAGGCGGGCGTTTAACCGGAACTGTGTTATCAGGCTGGGCGTATCAGCAATATGGCTTAACCGGCTGTTTATGGCTGTCAGCCGGATTTGTCGCTATGGCGTGGTTGCTGTCGTTGCGTTTGCCAGAGCGAGTCGAAGCCCGCGTAAGGTCTTAGAACAGTCGCAGCGAAGCGGTTTCCTGTTCCTTAGTTAGTTTTTTCAGTGCATTGAGTGCAGACTGGGTTGCGCCATTTTTCTTGGCGTGTCTGGAAAACGTGATCAGTGCCCGTTCTGTGGATTTCTTCATTTCCCGCCATTCGGTTTCAAATTCCTGATGTTTTACATAGGATGTCGTCAACTTTCCAGAGCGCATAACTATCATCAGCACGGCGCAACTGGTACGCCGAACAGCCAGTGCGGTTTTTCGGTTGCGGTTAATGACCACCATGGCAATCTCCTCTACACAAAAGTTATTTTGTTCCTCCACAATATCCGATTTGCCATGCTTACTCAACTGCCGTTTCTAGGGTTATGTACGGTTCCGTACAGACTTAATTTGGTGACAGGTGCAATCTGGCATCTTTAAGGAGAATTACCATGAACAAAAATCAAATTCAAGGCACCACAAAAGACATCGTAGGAAAAGTGCAAGAAAAAGCGGGCAAGCTAGTTGGCAATGAAGAGCAGCAAGTCGAAGGGCTGGATAAGCAAATCTCTGGCAAAGTGCAAAAAGCGGTGGGCGATGTGCAGGAAGTTATCACAAAAAAAGTGAATTCTATCTGATTCCCTCTTCGATCAAGCTACATCTATTAACACAATAGATGTAGCCGCAATCCCAAACCTGTCTTACTTTCCTTAAGGATATGTCATGAAAAAGCTATGGCTGCTTTTAGGCATAATCACGATGAGTTTGAGTGGTTGCTATGTTGTCCCCTACGGAGACCATGATGGCGGCTATCGGAATGATCAGGGTCATCGTGAACAGAACAGGGGCCATGATGATCGCGATGGCGAACATCATGACTCAGATGAAAATCATTAATTAGTCCAGCGAGTTTATTGTTTGACCAGGCTATACCGATGCGCAACTAGTCGCGTCATTTTCCAGCCTATACGCTGATAAAAATCCAGCGCAGGGGTGTTATCCAGATCAGCCAGTAGCTGGGCACGGGTGGCGCCTTTGCTGGCTGCCCAATCCAGTACGCTGGCTAACAGCGCCGAGCCTATACCGTGCTGTCGATAATTCGCATCAACTACCACATCTTCTATCCATGCAGAAAATGCGCCTTCGGCGGTCGATACCACCAGTTGCGCACTAGCCATGCCGACAACGTTACCTTTATCATTTTTCGCCACGGCGATATAAGCCATGTCGGGTTGCTGCAATAGCAATTCCAGTCCTTTTTGTTGTGCAGCGTGATTAGGCGTGAAATCCTGCTCGATGGTGAATAGCGCATCGAGCAGGGTTAACAATGCCGGGATGTCTTCCTGCTGGGCGGATTGAATCGCGTGTACTGTCATTTGTAGTCTGCCTGCGCGGTTGGGTAGATGGTGATGGAGAGGAAGCGGATAGGCAATTCGATCAACTGTTCCGGGCCATGTGGGACTTCGCCACGGAAAGTCAGCGAGTCGCCGGGTTCCAGCAGGTAAGTTTGCTGGCCATGACGGTACTCGATTTTGCCTTGCAGCATGTAGATGAATTCGGTGCCGGGATGCTCAAATGTGGGAAACACCTCGGAAGCATCATCCATGGAAATCAGGAATGGCTCGAACAACTTGGTCGGCCCCTGGTCGTAAGCCAGCAACTGGTAAGTGTGGCCATGCTTGGTACCACGCCTGACTACTTGCATGCCTTTGTCATTTTTGATGTGTTGCGCGCCGCCCTCAGGCACGTTGAAACCCTTGAACAGCGTAGACAGGGAAATGCCCAATGCCTGTGCCAGCTTGGACAGCGTATCCAGACTGGTTGCGGTCTGGCTGTTCTCTATCTTGGATAACATGCCGCGGCTGATGCCCGCGCGCTCTGCGACGTCGGCGATGGTCAGGCCATGCTTTTGCCGTAAGTCGCGGATGGCGTTGCCCAAGTAACGTTCCAGCTCATTATCCGGATTGATGTCTTTTTCCATAGTGGTATCCCTATTTATTCCAACTGGGTTTAATTATCGCATATCAGATATTTTTTATGAAATATTGTTGACTTGTGTGAATCTAGTGTGCACAATATTCACTAATGTTTCTCAATATGAATCTTCTGCTGCTCATACTTTATTATGCCAAATGCACGACGTTATACGCTAAGTCTTTCCTGCCCGGACCGTACCGGCATCGTTGCCGCAGTCAGCAGCTTTATCGCTGCTAACAACGGCTGGATAGTCGAAGCCAGCCATCATGCCGATGCTACCACGCGGCATTTTTTCATGCGCCAGGAGATACTGGCCGATTCCTTGCCGTTTGACATAGCGCAATTCCGTATTCTATTTACACCTATCGCCGAACAGTTTGATATGCAATGGCGTATTACTGATTCTGCCGAGAAGAAGCGCGTAGTGCTGCTGGTGTCAAAGCAGGAGCATTGTCTATACGATATTTTTTCGCGCTGGCAGAGCAACGATCTGGATGTGGATATTCCTTGTGTGATCTCCAATCATGAAACCTTGCGTGGCTTTGTTGAGTGGCACGGCATCCCGTTCCACTATGTGCCGGTTACGGCCGCAACCAAAGATGACGCCTACGCTGAAATCGCGCAGCTGTTCGATGAAGTCCGCGGCGACGTGATGGTGCTGGCGCGGTATATGCAGATACTCAATCCGGCGCTGTGCCAGCGTTATGCCGGTCGCATTATTAACATCCATCATTCCTTTCTGCCCAGCTTTATCGGCGCCAAGCCTTACCATCAGGCATTTGAACGCGGGGTGAAACTGATCGGTGCGACTTGCCATTATGTGACTGAAGACCTCGATCAGGGGCAGATCATTGAGCAGGATGTGATCCGTATCAATCATTCCGATCAGGTCGACGATCTGGTGCGTTACGGCAAGGATATCGAGAAGGCAGTGCTGGCACGCGGCTTGCGTTACCACCTGGAAGATCGTGCACTGGTGCATGGCAATAAAACCGTGATATTCAAGTGAAGGAACAATAATGCCCTGGCGACTTTTACGTTTTGCGCTGTCGAAAAAGCATCCCGAGCCGCGGATGTTTGCCCAGCCCGACAAGCTCAAAACTTCCTATGATGCAGTCATCATTGGCGGCGGCGGGCATGGCCTGGCGGCAGCCTATTACCTGGCTCGCGATCACGGCATGAAGAATATTGCCGTGCTCGAGAAAGGCTACATCGGCGGCGGCAACACAGGCCGCAACACCACCATCATACGTTCCAATTACCTGACTCCGGAAGGTGTCAAGTTTTACGATGCTTCGGTCGATCTGTGGAAAGACCTGTCACAGGATTTCGATCTAAATCTGTTTTATTCGACACGCGGCCATTACACCCTGGCGCATACTGATGCGGCGATGCGCACCATGCGCTGGCGCGCCGAAGTGAACAAGCATTATGGTGTCGATTCTGAAGTGGTCGGTCCAGCTGAAATACGCAAGGCCAGCCCGCAAATTGATCTCAGTTGCGGCGGTCATTCACCCATTTTAGGCGCGCTGTATCACGCGCCGGGCGCAGTTGCCCGTCATGATGCGGTAGCGTGGGGTTATGGGCGTGGCGCCAGTATGCGCGGGGTGGAAATCCATCAGCAAACTCAGGTTACCGGAATAGACGTACAGGGCGGCAAAGTCTGCGGCGTGCACACTGACAAGGGGTACATTGCTACGCCTAAAGTATTGTGTGCGGTAGCTGGCTCGACACCGCGTATTACCGACATGGTCGGGCTGCGCACGCCGATCTATATTCACCCGCTGCAAGCCATGGTCAGCGAGCCAATGAAACCCTGGCTCAATCCGATATTGGTATCCGGCAGCCTGCATATCTACGTCAGCCAGAGCGCGCGCGGTGAGCTGGTGATGGGCGCGTCGCTGGATCCTTATGAACTGCATTCCACCCGTTCAACGCTGGATTTTGTCGAGGGCTTGTCTGCGCACATGCTCGACATGTTCCCGTTCCTGTCGCACGTCAAGGTGGTGCGGCAATGGGCGGGTATGGCCGATATGACCCCGGATTTCGCCCCTATCATGGGCAAAACGCCGATAGAAGGTTTTTATCTTGATGCAGGCTGGGGTACCTGGGGTTTCAAGGCTACACCGATTTCTGGCAAAACCATGGCTTACACTCTGGCTAATGATCGTAATCATGAATTGATCGAGGGCTTTTCTCTGTCCCGTTTCGCGCAATATGCGCTGACAGGGGAGAAGGGTGCTGCTTCAGTGGGGCATTAAATGAAAATTCTGACCTGTCCAATCAACGGCGCGCGCCCCATCAGCGAATTTACCTACGGCGGTGAATACCGTGCCATGCCTGACCCGCAAACGGCGAGTGACGTCGTATGGGCCGATTATGTGTTCAACCGCAATGGTGCCCCTAGCGTCAAGCTGGAGTGGTGGTGCCATACACCATCTACTACGTGGTTCATCGCCGAGCGCGATACCGCACGCGATGTGGTGATACGCAGTTTTCTGTTTGACGAAATGAATACACAAGGCGGTGCAGCGTGAGGCTAACAGCAATACCTGGCGAATGGATAGACCGCAGTACCGAGGTTGAATTCCAGTTTGAGGGCAACACTTATCGTGGCTATCGCGGCGACACCATTAGTAGCGCGCTATGGTGCGCCGAGGTGCGTCTGCTCGGCCGCAGCTTCAAGTACCACCGCCCGCGCGGCATCCTGTCGTTGGCCAATCACGATATCAATGCGCTGATGCAGGCGGGGCAACGCCTGAATGTGCGAGCTGACGTAGAGCCATTGGCTGCGCAACAGCAACTGACCAGTGTTAACACCTTCGGCGGCTTGCAGGCGGATAGCGGGCGTTGGCTGAATCATCTGGCGAAATTCCTGCCAGTCGGTTTTTACTACAAGGCTTTCCACACCAAAGCACTGTTTCCACTGTGGGAGCGTCTGTTCCGCCGCCTGACCGGGCTGGGCAAGCTGGATTTTGACACGCCACACCTGCGCACACCCAAAGATTACGATTTTTGCGATGTGCTGGTGATAGGTGCCGGGGCATCTGGTTTGAATGCTGCGCTGGCAGCTGCCGATGCGGGTGCAGAAGTCGTCATCGTTGATGAAAATGCCCGTGCTGGTGGATCAGCTGCTTATCAGCGTGGTGGCAAGGCGGATAGCTATACGCAAATTAATGCGCTGCTGAATAGTGTGGTCAAGCATCCCCGCATACGCCTGTTTACCAGTACCGTGGCGGCTGCCTATTATGCCGACCACTGGATACCGCTGGTTGATGAGCAAAAGATGACTAAGATGCGCGCAGGCAGCGTGATAGTGGCAACGGGTGTATTCGAGCAACCCGCGGTGTTCCACAACAACGACTTGCCTGGCGTGATGCTGGCGTCTGCTGCACAGCGCCTGATCTACCGTTATGCGGTGCAGCCTATGCAAAGTGCGGTGGTGCTGACTGCCAATGCCGACGGTTACCGTGCTGCGCTGGATCTGGCAGCCCAGGGCGTGAACGTAGCCGCGTTGATTGATATGCGTAGTGATCATCAGCAAGTGGAACTGGCTGCTGCAGTGCAGGCATGCGGTATCAATATATTCCATGCGCATTGCATACTGGAAGCCGAAGCCACTGCTGACGGTAACGGCGTTGCTGCTGCCATCATCTGCCCGTTCGACGCAGACGGCAATGCCGATGCCGCATCGACAATGCGCATACCTTGCGACGGCATAGTCATGAGCGTAGGCTGGGCGCCGACTGCCAATCTGCTGTATCAGGCGGGTACGCGTATGCGCTTTGCCGATGATGTACAGCAGTTCGTGCCAGAAAATTTGCCTGAAGGCGTGTTTGCCTGTGGTCGGGTGAATGGCGTTTACGATACTGTCCATAAGCTGATGGACGGCGCGCGAGCTGGTCGTGATGCGGCGGCATATCTTGGTTATGGTAGTGCCGGCAACGCGGTCACTATCGTTGAAACTGAGTCACCTTCTCATGCCTGGCCGGTCGTAGCACACCCCAAAGGCAAGAATTTCATTGATTTTGACGAGGATCTGCAGCTCAAGGATTTTGAGAACGCAGTGCAGGAAGGCTTTGATAATATTGAATTATTGAAGCGCTACACCACGGTTGGTATGGGGCCGTCGCAAGGCAAACACTCGAATATGAACGCCTTGCGCATACTGGCGCGACTGACTGGCAAATCGCCTGGGCAAGTCGGTACGACTACGGCGCGCCCATTTTTCCACCCAGTACCGTTGTCGCATCTTGCCGGTCGCGGATTTTCGCCGGAACGGCTTACGCCGTTGCATCATCAGCATGTGCAGCTTGGTGCTGTATTCATGCCCGCTGGTGTCTGGCAGCGCCCGGAATATTATGCTCAGGCTGGGCTAACCCGCACGGAATGCATACGCGGCGAAGTGGCCTGTGTGCGCAACCAAGTCGGGATTATCGACGTTGGTACGCTGGGCAAGATAGAAATTTACGGCCCGGATGCGGTCGAATTCCTGGAGCGGGTTTACATCAGCCGCTACGCTAACCTCAAGGTCGGCATGACCCGCTATGCCATTATGTGCGACGAATCCGGGGTGATTATTGATGACGGTGTGGTCGCGCGTCTGGGGGAGCAGCATTTCTATTTCACCACTACAACTTCTGGTGCTGCGCCCATCTATCGCGAGCTGACGCGGCTGAATACCTTGTGGCAACTCGATTGCGGACTGGTGAATTTGACGGGTGCAATGGCTGCAGTGAATCTGGCCGGTCCCAAGGCAGCCGAGGTGCTGGCGCCGCTTACCGAACTGGATTTGTCACTAGCCGAATTCCCCTACATGGGGATACGCGAAGCTAGCGTTGCCGGTATCCCGGCGCGGTTGATGCGCGTTGGCTTCGTTGGCGAGCTGGGTTATGAAATCCACGTTCCGGCAGCATATGCCGATGCACTGTGGCAAGCCTTGTGGCAGAGCGGCCAGCCGCAAGGCCTACGCGCATTCGGCGTGGAAGCGCAACGTCTGCTGCGCCTGGAAAAAGGCCACATCATCATCGGCCAGGATACGGATGGCTTGACCACACCATTGCAAGCCAATCTCAACTGGGCGTTGAAAATGGACAAGGCATTCTTCATCGGTCAGCGCAGCCTGCAAATCGTTGCGCAGCAAGCGCTGCAGCAAAAGCTGACTGGGTTTGTCCTCGATGCCGGCTACAACGGTACCGTGCCACAGGAATGTCATCTGATTATCGAACAGGGTGATATCGCCGGACGCATCACCAGTATCGCCTGGAGCCCAAGTTTGCAGCGTCATATTGGGCTGGCTTTCGTGCGCCCCGATCTGGCAGTTGAAAACGGCGCTATTGCTATACGCTTAAGTGACGGCAGCATGGTCGAAGCACGGATACACCCGACGCCATTCTATGACCCCAAGAATATCCGACAACAACATCCTGCTCAGGAGCTCGCGGCATGAACCCCTTACGCAAAAGTCCGCTCCACGATGTGATAGCCAGGCAGCAACCCGAGTGGGGCATGGTCAACGCTATGCCGACGGCGTTGCAATTCGATCAAGGCGACAGTCAGCGCTCGGCAACCTTGGGTATCGCAGATTTGTCCTGTCTGTGGCGTCACGGTCTCAAGGGCCCGCGCAGCGTGGAGTGGCTGGAAACGCAGGGGATAGCCGTTCCCGCAGTGAACTGCTGGGCGCCATTAGCCGATGGCGGGTTGATCGCCCGCTTGGGTAAAACCGAATTCATGCTGGAAGACGGACTGATGGGTAATACGGCGCGGCACATACAAAGCCTGCTGGCAGATCGACCTGATGGTGTTTATCCAGTACTGCGTCAGGATGCCGCCTTCGCACTGACTGGCGCGGCATTACAACAATTGCTGCGCCAGACCTGCAGCTTTAATTTCAAGACGCTGGATGCAGCAAGCCGGCCATTGGTGCTGACTACCATGGTCGGCGTGCCGGTGACCATACTGCCGCAGGCAACATCCGACGGCATGCTTTATCGGCTGTGGTGCGACGGCACTTACGGTGAATATTTATGGCGCACGCTGCTGGACATCGCTCTTGAGCTGGACGGCGGCGCAATTGGTTTGAATCACTTGATACTCGAAGGGAAATCGCAATGAACTTAGTAGAGGCAAAAGCATTTTTCGAAACGCACCAGATTAAATTCGTACTGGCGCAATTCGTTGATATCCACGGCGCGGCCAAAACCAAAGCGGTGCCGGTGAATCATTTTGAAGATATTCTCAAACAGGGTGCGGGCTTTGCCGGTTTTGCAATCTGGGGTCTGGGTATAGCGCCGCACGGCCCGGACTATATGGCGGTCGGTGATATTGAGACGCTTTCATTAGTGCCCTGGCAGCCGGGCTTTGCCCGTATTGTCTGCAATGGCCATGTCAACAAACAGCCGTATGAATATGATTCCCGCGTGGTGTTGCTGAAACAGATAGAGCGGCTCAAGCAGCGCGGATGGATACTGAATACAGGGCTGGAGCCTGAATTCTCGTTGCTGAAAAGAGACGAGCAGGGTGCGATACATCCGTTTGACGACAGCGATACCTTGGCTAAACCCTGTTACGACTACAAAAGCCTGACACGCAGCAGCGCTTATCTGGAAAAGCTGGTGGGGGCATTGCAGGCCGTCAATATCGACGTGTTCCAGATCGATCATGAAGATGCCAACGGTCAGTTCGAGGTTAATTACATCTATAGCGATTGCCTGAAATCGGCAGACAATTTTGTCATGTTCAAGATGGCAGCATCCGAGATCGCCAACGAAATGGGGCTGATCTGCTCGTTCATGCCCAAGCCATTCGCCAATCGTCCCGGCAACGGCATGCATATGCACATGTCGCTGTCTGACGGCCACAGCAATCTGTTCGCAGATGCCAGCGATCCGCGTCAGCTCGGCTTGTCAAAATTGGCATATCACTTCCTTGGTGGCTTGCTGGCGCATGCGCCCGCAATAACCGCGATATGTGCGCCGACCGTCAATTCCTATAAACGTCTGGTGGTAGGTCGTTCGTTGACCGGCGCGACCTGGGCGCCAGCCTATATCAGCTATGGCGACAATAATCGTTCCAGCATGGTGCGCATTCCCGGTGACCGCATCGAGCTGCGCCTGCCTGACGGTGCGGCCAATCCGTATCTGGCTGCTGCCGCCATTATTGCCGCCGGACTGGACGGCATAGCGCGTGAACTCGACCCTGGTGACCCGCAGAACATCAATCTTTATGACTTGAGTGCTGAAGAGTTGACTGCCAAAGGTATAGGCGTGCTGCCGCAAAGCCTGCACGAAGCCGTAGCAGCGCTGGAAGCGGATAGCACCATCTGCGATGCGTTAGGCCCGGTGGCGCAAGAGTTTATCAAGCTGAAGCGTATGGAGTGGATAGAGTACATGCGTCATGTATCCGAGTGGGAAATTAACAGCTATCTCGAATTCTTTTAATCGGTTACAGAAACGGAGAGAAATCATATGTGTGGAATTGTAGGTTTACTCGTCAAGACCCCCGCGTTACGTGCGCGGCTGGGCGAAATGCTGGTGCCGATGATGATAGGCATGACCGAACGCGGCCCGGATTCCGCCGGGCTGGCGGTGTTCAGTGCGCCACTGGCGAACGGACACAAATACAGCCTGTACTCGGGCACAGCCAGCTTTGACTGGGAAGGTCTGGCGCAGCAGTTGTTTACCCATCTGCGCATGCCCGCGCAGTGTGAAGGTCACGGCAATCATGCGGTGCTGATTACCGAGCTGGCACCGGCAGCGGTCAGGCAGTGGCTCAAGGAAAATTTTCCTGCGCTGCATGTGCTGTCCTGCGGCCGCGCCATTGATTTGTACAAGGATATCGGCACGCCGAGTGAAGTGGCGCAGCGTTACAACTTCGGCAGTCTGCAGGGTAGTCACGCAGTAGGTCATACGCGCATGGCGACCGAATCAGCCGTTACCCCGGATCGTGCGCATCCGTTTACGGCGGGCGAAGATTTCTGTCTGGTGCATAACGGCTCGCTGTCCAATCCTTACGGGTTGCGGCGCAAGCTGGAAACCGAGGGCATCCACTTTGAAACCGACAACGACACCGAAGCCGCGTGCCGTTTTCTGGAATGGCGCATGCGTGAAGGCGATGAGCTGGAAACAGCCATACAGAAGGGCTTCGAGGAACTGGATGGTTTTTATACTTTCCTCATCGGCACCGAAAACAAGCTGGCGCTGGTACGTGACCCTTTCGCCTGCAAACCTGCGGTCGTGGCAGAAACGGATGACTACGTGGCAATTGCTTCCGAATTTCGCTCGCTGGCGCATTTGCCTGACGTGAAAAATGCTCACATTTACGAACCCAACCCAGAGGAAATGTACGTATGGACAGCATGAATTTCGATCTGGCGACAACGCCGCTACGTGATCTCAATCGTTTCCTGCACCAAGACGCCATAGCGCAAGGAATCAAGCAGGTGACCGTGCTGCATCCGGATGGCGCGCACAACATTGCTGTTGGTCTGAATGCGCCGGTTACGGTAGATATTGAAGGGCATGCCGGCTATTACGCCGCCGGCATGCTCAAACACGGCGAGGTGACCATCCACGGCAATGCCGGAACCGGCGTGGCCGAGAACATGATGTCGGGCAAGGTGCACGTCAAGGGTTTTGCATCGGTGTCGGCGGGTGCTTCCGCGCATGGCGGGTTGCTGGTGGTGGACGGCGATACTTCGCTGCGCTGCGGTATTTCGCTCAAGGGTGGAGATATCGTCGTCGGTGGCTCAGTCGGCAGTTTTTCCGGCTTCATGGCGCAGGCTGGGCGCATGGTGATTTGCGGCAATGCGGGTGATGCACTGGGTGATTCGTTGTATGAGGCAGTGATTTACGTGCGCGGCACGATTAAATCGCTGGGTGCTGATGCGCGTCTCGAGGAAATGACCGAGAGCGACTATCAGGCTGTTGGCGAATTGCTCGTAGCAGCGGGCTACAGCTATGATCCCCATGAATTCAAACGTGTTGCATCGGCCAAGAGCCTGTATCACTGGAATGCGGATGCTAACCAAGAATATTAAATCAGGAGCAGTAAAATGAACGATAACGAACACATATTGAAGCATATCGCCAAGGAAGGCAGTGCTGGCTACGACCGCAAGATCATGGACTATATTCACAACGCGGCTACCCACGGCTTATATGAAATCCGCGGCATGGGTGCCAAGCGCGCGGTGCCGAATTTCGATGATCTGGTGCTGCTTGGCGCGTCATTATCGCGCTATCCGCTGGAAGGCTACCGCGAGAAATGTTCCACCAAGACCATCCTCGGCACGCGTTTCGCCAGCAAGCCGATCGAGCTGGAAATACCTATTACCATCGCCGGCATGAGCTTCGGTGCGCTGTCTGCCAACGTTAAAGAGTCGCTGGGCCGCGCCGCGACCGAGATGGGCACCTCGACCACTACCGGCGACGGCGGCATGACTGCAGAAGAACGTCAATCGTCGAAAACGCTGGTGTATCAATGCCTGCCATCGCGCTACGGTTTTAACCCGGATGACGTGCGCCGCGCAGATGCAATAGAAATCGTCATCGGGCAGGGCGCCAAACCGGGCGGCGGCGGCATGCTGCTGGGGCAGAAGATTTCGCCGCGCGTCGCCAAAATGCGCACCCTGCCAGAAGGCATCGACCAGCGCTCCGCCTGTCGCCACCCCGACTGGACCGGGCCAGACGACTTGGTAATCAAGATCCAGGAATTGCGCGAGATGACCGACTGGGAAAAACCGATCTACGTCAAAGTCGGTGCCACGCGTACTTTTCATGACGTTAAGCTCGCCGTCCATGCCGGCGCCGACGTCATCGTCGTTGACGGCATGCAGGGCGGCACGGCTGCTACCCAGACCTGTTTCATCGAACACGTCGGCATTCCGACACTGGCAGCGCTGCGTCAGGCGGTCGATGCGCTCGAAGACCTGGACATGAAAGGCAAAGTGCAGCTCATTATTTCCGGCGGGGTGCGTACCGGCGCCGACGTGGCCAAAGCATTGGCGATGGGTGCCGATGCAGTGGCCATCGGTCAGGGCGTGCTCTATGCGCTGGGCTGCAATCACGACGCTTACACGCTGGATGGCGTGGTGCATAGTGCCTGCAACGATTACGAACAGCTGGGTACGGCAGCCGGTTTTTGCCACCACTGCCATACCGGGCGCTGCCCGGTCGGCATCACCACCCAGGACGAGCAACTGGCGCAACGGCTGATGCCAGATCTGGGCGCGAAGCGACTGAAGAATTACCTGAAAACGCTGAACATGGAACTGACCACGCTGGCCCGCGCCTGCGGCAAGCAGAACGTGCATCATCTGGAGCGCGAAGATCTGGCGGCGATGACCATAGAAGCCGCGGCCATGGCGCGGTTGCCGCTGGCGGGGACGGACTGGGTGCCTGGGTTCTAAATAATCGGCAATCTCCTCGGAAAAATGCTATTTTTAGATATTTTTGAGGGGATTGCCGCTTAATTTTCATTCTTGTGTGTAATCGTCGTTTTTTAATTGTTGCCAGCGTGAATGCGACCAGATTATTTTTCTGGCTCTATTTCGCCTTCCATTAAAGCCTCTCCATCTACATCTGTCAGTAATGTGGTTTTAATGTCTTTATTTTCTTCCCAACTGTTTACCTTACAGAGAATCGTTGCAATACGTTCGGTGTTTTTTCTAATAATTATGTTCATATGAGCTCTCTTCACCTCTTGCGGAACTTCAGCTATGTAAAAGTAGTCTTTGATTTTAAATCCGAAAAAAATTGAGTAAGTTCCATCATATAAACCACGGTAAATTTTTGCACCGTTATTCTTGGTTACTAGGTATGTCATTTCTGTATTTTTCTTTGTGCCGAATCGATATTCAATGTAGCTGGGATTTTTACCGTTGCCTGCATTTTTAGCGCACATGGAAATAATTTTTCCTTTATTCCCCTCAACTGGGCATGAGAGAATAATTGTTTCATCTGCTTTACATAATGTCGGTTCAGCTGCATAGGCTGCGTGCATAAATAGGAAAATGAAGTTTGTATAAAAAAGTAAACTACTAAAAAGTACTCTTCTCATTTGAATGCTGCCTCTGCAATATTAAATGCGTTCCAGCCTTCCACAAAGCCGTGATAAAACGACCATGAAATTTAAGGATTTATGGTTTTCGCATTCTGAGTAGCGCATTGCTTGAGTGCATTGCGGGCAGCAGAAATAGTTTTGAGTTTATTTGGGTTGCCTAGGCAACTATCGTCTTGCTTGATGTTGAGCTTTCCGTTTTGGTTAGTAAGACGGAGTAAAACAGTAGTAGAGTGTTTTAACGGCGTGCTATCAAGACTCAGGCTATCGGTATATTCCAGACTAATTAACATTGAGTCAGGCACTTCTTTAGCAATTGCCATTGCATTAACACCATCACACGAAGGCATACCCTTTATTTCATTGCTGTCACGTTTGATGTCGAGCCGGACGATAGCTACGGTATCAACTGTCTCGCTGTCATATAAAAAAAGATGACATACCACACCGTTCTCGTGCGGATTGCAGTTTGCATTCGGATTTAAATTTACATTACATCTGGCAGGGAGTGGCTCTTCTAAATTGTATGAGTTGATACTTGAAAGATAAGATTTGCCATCGAATACCCAGCTAAAATTTGAGCCCTCTACAGGAGTGTCGATCCCAAACCAAGTATATTTTCTTTTAGCATTTGATGGGTCTCTTAAATAGGCACCTTCAGAGGTAGAGTAAATAAATTTATCGCTGTCAAATCGTTGTCTTGATGCTGTGACGCTATTTAGTTTTGAATAGACTGACGCTGATTTCTGAGTATTATCAATTCTTAATTCTGCATGAGCAGGAAGCCCGGATAGTAGCAACAGCATCATTCCATAAAAAGGTAAAAAACGGTTCATATAAATTTCCTTATTTGAATGCAGCATAAGCGACTTTAACGTAATCACGGCGTTCTTTTGCGCCATCCATCCCAGAATTTATTTTATGCGTTACGGCGTTAATTGCAGCATCGCTGACACCCTGATCTGCCTTTGCAACACAGTTATTTGCAATCCAGAACCAAACAGCCGATCGTAATGAATAAGGAAACTGCATCACTAAGTCTGGATTGGAGATGAAGTCTACGTTACCGCTCCAATAATGTGCATATTCTTTATTAAAAGCATGATAGTTATCGTACCCAGTTAATTGAAAGAACCCATGTCCGCGAAATTTCCAGCCATCTCCAGGTTGGGTATTCCCATTTGGATTGCCATCAGGTCCATAAATTTTATTGGCAATGACGATCCTTTTTGCATTGCTAAGTGGCTTGGTTACCGAGTCTGGGCGGCCATCAATCGCAGCCTCGCCATGGTGTTGAGGCTTTCTGTAATAGCTGAATTTTTCAGTTAACACCGAACTTTTATAGTTCAGATTTTCAGTTTTAGGACTCATCTTGGAGTCTGACTCTTGTCGTATTTGCCCAAAAAAATGCGCACGCCTTACAGGTGTATCAAGTTTGTATTTTGGCAAATCAACATTCAATTCATCAGCGACATTTTGGAGGTCACTTTCTTTCGCCTGCGGAAATATTTTCTTCAACTGCGCAACCGTAATCTCCCCCGGCACAGGCCGCCTAGGCTTGGCCTGCGGCTGGTCATTTTCGTTTTGGTTCTGATCTGGCGTAATTCCTTGCGGGTCGGTTGGCGATGGCCCGGGAGCGGGGGTCGGGGCGGGCTGATCTGGCCGTTTGTTCGGAAGCGTATCAGGTAACGGCCCGGTTTTGCCGGGTACCTTGAACGTTTTCATCATCTTGCGCACCAGCTTCTTGTGGCCGGGCTCGGCAACGACATCTTCCAGTTTCTTCCAGGCTTTTGCCTGGCGCGACCAGACGAAGATCTGAATGGGGTTGAAACTGGTAGGTGATAGTTCGATGCAGTAATTTTGTGCAGTTGTCACACCGCTTTTCTCATGGCTGTCGTATTTGATCTTGTATTTGACATCATCCATACCTTCCAGATAACGGTTTGCGAAGCAGATCATGACTTTCCCGGGTTGGTTCGGCTGACCGAACACATCATCCAGAAAATCTTCCCATACACTCATGTCATGTCCTCCAGCTTAATCCGTATAGAAGCTAATAAGCATATGGGCAGAGGTGATTTGTTATTGTGGTGGGTTATCAATTCGGTTAATTCTGCTTGGGGAGTGGGTAGGAAATCAGTCGTGTGAACCAAATTCGGTATGATTAGGGGGGTAAATCGATGCTGATTTGGTTATGGATGGATAGTAACTTTATAGGATTAAATCTGTCAATATGGCTGTGCTGCAATTCGCTTTCACCTTACGCGAATTGCAGCAGACAAATCAGCAATCACTCAAATTGGATTGGCTTGAATACGTAATAAATGTCTTCAAGATCGTCAGGGAGCGATCCTGCCAAATCTATTGGCTGTCGCTTTTTTTCGTGCAGATGCAGTGGCCATCGGTCAGGGCGTGCTCTATGCGCTGGGCTGCAATCACGATGCTTACACGCTGGATGGCGTAGTGCATAGCGCTTGCAATGATTACGAACAGCTGGGCACTGCAGCAGGTTATTGCCACCACTGTCACACTGGGCGCTGTCCGGTCGGTATTACCACTCAGGACGAACAACTGGCGCAACGGCTGATGCCAGATATGGGGGCGAAGCGGCTGAAGAATTACCTGAAAACGCTGAACATGGAGCTGACCACGCTGGCCCGCGCCTGCGGCAAGCAGAACGTGCATCATCTGGAGCGCGAAGATCTGGCGGCGATGACCATAGAAGCCGCGGCCATGGTGCGGTTGCCATTAGCGGGTACTGACTGGATACCGGGTTATTCTCAGTTTTAATGAAGTTGTTATAAATTGAAACAATGCTGGGGTCTTAAATGTTGAGGTCCCAGCGGCGCATTTTTTAACAAAAGTTCAGTGATATCTTGGGCGGAAAGTGGTTTGCTGAACAGAAAACCCTGCGCTTCATTACACTGTAGTGTTTGTAACAGGCGGTATTGTTCTGCTTCCTCAACGCCTTCTGCAATCAGGTTGAGATGCAGGCTCTTTGCCAGGGTGCATATTGCCGTGACTATCGACTCATCGCCTGAGTTACCAGGCAGTCCGCGCATGAAAGACTGATCTATCTTGATGGTATCAATGGGGAATTTCTTGATATAGCTCAGGGACGAATAACCTGTTCCGAAATCGTCGATGGAGATTTTTATTCCCATTTCTGAAATCATGTGCAGTTTTTCAATAATATGATCACCGTCATTCAGCAGGATGCTTTCGGTTATTTCTATTTCAAACATTGAGCCAACTAATTCAAACTCTTGCAGCAGTTGTGCGATGAAGGTCACGAAATTATCCTGCTCCAGATGTCGTGATGAGATATTGACGGCGATACGTTGTGGTAACAGATTGGCTTGTTTCCATAATTTCGCCTGATGGAAAGTCGATCTCAATACAAACTCGCTGATGGGGATAATCAAGCCGGTTTCTTCGGCGAGCGGAATAAAATCGAGTGGTGATAAATGGCCTAGCAGCGGTGATACCCAGCGCACGAGAGCCTCTACCCCGGAAATTTTGCCAGAGATAATGTTGACTTGTGGCTGGTAAACTACCTGAAATTCGCTTCTTTCCAGAGCTTTGTGCATTTGAACGTCGAGCGAAAATCGTTCATCAAACTTGACGTTCATGCTGGCCGAGTAAAGCTGAAAACGGTTTCTACCCTTTGCCTTGCTGTCATACATGGCAATGTCGGCATTCTTGATCAGGGTATCAATGTTGTCCCCATTTTCTGGATATAACGCGATACCAATACTCATGGGCACATAAAGTTCGTGTCCATCAATATAGAACGGGTCGCTACATGCTTTGATAATTTTGCCTGCAGTGGCTATTGCTGCCTCCTTATTATCTATTTGCGGAAGTAGCAGGGTAAATTCGTCGCCGCCCTGGCGACCCAGGGTGTCTCCTTCACGCAGACAATGTTGCAGTCGTGCAGCAACTTCTATCAGTAAATGGTCACCGACCACATGGCCCAGCGTGTCATTCACTACCTTAAAGCGATCAAGATCCAGAAACATCAGTGCCAGCATATGCTTGTAACGTCTTGCCTGAGCGATTGCTACTTCCAGACGGTCCCTGAACAGTTTGCGGTTTGCCAGACCTGTCAGCAGGTCGTGATAAGCCTGATACAGTATGAGTTCAGTCGCTTTTTTTCTTTCCGTGATATCTTTTGCTACGCCGTAAGTGCCCAGATATTTGAGTGGGCCTTCGCCATCCATCTCGTCATAAATGCCAAAAGAACTAAATTCCAGCGTCAGCAGCGCTGCTTCACTACCATGCGGAACTCGGATTTCCATGTTGCAGGTAGCCCGATTGCCTGATCTTTTTTCCTGAATGGCATATTGCGCGGCGTCCAGATCCTCCGAGTGAATCAAGGTCGAGAAATGTTGGCCTATGATATCTTCTTTGTCATAACCCAGCAGTGACTTCACGCGGTCGTTGCAAAAGGTGCAATAGCCATCGGCATCCAGCGTGTAAATAAAATCTGGGGAGCTGTTTACCATATAGCGATACCAGCGCTCGGACTCTTTCAGCTGGAGATTGATGGCCTTGTTTTCTTTTTCAAGACGCCGCTTGGTAAGCGCGTTCCTGATTTTTAACAACATCTCATCGGCTTCGTAGGGTTTGCGCAGGAAATCGCAGGCGCCGTGACGCAGTGCGCTAATAGCTGAATCTATTGAGGTGTCACCGCTGACAACGATGACACAGGTGTCGAGTTGTGCTTCGATAATCCAGTCCATGAGCTGATGACCGTTAATGTCTGGCATACACAGGTCGAGTAATATCAGTTCAAAGGGTTTGCTTTTCAGTGCTTCTATGGCCGATTTCCCGCCATCTGCGGCAGATGATGTAAAACCATGATAACCCAGTATTGAGCACAGACTATTGCGCAACAGTGGCTCATCATCCACCACCAGTATTGTTGGTTCTTTAGCTAATGCGTTCATAATTGAGTATTCGCTGCTAATGACATTCTGCATGGTTCCTGCATTTGGCGGATCATGCTTTATTGCCGCCATGCAGGGGCAGTAGTATCTGAAAGATCGTGCCCGATATTTCATTGCTCTGGCAGAATATCTTCCCTCCCAGTTCGTCAACGATATTTTTTACAATAGACAAACCCAGTCCGGCATGTTTTGTGCCTTTGCTGCTCGTCACTGGTTTGTACAGATTTTCCATGATATGTGCTGGTATTCCCGGGCCATCATCCTTGATGGATATTTCAACATATTCAATGCCGCTACGCATGGTGTTAATGCGGGTAGAAATAAGCAGGGAACCACCATTTTGCATAGCTTCTGCAGCATTTTTCATCAGATTGATTAGTACCTGAATCAACTTGTCCTTATTGACCATGATATCGGGTAGCGCAGAATCTAACTGAGTCTGAACTGTTACCTGGTGTAGCGCGAACAAAGGCTCAAGGAATATCCTGCACAGATTTTGAATCACATCGTTGGCATTTAATTTTTGTTGTGGATTTGCCTCTGCATCAGCTGCTGCGGTGACCACCCGGCAAAGCCGGGTAACCCGATCAATTTCTTCTTTGATGATTTTCAAGTCTGCCTGGGCTGGATCTTCCTTGGGTAGTCTGATACCTAGCAGCTGGATGTAATTCTGAATAATGCTCAGTGGATTGCTCGCCTCATGCACAATTTGTAAAGCATGGGTTCTGGATGATGCGATTACCTCGGATTTGATGCGAGTTTCCTGCTCGTTATATGCATTCAATAACGCAATGGCCTGGGCTGCCTGCTGGGCAAACATGGTCATGAGCTTTTGCTGTTTTTTTACATAGGTCAATTGCGTCTGAGACAGCCCGAATATCATGATGCCGACCACTGTGTTCTGGGTAAACATGGGCTGACAATAAAAGCCTTCCGTTTGCATCAGACGCTTGATCTGTTCGTCTAAAATGCTGGAGTTCTTCTGGTTGTCCTCAGTTGTGGCAAAGGAAGTAGTGGGTGTTCTGGTCAGAAATGCATCAGTAACGATACTGTTTTTCTTGTTCAGCGGGATGGTCATTTGATTGAGCATCGCACAATGTCCTGTCAGACACTCACCTTTGAGTACCTTGCCATCCTGGGCGGGCAGGAAAAATGCAACATCCTGAGTGCCGAACAGTATCTGCACTGAACGCTGTATTGAAGCCAGAGTGTCTTCAAGTGAATTAGTAGTGCCTGCCCCTAATGGGTTTCTGCCGATCAGAACAATGTCGCGTAATTCCATGGCGAGCTGCATTTTTTGCGGACGCATGTTGTCTGCTTCATTTGTTTCCGGTGTGTCGATTTCTATTCCGAGAGATAGCGCTACTTTACTGACCATTTCTTTCGCATTATCAACAATATTTTGCAAACTGGCTGGCGAAATGCCCAGCATTTGTTCACCGTCGGCGTATCGCTCTGCCTTATCTGCGCCCATGACTACCAGACTGTTAGCTACATGTGTGATCTGTATCAATTGCTGGGCATCGCTAATCTTGTCTTTTGGCATGTGGTGGTAGAGCACTGCATCAGCCATAAAAGAATTCAGATTCCATTTGTTTACCAGCCAGGCGCCAACCTCGCAGTGATTGTTGCCCAGCTTGTCCGACTCCCGTGACAGCAATTCAATGTCATCGATTTTATCGGCTAATAACACGGCATATTGTTTGGGGAAATTGCTCCACAATACCAGTTGGCCGATATTAAGTAGCAACCCTGTGAGATAGGCTTCTTCGATATGAGGATAAGAGAGTTTCTGGGCGATCAGCTTGGACAGGACAGCTGAAGACAGAGAGCGCGTCCAGAAGGTCTTGAGGTCAAATCCTGGGCTGATGCTGAGATTGTTGAATACCTGATAAAACGACGAACTAATGGCAATTGTCTTGACCATGTCCAGGCCAAGTAAGGCAAGTTTTTGCTCCAGCGTAGTCAGCTTGTTTTGTCTATTGAATTGCGCTGAGCTGCTTGCACCAAATACCTTGGCGCTGAGTGCAGCATCCTGGCTGAGAATATCTGCGATGGCCTGCAGTGAAGCCGAGTCCCGATTGCAAATATCCAGTACCCGTAATAGTACATGGGGCAAAGAAGGGAGGTTAGTGATCTCCAGCGTGTGATTCAGTTGAGAGGTGACTGGTTTCATAGTTTGTAGTTTTTATAAAAAGCAATTAAGTCATTCAAACATGTTTATATTACTTTTTGATTTATTTCATATGTGTTGGTTAACAAGCAAAAATTATACCAATGTGCTGGTTTAAATATGGATACTGATAACGCTATTGATTAATCAGTGCTAGTGGAAATAATGCAGAAGGCCGTTGACGTCGAAGTGAGTTGCATGTGGTTAGGTCAAATTGGCGTTTTCTGTATTTTATCAAAACGATTTGCCGTTGATTTCTTCCGCGCCAGTTGAGTCAGCGTCAGTGTTTTGGCAAATTCTTCGCTACGCTGGATATGGCGTTTGATCAAGTTGCGCGCTGTAGTTACGTCACGATGCAGGATCGCCTGCAGGATTTTATGGTGATCGTCGAAGGTGCGTTTAATGCGTTCGGTATTATCGAAGTCGACACGTCGGATAACGCGAATGTGATCGTTGATGTCCTGCAAATACTTCACCAGTACTTCATTCTTGCCACCCAGTGCGATGGCGATGTGAAACGATTCATCCCATTCTTCCATCTGATTTGCCGTCACTGTTTCTGGTTTGTTGTCTGGTGTCCACAGTGCGATCAGCCTTTCCACTTCAGTGGTCGGCATATGCGTGCAGGCGTCTTCTACTGCGGCGATTTCCAGTGCTGTACGGACGCGGTAGTACTCTGATAGTTCGGCAACGTCGATTTGCCGGATGAAGCAGCCTTGCTTGGCGCGTATGGTGAGGTGTCCTTCATTTTCCAGTTTGAGCAGGGCTTCGCGGATCGGTGTGCGGCTGACTTCGAAATAATCAGCCAGTTCAGTTTCGGTAATGCGGCTTCCCGGATATAACTCGAACGTCAGTATCATTTCGCGCAGGATACCGTAGATATCCTGCTTGGCTGCTATTTTCTTGTCCGTTTTATTAAGTTCTGTGCCATTGATATTTACGCTCGGCTTGTCCACTGCATACACCTGCTGAAGTTTGAACTGGAAGTCATATTTTACTGCTTTAGTGCCTAACTTTGCGATATTTGTGGGCACTCTTATCGCGCACGTTTTTTGAAAAATGCACGAATTAGATGCGTGCGCTGTTCTCGCTCTGCTAACGAAAAATTCCTGTTTAAGCCATTAATTCAATATTTTAGATCAAATGTATTGTCATGTTGTTGCTGGCATAGAGTTTGCATACATTGTTGCATACAACAGATCGTTATTGAGTGATGAGGAAACTGCAGAACTTTGTTCGATTTGGAAGTGTGTTGCTGGTTTGTAATTTAAATTATTTTTTAAGAGGAGTTTTTAACTATGAGCAAATTTGATTTTTCCGTGCCACGTCGTACGTTTCTTAAAACTGTGGGTGCTGCAACGGCAATGACCGCACTTGGGCCGCTGGCAAGTAAAGTTGCTTTCGCGGCTGGCAAGCTGACAGTAGGGGTGATTTACGTTGGTCCACGTGGCGATTTTGGTTATAACCAGTCACATGCACAGGCTGCTGCCAACATTAAAAAAATGGCTGGGGTGAAAGTAGTCGAGGAAGAGAAAGTGCCAGAGACAGTTGCGGTGCAGAAAGTCATGGAGTCGATGATACAGCAGGATGGCGCCAAACTGATTTTTGCAACCTCATATGGTTACTTCGATCCGCATGTGCTGAAAATGGCGGAAAAATATCCTGACGTGCGTTTTGCGCATTGTGGTGGTCTGTGGTCAGAAGGCAAACCCAAGAATGTAGGCAGTTTCTTTGGCTATATCGATGAATGCGAATACCTGAGCGGTATCGTTGCGGCACATGCAACCAAGAGTAAAAAGCTGGGCTTTATCGCTGCCAAACCTATTCCGCAAGTACTGCGCAATATCAATTCATTCACGCTCGGCGCTCAGTCAGTTGATCCTGCCATTACTACCCATGTCATTTTCACTGGAGATTGGTCATTACCCGTCAAGGAGGCGGAAGCAGCTAACAGCCTGATAGATCAGGGCTGTGATGTGCTGACTTGTCACGTTGATGGACCTAAAGTCATCGTTGAGGCGGCAGAAAAGCGCGGCGTATATTCCTGTGGCTACCATGCCAGCCAGGCTGCATTAGCTCCTAAAGGGTATTTGACCGGGGCGGAATGGGACTGGACTACCCCTTACAAAATGCTGGTCAGTGATGCACAGATGGGTAAGCCTATGGTCAATTTCTTGCGCGGTGGTTTGAAAGAAGGCTTTGTCAAAATGAGTCCTTATGGCGCAGCGGTTTCGGCCAAAGCCAAAACCAAAGCCGATGGTGTGAAAGCCAAAATGCTCAAGGGGGATTTTGTGATTTTCAAGGGGCCTATCAAGGATAACGCTGGCAATACAGTGATTGCCGCAGGGGTCAGTCTGGGTCAGCAGGATATGGTGCTGGAGCAAATGAATTATCTGGTTGCCGGGGTTGTCGGCAAAGCTTGATGTTCATGCAGGGCTGATCCAGTTGGATTGGCTCTGCTCGTGCGGTATTTTTAGGGGGCTGATTTGCTATGAAATTGATGCAGCGTTTTCTGCCATTGGCTGAGGCCATTGCTATTCCGGTTATGGCATTGCTGGTTGCAATGTTGCTGTTTGCTGGATTTGTCATGGCAGTCGGGCAGTCTCCCGTAGAAGTTTATTCCTTGTTGTATCAGGGTGGATTTGGTTCTGCATTTTCATGGCAGAACACTTTGCTGCGCGCCGCACCTTTGATCCTGACCGGATTGGCGGTGGCGATACCTGCCCAGGCTGGCATGGTGATTATTGGCGGCGAAGGCGCGCTGGCACTGGGTGCGCTGGCTGCGGCAGTTGCTGGGGCGACATTAAATGGTGCGTCGCCGCATTGGGTGCAGGCAGGGGTGTTGGCAGCGGGGGCATTGTGCGGTGGCGTGTGGATAGGCTTGTCTGGGTGGCTGCGCCATTATCGCGGGGTAAACGAGACCATAGGCAGTTTGCTGCTGTCGTATATCGGCATTGCTTTGCTCAATTTTTTCGTCGAAGGTCCGCTGAAAGATCCCGCCAGCCTGAATAAACCTTCTACTGCGCCTATCGGGGACGCCAATATGATAGGCAATCTGCCGGGTATGGATGTGCATTATGGACTGTTGTTTGGTGCCATCTTTGCGCTTATTACCTGGGTGGTATTGAAATTCACCACGGTCGGTTTTGCCTTGAGAACTGTTGGCGGTAATCCCCGAGCTGCACAAATGGCTGGCTTGCAAGTCGGTTACTGGATCGTGGGTGCGGCGTTTGCAGGCGGTGCCGCTGCCGGTCTGGCTGGGGCAATTGAGGTTGCTGCCGTACAGGGTTCTGCCAATGCTTCGGTTGTGGCGGGTTATGGCTATGCGGGAATACTGGTTGCATTTATTGCGCGGCAAAATCCGTTTGCGGTTATTCCGGTGGCCATTCTGATCGGGGGCATTAACGCGGCGGGTGGCATGCTGCAACGTCGTCTTGATATGCCAGATGCCAGTGTGCTGGTGCTGCAGGGCATTATCTTCGTGGTGATTATAGCGAGCGAGACCTTGAATGGGCGGCTGCGGATATTCAAACCCGTGTCACCGATGAGTGCGGTGATTCTTACTAAACCTTGAGCAGGTAAAACTTATGAATGCAGCTGATGGATTGGGATGGTGGGGCGTACCGCTGGCGATATTCGCCGGTGCCATACGTGTCAGTACGCCTTACTTGCTGGTGAGTCTGGGGGAGTGCATCACGGAAAAATCCGGACGCATCAACCTGGGGCTGGAAGGCGTGTTGATTATGGGGGCAATGGCGGGTTATGGTACTTCGCTGCTCAGTGGCTCGGCGTGGCTGGGTGTGTTGGCCGCTGGACTGGTTGGCGGGTTGTTAGGGCTGCTGCATGGTTTGCTGTGCAGTCTGCGGCGGGTCAACGATATCGCCATCGGTATCAGCATCATGCTGCTGGGTACTGGACTGGCATTTTTCCTCGGCAAGCCGCTGGTACAACCACAGGCGCCGATGCTGAGTGCTATTCCGTTCGGGTTCTGGAGCGATTCACCGCAAATACAGTCGGCACTGCAAATCAACCCCCTGTTTCTGATTGGTATAGCGCTGGCGGTATTGCTGCACTACGCGTTTCGCTATACGCGCTGGGGTATGCAGCTACGCATCGTTGGCGATAGCGCGGATGCCGCATTGGCGTTGGGTTACCGCGTGCTGCCTACACGGATATTGGCCACTATTGTCGGCGGTTTTCTGGCTGGCGTTGGCGGGGCTTTTCTGTCGCTTTATTACCCAGGTAGCTGGAATGAAGGCTTGTCGTCAGGTCAGGGGATTATTGCTGTTGCGCTGGTGATCTTTGCCCGTTGGGAACCGTTGCGCTGTCTATGGGCTTCGCTGCTATTCGGCGGTGCGGGAGCGCTGGGGCCAGCCTTGCAGGCGATGGGAGTTACCAGTGGCTACTACCTGTTTAATGCAGCGCCTTACGTGCTGACTTTAGGTATTTTGATTGCGACCAGCTCACCCAATCGTACCCTTGCCGGTGCGCCTGGCGAACTGAGTCTGGTGCGTAATTAGACAAGGGGCAGGCCGTGTACATCTCAAGTAATGCATTTAAAAATAACGTCAGGTAATTGATATGATTGTAAATTATATACAGGCTGATCCGTATGCGTGGCCATTTGACGGCAAGCTCTATCCTGCCAATACCGCGCTGATCGTGATTGATATGCAGACGGATTTTTGTGGGCATGGCGGTTATGTCGACAGGATGGGATACGACATTACGCTGACACGCGCGCCGATTCCAGCTATCTCTAACTTGCTGAATGAAATGCGTACTCAAGGCTACATGATTATTCATACCCGTGAAGGTCATCGTGCTGATCTATCCGATTTGCCTGAGAACAAACTTTGGCGTTCGCGTCGTATAGGCGCGGGGATAGGTGATAGCGGCCCGTGTGGCCGGGTGCTGGTGCGTGGCGAACCTGGCTGGGAGATTATTCCTGAACTAAGTCCTATGCCCAGTGAAGTCATTATTGATAAACCTGGCAAAGGTTCGTTCTATGCAACAGATCTGGAGCTGATTCTGCATACCCGAGGTATCCGCAACATTATTCTGACGGGGATTACCACCGATGTATGCGTGCATACTACGATGCGTGAGGCCAATGATCGGGGTTTTGAGTGTCTGCTGGTCGAAGACGGTTGTGCCGCCACCGATCATGCCAACCATATGGCAGCCCTGAACATGGTGAAGATGCAGGGTGGCGTGTTCGGTGCTGTCGCCAGCAGTGCCGCAATTCTGAAAGGATTGCTCATATGATCCCTGTCGAAATGGCTGTGCCAGCAACAGGTGCGCTCTCGCTTGAAATATTGAACATGAGCAAACACTTCGGTGATGTGATTGCACTCAATGACGTCAGTTTGAGTATTCCTGCGGGCGGATTTCACGCGCTGCTAGGTGAAAACGGTGCAGGAAAGTCCACACTGGTTAAATGTCTGGTGGGTTTTTATACGGCCGATCAGGGTGCTGTACTAGTGGACAATCGCGAAGTGCAGATTGCCAACCCCAAAGATGCGTCGCACCTGGGTATCGGTATGGTGTATCAGCATTTCACGCTGGTGCCGAGCATGACAGTGGCAGAGAATCTGGTGGTGGCGCGGGGCGCATTACCTGCCTTTATCAATTGGCAGGAAGAGCGCGCCAAGCTGTCTGATTTTATGGCTACGCTGCCTTTCAAAATCGCGCTCGACAAGCCAGCGGGTGCGCTCGCGGCCGGTGAGAAGCAGAAAGTCGAGATTATCAAACAGTTATATCTGCAACGTCGTTTGTTGATATTGGATGAGCCGACCTCCGTGCTGACGCCGGATGAAGCAGACGAGGTGCTCGGTCTGATTGGTGACCTGACACGGCAGAAATTACTGACCGTGTTGATTATTACCCATAAATTCCGTGAGGTGACCGCTTATGCTGATGCGGTGACCGTGCTGCGGCGTGGATGTTACGCCGGCAGCGGCACACTGCCTGAGCTGACGACTGAACACATGGCGGAGATGATGGTGGGTAGCCCGATTGCACAGGATGTTGCTCCGCGCGCGCAACGTCCTGCTACGCCAGATTTACCCCCCAGATTGGTTGTTGAACAGCTTCACGCGCAGGGAGATAACGGTCTGCCTGTGCTCAGGGGCGTGGACTTGAGCGTGCGGCCTGGTGAAATACTCGGCATTGCTGGCGTTTCCGGTAATGGTCAGAAAGCGTTGGTAGAAGTATTGACGGGTCAGCGCATCAAATCAGGTGGCAATGTCATGGTCAACGGTATGCCATTTAGTGGTCGTCGCCAGGAGTTGTTCCGTCATAAGGTGTATAGCCTGCCTGAAGAACCATTGCGCAATGCTTGTGTGGGTGGTTTGTCGGTTGTTCACAACATGTCATTGCGAAATTTTGACCAGCTGCCGCTGTCACGCTGGGGGTGGGTAAATCAGCGCGCCATGCGCAAACAGGCTAACGGGTATGTCGATACTTTCCGCGTTAAAACACCAGGTATCGATGCCAAGATACAAACTTTATCGGGCGGTAACGTACAGCGGGCGGTATTGGCGCGGGAACTGTCGCACCCAGTGGAATTGCTGATTGTGGCCAACCCTGTATTCGGGCTGGATTTCAATGCTGTTGCTGAAACTCATGCGCGCTTGCTGGCAGCACGCGATGCGGGCACAGCAGTGCTGCTGGTCAGTGAAGATCTGGATGAATTGCTCGAACTCGCTGACCGCATCGTGGTGATGAGTGAAGGCCGCATTGTATTTGAAACGAGCGCTGAAACGGCGGATGTACGCGAGCTTGGTCATTATATGGCTGGCGGACATGAAAAAACTGAGGTGATGCAATGATGCCGGATATTTATGAAGTGGCTGCCGAGCCTTATGCATACCGCTTTTCGCCCAAACATACGGCCGTCATCATGATCGATATGCAGCGTGATTTTATCTTGCCTGGGGGTTTTGGCGCGAGTCTGGGCAATGACGTTAATCGGCTTGCTGCTACCGTACCTGTTGCGCGGCAATTACTGGACTGGTGCAGGGCTCAGGGCATGCTGGTGGTGCATACCAAGGAAGCGCATAAAGGTGATTTGTCTGATTGCCCATTATCCAAGCTGAATCGCGGTAATCCCACTGTCCGCATCGGTGATCAGAGTCCTATGGGCCGCATCTTGATAGACGGTGAGGAGGGCAGTGATTTCGTCGCCGAACTAACACCGTTATCCAATGAAATCGTCATCGTCAAACCTGGTAAAGGTGCTTTTTACGCAACCGAATTGGGTAGTCTGCTGCGCGAGGCCAATATCACTCACCTGTTGTTCGGCGGTGTCACTACTGAAGTCTGTGTGCAAACCACCATGCGTGAAGCTAACGACCGTGGCTATGAGTGTCTGCTGGTAGAAGATGCCACCGAAAGTTATTTCCCGGAATTCAAGCAGTCCACCATAGATATGATCCGCGCCCAGGGTGGGATAGTCGGCTGGACTGCGCCATGGGCAGCAATATTATCAGCAACGAAAGTAACGAGTGATGAACAATAAAATTTATCTGGAAGAGTACGTCAAGGTTGCCTTGTCCCTGCAGGGGATAGAGGTGGATAAGCAACGATTGGCGTCCGTTATACAGCAATTCGCCTTATTGACCTCAATGGCAAATGGTTTCCTGGATGAGGCTTTACCTGACGAGCTGGAGTCAGCTCCTGTTTATCGATTATGAGTAACTATCCTGTAACCGCCCATGCCTGTACTCAGGCATTTTCTTCTGGCGAAGTGTCGGCCCGTGAATTGCTGGTTAATGCGCTTGATCGCATTGCTGCACAAAATGAGATGCTCAATGCCTTCGTCGATATTACTGGTGAGCGTGCACTGGCAGAAGCCGATGAGCTGGACAATATGCGTAGACACGGTGAGCCATTGCCTGCACTGGCAGCGGTGCCCTATGCAGTTAAAAACCTGTTTGATGTCCAAGGTGTGACTACCTTAGCGGGGGCGAAACTGCTAAGCCACAATCCGGTAGCTGAACGTGACTCAGTTCTGGTTGAGCGTATGCATACTGCAGGCGGGTTACTGCTGGGTACGCTGAATATGGATGCGCTGGCATATGGATTTACCACCGAAAATACGCACTATGGCGTCACCCGTAACCCACATGATCTATTACGGAGTGCGGGTGGATCATCGGGAGGGACGGGTGCTGCTGTTGCGGCCGGGCTGGTGCCAATAGGTCTGGGCAGCGATACCAATGGTTCGATACGTGTGCCGTCATCATTGTGCGGCGTATTCGGTCTTAAGCCTACTTACGGGCGGCTGCCACGGACGGGGACGTTTCCCTTTGTCGCCAGTTTCGATCATCTCGGCCCGCTGGCTGGGAATGCGCAAGATTTGTCGCTGGCTTACGATGCCATGCAAGGATATGACGCTGGCGATCCAGCCTGCGCGCAGAGACCTGCAGCCAAGACACTGGATACACTTGGTCATGGTATGGAAGGGCTACGCGTGGCGCGGCTGACGGGTTATTTTGACGACAACGCGGGGGCAGAGGCACGATGGGCGGCTATGACTGCTGCTGCAGCGTTAGGCGCTAGCGATGAAGTTGAACTTGCGGGAACGGACAAGGCCAGAGCGGCAGCATTTGTCATCACCGCATCAGAGGGCGGTGCTTTGCATTTTGATAATTTGCGCGACCGTCCACATGACTTTGAGCCGCTATCAGTGGACCGGCTGACCGCCGGCACCTTAGTGCCCGCAAGCTGGTATCAGCAGGCGCAACGTTACCGCCGCTTATATCTTGAGCGCATGCTGGCGCTGTTTGAACAGTACGATTTGCTGGTTGCTCCTGCGACGCCAGTTACTGCGCCATTGCTGGGTCAGCAGCATATCGCTATTGGTATACGGCAGTTACCTACTCGCCCTAATCTGGGCTTATTGACGCAACCGATTTCATTTGTCGGCATGCCCGTAGCCGTAGCGCCATTATGGCCTGAGGGCGGTTTGCCCATAGGCGTACAGCTGATTGCCGCACCGTGGCGCGAGGATATCTGCTTGCGGGCGGCCTGGATGCTGGAGCAGCAAGGTCTGGCTTACTCACGTATTCCTGGAAGCCCGTCATGATACAGCTCACACAAGTTAATTTGGACAGTGTATCGACTGAACTCGCCGCGATTTTTGCTATTTATGAGACAGCGTTGATGGAGAACGACCTGGCCACACTGGATCAGCTCTTTTGGCAGAGTTCGCTCACGGTACGTTTCGGCACATCTGAAAATCTATATGGCATCGATGCAATACGCGCTTTTCGTCAGGTGCGTAATGTCGATACGCTCAAGCGCATATTAAGGCATACACAAATCACCACTTACGGTGAGGATTTTGCCACGACGACGACAGAATTTATACGGGTAGACCAGTTGGTAGGTCGACAAAGTCAGACTTGGGTGCGGTTTGCGGAAGGGTGGCGCGTTGTTTCTGCACACGTCAGCCTGAGTCAGCACGTGTCCTTAAATAAGGAGATGTGACGACGAAAAAATGTATGCACTGTTGAATTGCGAATATGTAAAAATTGGATACATTTTTGTGCATAAATAATATACAAATTATGAAATTTGTTTTGTTATTTTTATTAACTTTATGATATTTAATGACTTTAATATTTGGCATGGGAATTGCTTTGTATCCAATAGTGTTTTTGTTATTAGTTTGTAGTGATTAAAAGTGAGTTTTTATGTTTAATTTGACCAGAGGAGTGTCATCAATGAAAAAGAGAGCGAACGTAGCTAATCGATTGAAACAACTTGGATTGGTGGGGGCAGTGCTAGTAGGTGCATCATCAAATTTGTATGCGGCAGACTGGAGCGATACATCCATAGGCTGGCGCTACGGAACAAAATTTGCAGAACCATTTGAAGGTAATGATATTTCCAAAAATATCATGAATCTGACCCATGTCAGTGGTTATAAATATGGCACGAATTTCCTCAACGTTGACTTCCTGATGTCGAATAGCAAGGATCCTTCGGCTATCGGTTCAACCGACGGTGCGCAGGAGGCTTACATCGTGTACCGCCACACGCTGGATCTAGGCAAGATTACCGGCAAGGATCTGAAGTTGGGCGTAATTAAGGATGTGGGTGCGACTTTCGGTTTTGATGCTAACGTCAAAACTGATACTGGCTATAACTCCAAGAAGCGCATGCTGGTATTGGGTCCTACAGTGATGTTTGATGTTCCTGGTTTTCTGAATGTCAGTTTATTAGCACTCTGGGAGAGTAATCAGCCTTCTGGCTGGGACTTTGCAACAAGCAGCACGTACAGTATCCCGCGCTATACCTATAAAACGCATCCTATGCTGACCGCAGCCTGGGGTATTCCTATCGGCGACTCAGCTTTCTCTTTTGAAGGTTTTGTAAATTTCATCGCCGCCAAAGGTACCGATGAGTTTGGCAATGAAACCAAGCCCGAAACCAATTTTGATGCTCAGATCATGGCTGATATCGGCAAGCTAACTGGTGGACCGAAAAACACCTTCAAATTAGGTCTTGAGTATCAATACTGGAAAAACAAGTTTGGTAATGATGCTTCAGGCCCTGCGGGTAGTGGCGCTTTTGCCAAAACCCCAATGATACGCGCTGAATACCATTTCTAATTCAGACGTCTGGGACTAAGCGAGTGGTTCAACCATGATGATGGCTGGCACACATGATGCTGAGTGTGCCGCATCTCAACTTATTGATATTGGAGTCTGTTTACATGAAAAACGTACGTAATTTCAAAATAGCCGCAATTGGATTGGCCTTGGCAACGACGGCAGTATTGGCTCATGCTGCTGATGAGCCATTAAAAGCTGGCTTCGTTTATGTGGGTCCCGTTGGTGATGCAGGTTGGACATTCGCGCACGACCAGGGACGCCTGAACATGGAAAAGGCATTGGCAGGCAAGGTCAAGTCAACTTATGTTGAAAATGTACCTGAAGGCGCAGATGCCGAGCGTGTAATCAGACAGCTCGCTGCCGATGGCAACAAAATTATCTTTACCACTTCCTTCGGTTTTATGAATCCGACGCTGAAAGTGGCACAAACTTTCCCTAATACCTATTTTGAGCACGCAACAGGCTATAAAACAGCGAAAAACATGGGTATTTATCAGGCACGTTCCTGGGAAGGGGCTTACATGCTGGGTGTGCTGGCAGGTAAAATGACCAAGAGCAATATTCTGGGCTTCGTAGGTTCATACCCAGTGCCTGAGGTGGTGCGTAATATCGACGCCTACACATTGGGTGCGCAAAGCGTGAACCCAAAAATCAAAACCAAGGTAATCTGGGTAAGCAGCTGGTATGATCCTGCACGTGAACGTCAGGCTGCGGAAACCATGATCGCCCAGGGGGCCGATGTATTGAGTCAGAATACTGATTCGCCAGCTGTAATCCAGACCGCTGAAGAAAAAGGTGTTTATGCATTTGGCTGGGATTCAGACATGTCCAAATTTGGTCCTAAGGCGCATCTGGTCGCAAGTACGCTGAACTGGTCGCGTTACTATACTGATACGGTTAAATCAGTATTGGCGGGAACATGGAAACCAGCCACGACACTATGGGGGATGAAAGAAGGTATGGTGGTTTTGACCCCACTTAGTCCGGCTGTTCCTGCTGCAGTTGCCAAAGTGTTTGAAGAGAAAAAACAGGCCATCATCAGCGGCAAGCTAGTGCCTTTTACTGGTCCTATAGTTGATCAGGCGGGTGTGGTAAAGGTTGCTGCAGGTGCGATGATGCCGATGAATGAGTTGATGTCATTGAATTACTATGTACAAGGGGTTGAAGGTTCGATTCCCAAGTAATTGCTGACAGGTTGCAAACCATGCACGGACGGGACTATATGTTCCGTCCGTGTTTTTTATGAGGGAGACATTGTGATGACTGAAATTGATATATCCGGCTTTGTGCGCGCCTTGCCCAAAGCCGAGCTGCATTTGCATATTGAAGGTACGCTGGAACCCGAGATGACGTTTGAACTGGCCGCCAAGCATGGCATACAGTTACCTTATGCTAATGTGGCCGCATTGCGCAGTGCCTATAATTTCTCGAATCTGCAATCTTTTCTGGATATTTATTACCAGGGGGTGCAGGTCCTCAAGGATGCGGATGATTTTTTCCAGCTGACCTATGCCTATTTGCAGCGCGCGCATGCTGATGGCGTGATCCACGTTGAAATATTCTTTGATCCGCAAAGCCACATGGAGCGGGGCATTCCGCTGTCGGTCGTGTTTGACGGTATTAATCTTGCATTGGCGACTGGCGAGTGCGAGCTAGGTATATCGTATCGTGTTATCCCCTGTTTCCTGCGGCATTTGAGCGAAGAAGCCGCCATGCAAACCCTGGAAGCTTTATTGCCTTACCGCGAGCATATTTGTGCAGTGGGTCTCGACTCCAGTGAAAATGGCCATCCGCCTTCAAAGTTTTCCCGCGTATTTGCACGTGCTCGCGCCGAAGGATTGCTGACGGTTGCTCACGCTGGCGAAGAAGGCCCGCCGTCATACATCTGGGAAGCGCTGGATGACCTCAAAGTGTCGCGCATTGATCACGGTGTAGGTTGCGAAGCTGATACGCCATTATGCCAGCGTCTGGCGCAGGAACGCATGCCGCTGACTGTGTGTCCGCTCTCCAATGTCAAACTGGCTGTATTTGACCGCATGGAATCACATAATCTCAAGCGACTGCTGCAACGAGGTCTGTGTGTGACGGTGAGCTCGGACGATCCCGCCTATTTCGGCGGATATGTACTCGACAACCTGCTGGCAGTGCAGCAAGCGCTGGAGTTAACGCTGGATGATATGCTGACGCTGGCACGTAATTCTATTGAAGCGTCTTTCCTGTCAGAAGCTGAAAAGCAGGTCTGGCAGCGGAAAATTGATGTATGTGCTAAAGCTTAATGATTTTCCGCCACTAGTTATCTGAGCCGAGTTGGCCCGGATCAGTGAGTGTGTTTGTCTGACATAGGCATGGTTGTGCTATCCATCGGCCCCATGTCGTCATCAGGTGGTGCTTTGGCGACTATGTCCTTGTATTGTTCTGCTGTCATGCCTGGCAGTTGCTGCAGGAAAGCGACCATGCTCCAGATGGTCTCATCGTCGTGACTCATTCCCCAGGCCGGCATGGCGCTCATCTTTAAACCATGTTTGATGACCCAGAAAGCTGCGCGCGGATCTACACTTACTTTGCTCAGATTAGGTGGCTGCGGATACAGCCCTGGACGCAGCTCTGAGTCCTGCATTCCTGGCGCCAAATGACAGCTGGTGCACATCGCGGCGTACTGGCCTGCGCCTTTCAGTATCATCTGCGGGTCATTGAGATTGGCAGGCACGGCGAGTGTTGATGCATGATGCTCTATCGCCTGTTCGCGGGTGGTTTCCATGACCGCATAGGTAAGTTTCCAGTGTGGACTATCAGCACCGGGGTTATATAGCCCCGACCATATGAATGCGGCAGCGCCGAGGGTAAATACCAGTAAGGTTGCCAGTACGATTTTTATAGCGTTCATGATGATCCTTGTACGAGACGAATAAGCAAGCTATCAAAACCAGATGTGTACACCGGCAACCAGTTGCAGATCATGTGTAGGATCGCTATTGGTGCGTGCAAGGTCTGCGGTTTTGCCATATTTTTGTACATAGCTGACGCCGATATAAGGGGCAAATTCACGGCGGATTTCGTAGCGCAGGCGTAAACCCAATGCTGTATCGGACAATCCTGCGCCTATGCCGCGTTCTATATCATCTTTGGTGTACAGATTGGCATCGACTTCTGGCGTGAGGATAAACCGTTGTGTTAATAGCAAGTCATATGAGGTTTTCAGCCGCAGCGCAGCACGGCCGGATGCGCCGACATACGCGGTAGCTTCCACGGCGAATTTGTAAGGTGCCAGCCCCTGTATTCCTAGCGCAGCCCAGTCACGCGATGGACCAGTGCCGAAGTCATGGCGTATTCCCGACATCACGTCCCAATAGGCAGCATAGGTGTGACCCCATAACAGTTCTGCATCCGCATCCTGAATTTTGCCATGAGCGCGCTGACCCTCGCTGCGTATCCACAGCTTGTTAAGATCGTAACCCAGACGCAAGCGGCCATCCCATACCATGCTGTCGGCTTGGTCGCCATGCACATACTCCAGCTTATCGAGCATGAATTTGGCGATGAGCGGATCGTCATTCATTTCCATGATGTCCATGTTCATCCCGTCCGCGTGGAAAAATTTCCCTGCTGAACCATCGCTGCTTGGCAGACTGCCTACTGCGGGTGCAGGTAGTTCAGATGGTTTTGGTTGTTCAGGTGGTTTTTTCTTGCTGCTGCTATGATCCATGCCCGGCATGTCAGCCATCTCGGGCATATCGCTCATATTTTTCATGCTGGCATCGGATTCTGAAGTTGCCATGTCATGTCCCGACATCGGCATAGTCATCGTTTCCTGGGCTAAGACAGCCCCGCTTAGCGGTAACAGCGTGCATAGCAGTGCCAATGGCTTGAGGTTGTTCATTAGTGATCTCCGTTTATTCACAGTTAAGCGACCACGACGGTGCGGAACATGCCGCCTTCCATGTGGAACAGCATGTGGCAATGATAAGCCCAGTTGCCACGCGCATCGGCCGTGACCCGGTAACTGATGCGGTGTCCGGGCGCCACGGTGATGGTGTGCTTGCGTACCTGAAATTTTCCATCAGGTGATTCGAGCTCGCTCCACATGCCGTGCAGGTGTATGGGGTGATGCATCATGGTGTCGTTGATCAGGACGATACGCAAACGTTCACCAAAGTGAAACAGTATCGGCTCGGCTTGAGAGTAAGGTATACCGTTGAATGACCACATGTATCGGTCCATGTTGCCCGTCAGATGCAACACGATTTCGCGTGTGGGGTTGCGCGGATCCAGTGCGCCACCCACGGTATGCAAATCAGCATAGGTCAGCACTCGTCGCCCGTTGTCGCGTAATCCCACACCAGGGTCATCCAGTCGGGTTGATACCTGATCTGCACGCATGGAATTAGATGGGCCATATTCAGTGGCAGCATGGTGGTCTACTGCTACATCTCCACCTGCGGATGGTGCAGCAGCCATGCTGGTATCGGATTTGGCTGAACTCGACATATCCATTCCTGGCATGTCGTTTGATCCTGACATGTCCATCTCAGCCATACCACCCATCGCCATGCCCATATCCGCCATGCTCAGCGTAGGTACAGGATCGAGCTTGGGTATCTCAGCACGCATACCCATGCGTGGTGCCAGGGTGGCCAGTGCGTAACCAGATCGATCTAGCGCCTGAGAAAATATCGTGTAGGCACGGTCTTCAGTCGGCTCGACGATTACGTCATAAATCTCGGCAACGCCGATGCGGAATTCATCAATGCTGACCGGATTCACATATTGTCCATCAGCCGCAACAAGGGTCATTTTCAAACCGGGGATACGCACGTCGAAATAGGTCATCGACGAACCATTGATAAAGCGCAAACGGATTTTTTCGCCAGGTTTGAATAATCCCGTCCAGTTTCCTGCTGGGGTAATGCCGTTGGTGAGGAAAGTGTAGGTCGCGCCGCTGACATCGGATAAATCGCGTGGGCTCATGCGCATTTCGTCCCACATGGCCCGTGTGGATAAGGCGTTAGCCCAGCCGTCTTGCTTGGCATCCTCTATCAGATCGCCAACTGTGGGTCTGGCATAATTGTAATAATCGCCCATTTGCTTGAGATGCTTGAAAACCTGCTTAGGGTCTTCGTCGGTCCAGTCTGACAGCATCACGACATAATCGCGGTCATAAGTAAAAGGTGCGGGTTCACGGGGTTCGATGACGATGGGGCCGTACAGTCCTGTCTGCTCCTGAAAACCTGAATGGCTGTGATACCAGTAAGTACCGGACTGACGTACATCGAACTGGTACACATAGGATTCCCCCGGTGCAATGCCGTTAAAGCTCAGGCCAGGTACGCCATCCATGGCTGCAGGCAGGAGAATGCCATGCCAGTGGATGGAGCTGGGTACTGACATGCGATTGGTTACCCGCAAGGTGACGCGATCGCCTTCGCGCCAGCGTAGCAGCGGTGCTGGAACCTGGCCGTTCACGGTAGTTGCCATGCGTGATGAACCAGTGAAGTTGACTGGAGATTCAACCAGATCAAGTGCAAAATCGGTTCCGCTGAGTTCCGTGGCTGGAGCAGGGCTGGTCAAAGCCCACGCTGGATTTTGCCATAGACCTGCGCCTACCAATGCGCCTCCTGCAGCAAGTCCTTCTACAAAGCGACGACGAGATGGGTTCGCTGGCGGGTTTTTGAATGTTTTCATAAAGTATCCTTGGGCATGCAATGAATTAATCAGCGTTCATTTTTCCTGTATTGAGAATAATACAGAACTGAGCTGAATATCGCTTTCCATTAATTCACCGTTAATCGTAATGACTGTGAAAACAGTATGCACCATGAATGGAAACATCGTACTGACGCGATGATTACAAATTTGTAATCTTGTCCTGTGAGTCTGCAAAAGAGCGATAATATCCGCATGAAAATATTGATAGTCGAAGACGAGCCCAAAACGGGCACCTATCTGAAGCAGGGTCTCACTGAGGCTGGCTTTATTACCGATCTGGCGGTGACTGGAACCGACGGCCAGTATCTGGCGCTGACAGAGACGTTTGACTTGATCATCCTTGATGTCATGTTGCCGGGTATTAACGGTTGGGATGTATTGCGTGCGCTCCGGGCAGCAGGCAAGAGTATGCCGGTTCTGTTCCTCACCGCCCGCGATCAGGTGGATGACCGAGTGAAAGGACTGGAGCTGGGGGCCGATGATTATCTGGTGAAGCCGTTTGCATTTTCTGAGCTGCTGGCACGAGTACGCACATTGCTGCGGCGCGGTAAGGTAGTTGAACCAGATACACTGACTATCGCTGATCTTGAGATTAATCTCGTTCGACGCCGTGCCAGTCGCTCCGGGCAGCGCATTGATTTGACTGCCAAGGAGTTTATGCTGCTGACGCTGTTCCTGCAGCGTCAGGGTGAGGTATTGTCGCGTACGCTGATTGCTTCGCAAGTGTGGGATATGAATTTCGATAGCGACACCAACGTGGTGGAAGTTGCCATCCGTCGCTTACGCGCCAAGATTGACGACCCTTTTGAGCCTAAACTCATCCACACCGTACGCGGTATGGGGTATGTGATGGAGCTCCGTAACCAGTGATATTGCAGCGCTCAATCACCTTACGTCTTGCATTGCTGTTTGCCCTTGCCACCATGCTTTTGCTGGCGGGGATAGGTTATTTTTTGAATCGGTCTGTCGAATCGCATTTGGCTGATATGGACTGGGGAGAAATCCACGGCAAATGGGAACTTACTCAGAATTTGATCGAGGAAATTCATACTCCAGCTGATTTGGCGGCCTTTCCTCAACTGCTGGAAGGTGCACTGGTCGGCCATCCAGAGCTGTTTGTAATGGTCAAGGACCAAACCGGGAAACCCTTGTATGCCACTCCTGGTTTTTCTTTCCCCCAGCAGTTTGTGGCAAGGAATCTGAATGTGCCTCCATCTTTTTCCGCCATGGCAACCTGGCATGACGGTGAACATATGTTCCGAGGTGCCGTAGCTACGATAGCCTCCAATCTGGCTGGACACCCTCGTTTTACGGTTGAAATCGCGCTGGAAAATGATGAGCACCAACACTTTCTCGATCATTTCCACCGCTTGTTGTTGACCGCTTTGCTATTCGGCATGACTGCCGCTGGTGCGTTAGGCTGGTTCATTGCCAGACGCGGGTTACTGCCAGTAAGGGACATGGCCGCTGTGGCACGCAATATTTCTGTCACTCACTTAAGTGAACGTTTGCGTCTTGACAGCGTGCCGATGGAATTGCGCGATTTGGCCATGGCATTTAACGGCATGTTGTCGCGACTGGAAGATTCATTTCATCGGCTGACCGACTTTTCTTCAGACATCGCACACGAACTGCGTACTCCGATTAATAACCTCATGGTTCAGTCACAAGTGGCGTTGTCTCAAGCTAGAAACACCGAGCAATACCAGGATGTTATTGCATCCAATCTCGAGGAATTCGACCGTCTGGCCCGAATGATTGCTGACATGCTGTTCCTGGCTAAAGCAGACAATGGTTTGATGGTGGCAGGGAGAGAACAAGTCGATCTGGAAACCGAAATTGAGCATCTGGCGGAATTCTTCGGCCCCTTTGCTGAAGACCGGGGGGTGACTATCAGCACCTCGGGAAGAGGAACTGTAACCGGTGACCGCATCATGCTGCAGCGGGCTATCGCTAATTTGCTGTCCAATGCGATTGCTCACACCGCTCCTGGCGGGCAAGTTCAAATTCGCCTGATTAATGAGTCTGCAGCGTTGCTACGAGTCGAAGTTGAGAACCCAGGTAAAGCAATACCTGTTGAGCAATTGGGCAGAATTTTCGATCGTTTTTATCGGTTGGATCCCGCGCGAGGCACGGCACCGGATGGGGTAGGACTGGGTCTTGCCATCACCAAATCTATCGTCGTAGCTCACAAAGGCTACATAGCCGTTTTCTCAGACAACAATGCCACGGTTTTTACCATCACCCTGCTAGTAACATTGTGAATTATGATTTCGCAGGCAACAAACCAAATTCGTAGCCCATTAATTTAGCATCATTGATCCTCGTATTACACCGAATCACTTAAACCCCAGCCGAATACAGCAAACAATCAATTATCTGTAAATTAGCCCATTCAATATAGAATTGTATAAGTTCAATATTATTTTTCAACTGATAAACAACTTTATTGATAATTACAAAATTGTAATGTTGCTGTCATTCCTGAGTTGCCATATATGGAGCAGGATAGCCACTTGAACCGCCCACGTAGGAAGGTGTTGGGATTATCAAGTAATCGAATTTCGTTATGATAAGGTTTAGTAATGGACTGCTTGGATTAAGCGGTTTGCACTGGCAGCTTGAAGGGGTAGCCTCCTTAATATGTGACGCGGAACTGATGTGGCGCTGGTTGGTGGTGTCTATCCTGAGTAGCTTATTTATTCTTGGCTGTCATATCCAGTGATTCATTTTACAAAATATCGCACTACCTATCTCGGCATTAATGCATTAGATTGGCAAGTTTTTGGAGGTCGCGAATGGGCTGCAGGTCTTAGGTGTTTTTTATTTGATGAAAGAAATTAAAAATGATTGAGTATGGTTTTGGAAAAGCTGTTGGCATGTCGTTTGATGACGCAATTGTACGTGTGACCCAAGCACTTCAGGACGAGGGTTTCGGCATACTCTCTGATATTGATGTCGCAGGAGCAATGAAGAAGAAGCTTAATCAGGATATGCCACCCTACCGAATATTGGGTGCGTGTAATCCACCCTTGGCACATCGTGCTCTGGAAAGCGAACCATCTATCGGTTTGCTCTTGCCTTGTAATGTGGTGGTGCGTCAGGATGGTGCTGGTGTGGTCTATGTGGAATTCATGGACCCCAATGCTGTACTGAACTTGGTGAATAAAACTCAAATCACTGAGTTGGCAGCCGAGGTCAGACAACGGTTGGAGCGGGTCATGCTTGCGCTCTAGGGACTATGGTAATACGTGGCTTTTAGGCTTTATGTAAAGCAAGTGAATGGTTGTTTTAGTAGTTACGTAATTTTTTAATATGAACAATAAGCCGATACTATCAATTTAACCTAATAGGAGAAACAAATGAAACTTGGAACTACGCTTTTATCTCTAGCCTTTGCTGGTACTTTTGCCCTATCGATGTCTGTTCTAGCTGATGATAGTCACCATCTAGACCAAAAAGCGGCGGCGCCTTCTGAAAAACCCGTCATTCAGAAAATGCAGGCCAACACCAAGAAAATGCAATCGCAATTGGAGAAGTTGGCGGTCACTAAGGATCCGAAGGAACGGCAGCGCTTGTTGGTTGAGCATATGATGACCATGCAGGAAAATATGGCTATGGACAAGAACATGATGGGGATGGATTGCCCCATGATGGGTGGTGCAATGGGTATGATGGGGTCTCAAGGCGGTGGAATGGGCATGATGGGCGGCAATCAGGATGGTATGTGTGCCCAGGGAGCGGTGCCTGACGCGATGGTTAATCGTATGCAGACGATGGAAAATCGCATGGACATGATGCAGCAAAAGTTGGAGCAAATAACTAAATCGCAAATACCAGCGGCAACAGGCAAATAATTTTAGTTGTGACATTAATTAAGTAACGGGCAGGGATGTGATTTTCACCTGCCCAAAATGCAGTCGGCGCTGGAGACGCGTAATGTAGGGGTCTAAGAAGGGAACAATGCCGAGCTGCGCGACATGAGTCGCCGATTCTGGGCCAGTATAGTGTTGGCTATTCTGGTGTTGTTTCGTGCCATGTGCCGAGTGCTAGCTTGATGCCGTAACCTGCATATACAGCTGTACATGCAACAATGGTTGGAGTTGCTGCACTGGTTACGCTGGGGGGGTTAATAGGGCGGCTGACCTATCTTCATATATATACGGCTGGCAATCGTTGGTTACACGCAATCTCAACCATGGAGATTCCTGACGAAAAAGTAATCGTCGCGTCATCTTTCTGTGGGGCAAGCCCAGGCAAGCTGCTTACATCAAACATTCATTTGTTGCCACGACAGGATTGGATGAAAAGCTGGTTAAGCGTGCAGTCACAATCAGGAGCTACGCTCTATAACCAGATTAATTTGGGCGTGTAGCTGCCTTGAACGGCTCACGGGTTTATAGACCCTTTTGATAGGCTTCCCAGCACTTATCCAGCTTTGGCGGGATATCTTGATTATAGGACCGTTTATGTCGTCAACTTGCATCAGCCGTATTTTTTGGCGTTTTTGGATTTTCCTGATTGGTAGCGCCTTGTTAGGTGGCCTTAATCAGATCGCTAGCGCCGCAGAAATGACACGACTACAAGCAATCGATATTGCTGTTCAAAGCAATAAGGATTTACAAGCCGCTCGCTATACTGTGGAACAGGCTCGTGCGCGATTGCTGCAGGCAGAGCTAGCGCCTAATCCACGGCTGGATATTGCTGCGCGAAATGATCTCATTTTTAAAAATCAGGGGGAGTACGCTGCCAGCATTGGTATAAGCCAGCAGTTCTCTGTAGTAGGACGTATTGCCCATCAACAAGAAGTTGCGCGCGTGGATGTGGCCTTGGCGTTGGCCGAGATCAGGCAAGCCGAACTCAAGCTGGCAGGTGATGTAACGTCTCAGTTTTATCGCATCTTGGCACTGAATCGGCAGATTGAAGTGCGAGAACATTTAATTGATGTTGATCAAAAACTGGTACTGGGTACACGTAACCGCTTTAAGGCTGCCGAAGTCTCCGAGCTTGATGTCAACACGGCGCAACTCGAGCTGCTGCGGCTAACTCAGGAACGTACGCTGTTGCTGAGTCAGCGGATAACCCAATTGGCTCAGTTGAATCAACTTCTTGGAAGAGCAGGAACACAAGCCATAACGTTGAATGATACTTTGCCAAACAGTGACTCATTGCCGAGTTTGGCAGACCAGCAACGTCAGGCATTGTCGTCACGGCCTGATCTGCGCTTTGCTCTACTCAGCGCGAACCGGGCTCAGGCTAACCAGGCATTGGCGCGTGTGCAACGCTGGGAAGACTGGACGGTAGGCGTAGTGCTGGAACAAAGCCGTTTGGTGATTGACGGAGGGCCACCTCAAGAAAGCGGCCGTGCCCTAGGGTTGAGCTTGTCAATTCCATTGCCATTGCGGAACAAGAATCAGGGGAACATCGCTGAAGCAGCAGCTACTGAAACGCAAGCTTACGCGCGTATTGAAGCGCTCAAACTAAGTATCAGCAACGAGGTGGCCAGCGCTTACGCAGAAACCGAGCGTTTGCAACAAGCTCTATCAGAATATCAACGTAACATGTTAACGCTCAGCACGCGTAATGTACGCCTTGCCCTGCAGGGGTACAACCAAGGGTTAATTCCTGTCGGTGACGTGGTTCGAATACAGCGGCAACAGGGTGAGCTGAATATTGCCTATCTGGATACGCTCGATCAATACCTTCAGTCATTGGCGAGATTGCATATTGCAACCGGAGATTATGCTGGATACGCATCCAAACAAAAGATGCCATAGAATTATTTTGGAAGGAATTAAGTATGCGAAGTTTTTTCAAACCACGTACGGGTAGTCTACTATTTAGACGGTTGCGTGGTCTGCTTTTTCTGGCACTATTCACTGCGCCTGGCGCATTGCCTTCCGCCTTTGCACACGGGGGGGAGATCAAAATTGGCGGTGGAGCGCGCGGCCCAGTGCAATTGAGCACAGCGCAGCAGAAAGCACTCGCTTTACAGTTGGCTCCTGCCAGCTTCCGCCCCCTCTCCACTGAGCTGAATCTGAACGGCGAAGTACAGTTGCTACCTAATCGTCAGGCCGATGTCAGCCTGCGCATCAGTGGGCAGATCACAGGTCTGTACGCAAATTTGGGAGATAGTGTTCGGGTTGGTCAGCGTTTAGCGCTGGTGCAATCTCGACTGGTGGGAGATCCACCGCCCAGCGTGACCATTAATGCTCCCATGAGTGGTGTGATCGATGCCCGTAATGCAGTCGTTGGCCAAGCTGTGGAACCCAACACAGTATTGTTCCATATCAGCGACCGTTCACAGGTTTTCGTAGTCGCGCGAGTATATGAAGAAGATATTGGCAAAATCAAGCTAGGACAGGAAACTCGCATCCGGGCGCTGAGCTATCCAAAGCAGGTGTTCACTGGCAAGGTCACTTTGATTGATCCCAATCTTGACCCGTTGAACCGTACCGTGAAGGTGTGGATACAACTCGCTAATCCGCAGGGTTTACTCAAACCGAACATGTTCGCTCGTGCCAGCGTTATTTTGCGAGCTAACGAGGCAGCGCTGACTATACCCAACGACGCTATTATTGAAGCCAATGGCGAAAAATTCGTGTTTGTTCGTAATGGGGGTGAATATAACCGGGTGGAAGTAAGTGTTGGTGCTAAAGATGATGAATATAGCGAAATCACCGATGGCTTGGTACCTGGAGATAAGGTGGTGGTTCAAGGTAATCGCCAAATCTATACAATGTGGCTTACTGGTGGTTCATTACACGGGGATAACGATTAATCATGTTCAATCGCCTGATTGCCTGGTCGCTCCACAACCGCCTGATTGTCCTCGCTGTTACGCTGGTCTTATTCATCGCAGGCGGATACGCATTGCAGCGGATGCCGGTAGACGTTTTCCCCGAGTTCGCTCCACCCCAGGTGGTGATACAAACCGAAGCACCCGGTATGGCGCCGCAGGATGTGGAGTCATTGGTGACCTATCCGCTCGAAAGCGCGATCAACGGTACGCCGGGTGTAACCGACGTGCGTTCCAAGACTTCCGTGGGCTTATCGACTATTACCGTCATATTCAACGCAAATACCGATGTTTACCTGGATCGGCAATTGATTAACGAGCGTATCCAGAACGTTCTCAGCCGGCTTCCCGCAGGAACCAAACCGCCGGTGATGCTGCCCGTCACATCGGCAGTGGGATGGTTGGTTAAGTATGCCCTGACCAGCGACACCTTGTCCCCGGAGGAGCTGCGCACACTGTCTGACTGGGAAATCCGTCCGCGCATTCTGGCGTTGGGTGGCATCGCATCGGTAGTATCCATTGGCGGTGAGGTCAAGCAATATCAGGTACGCCTTGACCCAAACCGGATGTTTGCCTATCAGATCAGCGCCGAAGAAGTGCGCAAGGCATTGGAAAAATCCAACACTAACGTACCGGGTGCGTTTCTGCAGCAGCCTGGGCAGGAATTGATCGTCGGCGGCGTCGGGCGCATTACTTCGTTGGATGACCTGAAAAACACTATTGTCGTCATGCGTAATGGAACCCCAATCACGATCGCCAATGTGGCGGAAGTCGCCTTCGGTGGGGAAATAAAGCGCGGAGATGGCGCTTTCGCGATGAAGAATGCGGTAATCGGAACTATCTCCAAAGCCTATGGCGCAGATACCATTGCCACGACGTATAAGGTAGAAAAAGCACTTGCCGAAATAAAAAGGCAGTTACCAGCGGGTGTCCAGATGGATGCGCAAGTGTTCCGTCAGGCGAACTTTATCGAGACTGCGATTCATAATCTGAATGTGTCTCTGTTGGAGGGTGCGCTGGTCGTGATCGGGGTGCTGTTCCTGTTCCTGATGAACTGGCGCGCCTCGTTCATTACCTTTTTGTCCATGCCTGCCTCCTTCGTCGGTGGCATCCTGGTAATGCATGCCTTCGGCATCGGTATCAACTCCATGACCCTCGGTGGTCTGGCGATCGCCATCGGCGAAGTGGTGGATAACGGTATTATCACGGTGGAGAATGTGGTGCGGAGATTACGGCTAAACCGCAATGTGGCACGTCCGTTGCCGTCAATTGAGGTGGTGTTCGACGCGGTGCAGGAAATCCTCAACTCGGTGGTGTATGCGACGTTGATCGTGATCATGATCTTTCTGCCGATTTTTTTCTTGCAAGAGCTGGCCGGGCGCATCTTCAGTCCCTTGGGTGTGGCTTATATTGCTTCGGTGACAGCTTCTCTGGTGGTGGCGGTGACCATGATCCCAGCTCTATGTTATCTGCTGCTGGTGCGAAACAAGGAAAAAGTACAGGATGAAGGAGTGGTGTTGCATGCTACGAGCAGCCGCGAATTACTTACTGATACCACACCGATTGATGAAGTCGGGGAACCGGAGACCCGTTTTGTCCTTTGGCTGAAACGTCATTTTCTGCGTCTGTTGAACCTAGCATTGCGCAAGTTTTGGTGGGTAGTTGGGCTGTCACTGCTAGCATTGATATCGTCGCTGGCCTTGCTGCCGTATTTTGGCCTGTCTTTCTTGCCGGAGTTTCGCGAAGGCAACTACATCGTCAGTATGACCACTTTGCCTGGTACCTCGCTGAAAGAGTCGATGCGTCTGGGAGCTTTGGTACGGCAGGACCTGCTCAAATATCCACAGGTGATCTCGATTGACCAGCGTGCAGGTCGTAGCGATCTTGACGATGATGCACAGCCGCCTAATTTCAGTGAATTTGACGTTCGGCTTGATTATTCCAAAAATTCGAATATGACAGCAGAAACCTTGCTTAAGAAAATTCGCCAGGATCTGGCCGGGATACCTGGTGCCGCTTTCAACGTTGGGCAGTTCATCGCGCATCGAATGGATGAAGTGCAATCAGGGGTGCGAGCTCAGGTTGGTATCAAGATTTTCGGCAGCAATCTGTCCACGCTGTATCAACTGGGACAGGATGTCCAGAAAGTATTGCAGAGCGTACCCGGTGCGGTGGATATCAATTTGGAGCAGCAGATCCGCGTTCCGCAAGTAACCATCAAGATTGACCGCATCAAAGCGGCTCGCTATGGCATGACAGTTGGAGACATCGCGCAAGACATCCAGATGTCATTAAATGGGGAAATTTTGTCCAGCGTGCAGGAGGGCAGCCGTACTTTTGATCTGTCCGTACGTTTGGATCAGACCGCACGTAACAGCGTGGAAGCAATCCGTGATCTTTTGGTGGATGCGCCCGGCCTCAATCTTGATGGTAAGGCCAAAATACCGTTGCGGGAAGTGGCTGACGTAGCCGTACAGGACGAGCCTTACTCCATCAACCGTGAAAGCGTTCAGCGTTTGATTGTCGTTGGCTTCAACGTGCAGGGGCGAGATTTGGCAAGCGTTATCCGGGACACACAGTCCAAAATCGATGCCCAGGTAAAACTGCCATCAGGCTACTACATAGAATATGGCGGTCAGTTTGAAAGTCAGCGGCAGGCCAACCAAACACTCTTAAGCTTTGGTGCATTGGCTCTGCTTGGTGCTGTAATCCTGTTATACAAAGTATTCGGCACGTTCCGCGAGGCGCTGCTGGTACTGTTCAACCTGCCACTCGCCATGATCGGCGGTATCGTTGCGCTCTATCTTGCTGGAGCAAACATGAGCGTCGCAGCGGTGATCGGCTTCATCACGTTATTTGGCATTGCTACGCGCAACGGGATAATTCTGGTCACCCATTACAATCAACTTCGCAAGGAAGGAAAACCTTTACAAGAAGTGGTGGTGCAAGGCACCCTCGATCGCCTGGTGCCTGTCTTGATGACAGCAGCTACCGCAGCATTAGGGCTGATCCCATTGTTGCTAGGCTCGCCCGTTGGCAAGGAGCTTGAACAGCCCTTGGCGCAGGTGGTACTGGGCGGTCTGGTGTCATCAACCTTCCTGAATATGATCGTCGTGCCTACGGTTTACAACCACCTCGAACACTGGCGCGAAAGGCGTCAAAACAAGCTCATCACAGTTTAACCAACCATATAAAAGGAGTTACGGTATGAAAGCAACATCGATAAAAATTTCGGGTTTCAAAGCAGTTGCTCTAGGAGCAGTGTTGGCAAGTAGTCTGATATTTAACCCACTTGCGAGCGCAGCAGAAAAAGCGGTTGCTCCGGTGCAAATTCCAGCTACCAGTGAAGCCATTTGGCGGTCGATAGATAAAGAAACTGCAATTTTGGATACGCTGATACGGACCGGTAAGCTTGTGGAACTACACCATCACGCATTCGCTATCCGTGATTTGGTCGCGGCATTGCCCAGCCATTCAGGCACCTTGCCAACCGAAAAAATAGTGCAAATCAAAGCTTCCAGCAAGTATGTTGCCACTCTGGCGGAACGCCTGGATGCAGCAGGCGATGCGAATGATAAGGCAGCGGCAACATCGAACCTGTTGAAACTGAAAGAGGTCTTGAAGACAATTCCGGCTAATTAGGGCTTCAGGCGCAATTTAACAGTGAAGTCAGCTAGGGCCCTCTGTCTTTCGTAACGGTTGCGACACAGCCTTACATCAGAAGGACTATGAAGGCTCAGTTTTAAGCAAGTGTTTCAATCCAACGAAGAGAGGTTTGTATGAAAAAGGCACTTTCGATTCTAATGTTTGGGATATTGCCTGGCTTGGTATTTGCAAGCGGTGAGCACGATAGCGCCATGGGGCATGCTGGTGACCCAGCTAAGGTCAGCCGCACCATCGAGGTCACAATGGCTGATACTATGCGATTCGCGCCAGACGAAATCAAGGTCAAGGCGGGTGAAACTGTTCTCTTCTTAGTCAAGAACACTGGCAAGATAGCCCACGAAATGGTCATTGGAACCGCTGACGAACTCAAGGAGCATGCTGATGAAATGCGTAAAATGCCCGGCATGCAGCACGTCGAGCCCAATACGATTGCGCTGAAATCAGGCCAGCAGGGTCGCATCATATGGCAGTTCGACAAACCAAGAACAATAGGCTTTGCCTGCTTGGTTCCTGGTCATATGGAAGCTGGCATGGTGGGGAAAATCGAAGTCGAATGACCCGTTAGTTGATGGCTCGACATGCTTGTTATCCGCACTTCGGGGCCGAAGTGTGAAGTCAATAGTTTGAAGTCAGCTTCAACTTAGACCGGTAAAAGTCCCGAGCTGCTCTCCAACCAGTAAGTGAAATTATTGAACATTACCAATTTGTAATGTTCAGGTCATTTTTTCGTTAACGTACGTGGCGTAGGATAACTAAGATACGGTTTTGTTATACCTTTCTGGATTCAGTTGAGTAGCACTATACTTTTTTTATCCTACAATGATAAAACGGCCGTTAGGAAAGTCCAAAGAGAAATTGCCATGTCAAAGCTGCGATGAGCAAGTAAGTCGAATTGACTATGCAAGGAGATTTTATGAACGTTAAAATTGTTGCAACTAAAAGTTGTATTCACAGTTTGAGCTTACAACAAGAACTCAGGGATATAGGCATTCCGTTTGAAGTGTTGTTTGTCGAGGATCATCCGGATCTGGTCGTGGCCCATGCCATTCGACACTCCCCCAACCTCCTTGTGAATGATGAAATTGTTTTTCGTGGGCAACCAACATCGCATGAGTTACGACAATTTTTTGGTAAGGGTTGATTTGGCGATCAATGGATTTTCGTCTAAGAGCTTTTGCTTGCGCAGAGTAGACAGGTCGTTGATAGGGTAAGGAGTCTGATTTTGATCGTTCTGGCAGGCTGCTAGTCCGCATGTGTGACTGTCTATTTGATTAGATGGGGTATATGCAAATTCTTTTGCAGTTGGAAAAGAGGTGACGCGATGAAGAATATGATTCGATATCTGGTACGGACATATTCCTGCGAGAGACTAACTGAGATGCGTAGCAAACTCAGGGTCACCTTGGCTGTGACTTTTGCGATGTTTGTCAGTCTTTCAGCTGCTGCAGACGATCTTAGCCGTGGTGAAGCAGTCTATAACGGAACTTGTATTGTCTGCCATGGTAGCAATGGCGCAGGAAGCTTTCCCGGAGTGTTGGACCTGACCGAAAAAGCGGGGCCGTTGTCGCAGGATGATGCAGTGCTGCTGAAACGCATGGCGGAAGGTTTTCAGTCATCTGGGTCGCCTATGCGTATGCCGCCACGAGGTGGAAACACTTCATTGACCGACACAGATATGAAGGCGGTCTTGAAGTATATGCGCATGGAGTTTCAACAAGCGCGATAAATTTCGACAACTTTCAATCAAGGAGGATATCAAATGAATCGTCTACATCAGTACGTCTTGGGTTTAGTCTGTCTTAGTAGTGGAACAGTCGTGCTTGCCGCACCGACGGCATACATCCCCCTGGGATCGGCCAATGAGGTGATCGCCGTCGATGTGGCAAACGGCAAAATTATTCGTCAGTATTCTGGCGTGGAAAATCCTCATGGGTTAGTGGCGACACCCGATGGTGAATATCTGGTGGCTGGGAGCCTGAAAGAAACCCCCAGCGCTGCAGGTGCGCCAGTTGATACACCAAACAGTAAGCTATATGTGATCCATCCCGAACACGGTCATGTCACGGCAGAGATTCCGGTGTCCGGATGGACTCATCACGAAGCGATTACACCTGACGGTAAGTACGTCATTTCCACTCATCCGACACGCGGTGGTGTCAGTATCGTCGACTTGACCAACAATAAGGTATTCAAGACAATTAAAACTGGATCTGCACCAAATTATACGCTGGTGACGAAAGACGGAAAGCGTGCCTATGTGAGCAATAGCGGCGACGGAACTGTCAGCGAGATTGATCTTGCCAAATGGCAGGTGATTCGTACTCTGGATGCAGGGCCATCGCCAGAGCATTTGGTTTTTTCTTCCGACGAAAATACGATTTATGTGGCCAATGATCGTGCTGGTACTGTCTCTGAGGTTTCGGTGCAAAGCGGTAAGGTGGAACGCAGCTACAAGATAGGCAAGCGCTTGCATGGTTTGGATATCGGTGATGACGGCAAGACTCTGTTTGTCAGCAGTCGTAGCGATGACAAGTTGGTTGCGTTAGATACTGTTACGGGAGAGCAGCGTATGTTGACACTTTCCCCTGAGCCCTATCATCTCGATAAAATTCCGGGAACGGGGAAAGTGTACGTCTCTAGTAGCAAGGTACCAAAGATATGGGTGATAGATCAGAAGACGTTCACCGTTATCGACACGATACAGCTACCGGGGGGTGAAGGGCATCAGATTGCAGTGATCAAGTAAGGTGTAGTCAAGCAGTGTTTCAAATATAGGTAAATAAATGTTGCTCTTTATAATACCAATGCGCAGAAAGCCACATTTATTCAACAGCAATAAGCAGGTGCAGAAGGCCCAAATGCACCGCGTTTTGGTAGTGACATCATGGTGGGGTTACTGATTCCACTGTAACTGACGCAATCACAAACGGACTAGCCCACTGCCAAGAGCGGTGGGCAGTTCTCTCATAAACGGAAGTGAATATAGGAGAGCAGTGATGATGGGTAATTACGGCATGACAGGTGGTTTCGGATTCGGGGGGGTATTTATGATCCTGTTTTGGGTGCTCATCATTGTTGGAATTGTTGCACTGGTGAAATGGATGAGTGCTTCTTCCGGTACTGGTGGGCAAAATGGTGGTGACGGCAAAAAATCAATGGACATTCTTAAGGAACGCTATGCGCGAGGCGAGATTGATGAGCAGGAATTTCAGAAGAGAAAGCAGGATTTGACAGAGTAGTCAGGTTGTCAGCGTATTCAGCTAGCCGCTGTATATGCAATTGTTCGCACTATGCCACAGCAATGTCGATGCTCTTACCGTGCTGGTACTCATTGTTCGAGAGGAAGAAAGTGATAAATGACAGCGTAAAAGATCCGGTGTGCGGTATGCAAGTTAGCTCGGATTCCTTTGCCATGACGTACCTTGGCATGAATTTCGCCTTCTGTTCTCAGCAATGCCAGGACCGGTTCAAGGCGAATCCGCATCTTTATATCGGCGTGCCGGGTGAGGAAGCGCCCAAGCAGAAGGGAATGGAAGTTATCAAGCGGCGACATTTTCATCTGGATGCGGCGTTGACCGATACGGAGGCAGCAATCCTTGTGGAAGCGTTGAGTACCCTGATGGGCATCAACTATATAGACATTGCTGGCGACACCATTGATATCACCTATGACTTGTTGCAGGTGACCGCTGAACAAATTGAAACACGTATTGGGCAGGCAGGTATGCATCTCGGCACAGGAATGGGAGAGCGACTGCAACGAGGTTTTGTCCATGATTTCGAAGAAATTGAAGTTAATAGTTTGGAAGTCACGCCACATCTAGGACTACATTAGAGCGTGAACGCCAAGGTTTATTCGATTAATCATGGCAGAAGGAGTCAAAACATGAAAGCGAGAATTACACAGTTTACGGCAGCAATCTTAATGTTATTGCCTAGTTTTGGTTATACCCAGCAGCCTGGCTTACTCCCAATCCCCCCCGCTTTTTCGGTCGAGGCCGAGCGGGAAATGCCATTGAAGCAGTATCCCCTCGGTATCATTACGAAGTTGGCTGCATTCGTGCGTCACGGCAAGCCTGCAAGTACAGCCATTCTGCCGAATGGTTTGGAGGCGTGGAAGTACGAAGTGGGGGAGGGCTTTGGGTTACGGACCTACACTCTTATATTTGACCAACGGGGTGTTGTTGTGGATGTTCTGTTTAACGAAAATGGACGACACGATGGTTTGAGCGCGTTGCAAATTCAGCGTCAGAGAAAAGGAGCCGATAAGCCCGTTGACGAAAAAATATCGGAGCCATGGCGGTAGCCAGCAAAGCAGGGCTGAAAAGATTTAATTCACTGGGCATGGTTTGTATATTCTGCACTAATTGGGCATGAAGCTGAAGAACTTTGATGCTTTTTGCTGAGGCGCACCCAAGAGGCTTTGATTCATCCTTCAGGCCAAGGTGCAACGTTCTCACCATTTTGCAGGGGTAGGAAATAATTGTAATGATTTACCGTCACGTTGACGGCAACCAAATTAATCTAAAGGTGACGACTATGATACAAAGCAACTGGATGGGTAACTGGGGAAATGGTTATATGGGTGGCTGGGGTGGGCCGTGGATGATATTGGTCGTAATTTTAATCATTGTTGGAATTATTGTTATTACTCGTAAAAAATGATGGCAAGCGGGGTAGTCATGTAAGAAAGTGGTTCGGGGCGCTATACCTAAGCATATTTAATCTAATAAGTAACAAAGAGGTGCAAATATGAAACCACATGACGATAAACCGATAGCACAGCCAGTACATCATGACCATCAAAGCCACCACGCGCATATGGCTGAGGATTTCCGGCAGCGTTTCTGGATCGCATTGGTACTGACTGTGCCGATACTGGTGCTTTCCCCCGCGCTGCAAGAGATGGTGGGTTTACGTAAAGCCTTCAGTTTTTCTGGTGATACATATGTCTTGTTTGGCCTGTCTAGCGCTGTATTTTTTTATGGTGGCTGGCCGTTTCTGAAAGGGTTATTCGAAGAGCTTAAATCCGCCCAGCCCGGGATGATGACGCTGGTCGCGGTTGCTATCACCACCGCTTATGTTTACAGCAGTGCAGTGGTGTTCGGCTTGACCGGAATGGTCTTCTTTTGGGAACTGGCGACCCTCGTCGACGTCATGTTGCTGGGGCACTGGATAGAAATGAAGTCAGTGATGGGCGCATCCAAGGCGCTGGAGGAATTGGCGAAACTGATGCCTTCCGATGCCCACAAACTGATGCCGGACGGCAGCGTAAAGGACGTGCCGTTAGACGAACTGGCGGTGGATGATCAGGTGCTGATCAAGCCGGGTGAAAAGATTCCTGCTGACGGCATTATCGTGAATGGTGAAAGTGCAGTGAATGAAGCTATGCTCACCGGGGAATCAACGCCACTCACCAAAAAAGCGAATGACAAGGTTATTGGCGGCGCCATCAATGGCGAAGGTTCACTTACCATCGCAGTTAAAGGTACTGGCAAGGATTCATTTCTGTCGCAGGTCATCGATCTGGTCAAACAGGCCCAGGAAAGCAAATCCAAGACTCAGGATCTGGCCAACACGGCGGCGATGTGGCTCACCATCATTGCTTTGGGCGGTGGTGCAATCACCTTTTTTATCTGGCTGGGCGTCATGGGCAAGGATATGTCCTTTGCCATTGAGCGTGCCGTGACCGTCATGGTTATCTCCTGTCCGCATGCGCTTGGTTTGGCAGTACCGCTGGTAGTTGCTGTTTCCACGGCATTGGCTGCAAGCAACGGGTTGCTGATACGCAATCGCCCTGCTTTTGAACAGGCCAGGAAAGTACAGGCGATTATTTTCGACAAGACCGGCACGCTTACCGAAGGCCGCTTTGGTGTGACTGATACCCTGCTGTTAGCACAGGACATCGACGAAGATACGCTACATAAATATGCGGCCTCGGTGGAAGCCAATTCCGAACACCCCATCGCCAAGGCAATTGCTTCATCTTATGAAAATAAATTGCCCATAGAAAATTTCAAAGGCATTGCTGGCAAAGGCGCAGAAGCCAGGGTTGAGGGCAAGGAGGTCAAGGTGGTGAGCCCGGGCTTCCTGCGCGAACAGAACATAGCGATGGACAACAAGCGCGTAGACGAACTTAAAGCGCAAGGCAAAACGGTGGTATTTGTGCTGATCGATGGCCAGTTGAAAGGCGCGATTGCCCTGGCTGATATCATCCGGCCCGAATCAAAGCAGGCTATCGCTGCGCTCAGGGCGATGGGCATCAAGTGCATGATGCTCACCGGGGACAACAAACAGGTCGCCCAGTGGGTTTCGGATCAGGTCGGGCTGGATGAATATTTCGCTGAAGTCCTGCCTCAGGATAAAGCGGCCAAAGTCAAAGAAGTTCAGTCTCGTGGCATATTGGTGGCTATGACCGGTGATGGCGTGAACGACGCTCCCGCGCTGGCGCAGGCGGATTTGGGCATCGCCATTGGGGCAGGTTCCGATGTTGCGGTCGAAACTGCAGACGTCATCCTGGTGCGCAGCAATCCGCTGGATGTTGTGGCGCTCCTCAAACTTTCCAAGGCTACCTATAGCAAAATGATCCAGAACCTCATCTGGGCTACTGGTTATAACGCGTTCGCTATCCCGCTGGCCGCCGGCGCACTTTACAGCTGGGGGGTGATTCTATCCCCCGCATTGGGCGCAGCGCTGATGGCCGCGAGCACGGTGATAGTCGCGATTAACGCACGCTTGCTCACCATATCCCGGGGTTCTGATACCAAGGTAGCAGTACCGCAAGACAAGCAAGGCATTGATGCCAAACAACAAATCACCCAGCGTGCCTAGAACTGTATGAGCAGCAGAGTTTACTATCATATTGTTCGATATTTCAGGTAGGGATAACATTGAGCGTTTCGCTGATAAGATACTGGGTGAGTTGTCTCGTCCCTTCAATCTGGAAGGGCGTAATGTCGCAATTGGCAGTAGCATAGGCATTGCTACCACTACACCCACTACTGACAAGCAAGTCAATGAAGATATGTTCATTGAGCGAGCGGATGCGGCAATGTATGAAGCTAAGCGGGTAGGAAAAAACGGTTATCGTTTCGCGCAGACGATGGAGTAATAGTGTTTGATCACGGTTGCGGCAAAACTCATCAATTGTTGTTTGATACATAGCTCAAGCTTGTTAAACAGCGTGCAATCCGTTTCTCATTCCAATATCTTTTTAATTACCACGTGGTCATGCAGTATTTGATTTTTTGGTTACCAGTACATTCGGAGATTGTTTGACAAACTAGATTGCCATGGACAATAATGAGAACTATTATCATTATTGTTTTGTATCGGTGCTATGAATATATATCGGAATTTACTAAGCATTTTCTTCATGATGGTGAGTTTGCTGTTGACCGGAGTGGTTCGTGCTGACGATCAGCCGCAAAGCATCGTGCAGATGCTTGACTATATTGGCGTGGATTACCAGAAGACTGTTAAAGATCACAAAGTCATCAACCAGGCTGAATACAAAGAACAGGTTGAATTTTCCAGGCAGATTAACCTAATGATATTAAATTTGCCTGACTATCCAGAAAAAAATGCTATGCAAAGCGAGGCAAATGCACTGGAAGCAATGGTGAATAGCAAAGAAAGCGGCGAAAAAATTACTGCCAAAGCCACTATGATAAAAACTGCAATCATAAATAATTTTGCTGTGGCGACTAGCCCAAAAAGCGTACCTGATGTACGTGCCGCCGCTACGCTATTTCAGCAGAATTGCTTCGCTTGTCATGGCGCACAAGGAGAAGGCGACGGGCCGCTGGCCATGACCTTGCAGCCGAAACCGGCTGACTTCCATGATAGGGAGCGGCAGGCACAGCGCAGCATTTTTGGCTTGTACAACACGATTAGTGTGGGTGTTAAAGGGACGGCAATGCCTTCATTTAAAAGGCTCACAGATGAGCAGCGCTGGGCATTAGCATTTTACGTGAGTCAGTTTTCAGCCAGTGATACTGAGCGAAGCCAAGGCCAATTGTTATGGAACCAAGGGAAAGACAGGAACCAGTATCCTGATCTTAGGGCGGTGGTTATGGCAACGCCGCACGACTTGAGCCAGCAGCAGAACGGAGATGGTGTGAAAGTACTTGCCTATCTGCGGGCAAACCCTGCTGTGGTTGGTAATGGTAAAGCAAGTCCGATCCAGTTCAGCATCGAAAAGCTTCAAGAGAGTCTGGCAAACTACCGCCGCGGTGATGCACAAAGCGCATACCAGATAGCAGTGGCTGCGTATCTTGAAGGATTCGAATTGGCTGAAGCTGGTTTGGGTGCTGTAGATCCAAAGCTTAGGGCAACTATCGAAGCGGGTATGTATAACTATCGTAATCTAATCAAGAAAAATGCAGCACTGCAACTGGTTGTCACCCAGCATGACAAGCTGCAATCATTATTGGTGATTGCAGATAAGCGCATGCAAGGTACTACTATTTCTCCGGGGGTCGGGTTTGCGAGTGCCATGGGGATTTTGCTTCGAGAAGGATTGGAAGCCATATTGATTCTGGCGGCTATTATTGCTTTTCTTACTAAAACCGGTCGCCGTGATGCCTTGCCCTATATTCATGCGGGCTGGATAGGGGCATTGTTACTGGGTATCGCGACCTGGTTTGTAGCTTCATACGTGATTGATGTCAGCGGCGCGAGTCGCGAGTTAACGGAGGGGGTAACGGCTTTGCTCGCTGCTGCTATCCTGCTGTATGTGAGCTTCTGGTTGTTGAATAAACTGCACGTGCAACATTGGAAGCATTTTATAGAAAGTAAAATACGCGGTGCTTTAAATGGTCGTACGCTATGGTTGTTGGCGGCGGTGTCATTCATTGCTGTTTATCGGGAAGTATTTGAGACAGTGTTGTTTTATGAAACGCTGTGGGCGCAGGTAGGTGCCGAAGGGAGCCAGATGGTCTTGTTTGGTATCGGTGTGGGTGCACTGCTTCTCATCGTGCTGGCATGGGTGATTTTCCGGCTTGGTGTGCGCCTGCCGCTGCGACTATTCTTTGGAGTCAGTTCCGGTATGCTTTATGTGTTGGCAATCATTTTTGCGGGAAAGGGAGTGGCTGCATTGCAAGAAGCAGGGAAGTTGCCTGTTGATGTAGTTAATTTCCCGCGCCTGGATTTGTTAGGTATCTATCCCAATATGCAGGGACTTGTCCTCCAAGCGCTATTAGTGGCAGTAGCACTGAGTGGTATCGCTTATACTTTTTGGATTTCGCGGGTCTCCGCAAAGCAATAATTACGAACTCAAACTTTGGGATGGAATGGGCTGATCATAAAGATACCCATTTCATCCTGGTACGATAGCAGGATTTTGTTTGTAAATAATCAATAGTTGCACTGTAGTGCAACTATGCATCTAATAAATATTCAACCCCAAGACATATTCCAATCGCTGGCAGATCCAACGAGGGTACGCATCATGCGTTTGCTCGCCATGACAGGCGAAGAGACCTGTTTGTGTGAACTGGTGGATAGCCTGCTGGAGCCACAATACAAACTTTCCAGACACCTCAAAATTATCAGACAGGCCGGGCTGCTAACGGCAGAGAAGGAAGGGCGCTGGGTATATCACCGATTGGTGCAGGGGATTCAGTTCCTGGAACCTCTTTATCAAATGTTGAAAGCATTGCCTGATTGTAGCGCGTCAACTATCTTGTCTAGTTCAGCGACAATTATCTTGTCTAGTTGACGCTGAGGTTTTTACTTCTGTTTTTGCATAGATGATTTTCTTCGG
>Ga0265297_10000609_pt1 | contig 102460 bp, 100 predicted proteins | sample Munlanlwell13791_FD_192502 | JGI IMG/M metagenome (GOLD analysis project Ga0265297, IMG submission 192502) | Leachate microbial communities from a municipal landfill in Southern Ontario, Canada - Leachate well 137-91 | ecosystem: Engineered > Solid waste > Landfill > Unclassified | place...
CATAAACGCTATCTCCCTGGCAAAAGGCAGGGGCATCAGGATCAAGGAGTCCAAGTCTTCCGGAGAAGAGGAATTTGTGAATTTGATCCAGCTGGAGATAAAGACGGATAAGGAATCCAGGAGGGTATCGGGGACGCTTTCTCCCAATAAAAAACCGCGCATCGTCAAGATCGACGATTATTACCTTGAGCTTTCGCCTTTGGGAGAGATAATTTTGATCCAGAATTGGGATAAGGCCGGCATCATCGGGAATCTGGGCACGCTTTTGGGGAAACACAATATTAATATAGCCGCGATGACTTTCGGCCGCGAAAAACCGGGCGGGAAGGCGATATCTTTGCTTAACGTGGACAGCCCCGTCACTCCGGAATTGGCCGAGCAGATAAAAGGGATAGAAAATGTTCTTTCGGTGAGGGTGATAAGGATATGAAAAGAAGGCTAAAAAAGGCAGCGTTATTGGTAATCGGTTGCTGGCTGGCAGTCAATCAGCCTGTTTACGCGCAGGAAAAAAATATAAAAATAATTTTTACCGGGGCCACGCACGGGATGATCTATCCCTGCAACTGCCCTTATGAGCCGGACGGCGGTGTCAGCCGCAGGGCTACGCTGGTCGCTGAATTAAGAAAACAGGACCCGGCGGCGTTGCTGGTGGACGCGGGTAATTTTTTCGCCGGGGGGTTATTGGATCAGTATACCCAAAACAGCCAGCTGGATACCGAGCGCACCCTTATAAACCTTAAGGCGATGGAGCTCATGAATTATGATTGCGTCGGAGTGGGAGACAGTGAATTCAACTTCGGCGTTGATTTCCTGATAAGCAACATCGAAAGATCAAAGATACCTTTTATCTCAAGCGACATCTCGGGATCAAAATTCATTTTACCTTATATCCTGAAGGAAGCCAAAGGCGTCAAGATCGGTATATTGGCTTTAACTAACCCGGCAGCAAGGCAGAAGGCAGGCAATCTGAATTTCATCGAGCCGAATACCGCCGCAAGAAGGTCCGTTGAAGAACTCAGGAATAAGGGCGCGCAGATCATCGTTCTTTTAAGTAATTTAAGCGACGCGGAGAACTTAATGCTGGCGAAAGATATCCGGGGCCTGGATATCATAATCTCCGGATCAAAAACAAAGGATGAACCCTACAACAAGGCCGGCTCGACCATTTTAGCTAATCCTGGATGGCAGGGCCGCAAGCTGGGGATAATGGACTTGACACTAAATGAAGGCAAGATAACGGATTTTAAGATAGATATGCAGCGGCTCTCCGATAAGATCAAGGATGACGCGGCGGTCCGTTCTATCATGCCCGCCTGTTTTACAGATGATAACTGTAAGAAACAAGGCGCTCTCGGCACGTGCCTTAACCCGGGCACCCGCCAGGCAAGTTGTGCGTTTGAAGAGACAGTCAGGATCAACCTTATAATAGTTGCGCCGAAAGATTGCATGGTCTGCGACACGGATAAAGTAGCCGTTGCGCTTAAAAACCGGTTCCCCGGGTTAAGTACCTCTTACCTATATTATCCTGAATCCAAAGCGGATTCCCTGGTGCGGCAACTCGACATTAAGGCGTTACCGGCTTACCTTTTTGATAAGAATATCGAAAAAGAAAAGACATTTGATTCTTTAAAAGAGATTTTGATCCCCAGGGGAAACTATTATCTGGTAAAGCCGGAAGTAGGCGGTATCGCTGCCTTTATAGCCCGCAAGAAGATAAAAGGGAAGCTGGATTTGTTCCTTAGCCTTTACGATAAGAATGCCAAGGACGTATTATCGGTTTCTAAAGATTTCAATCCGACCCTGCATTTTCACGCGCAGGAGGCACAGGGTGTTTTCACGGCCCCGCAGGGTGAACGCGAGGTTGAAGACTGCCTGCGTTCGGTATGCATCCAGGAATATTATCCCGGCAAATACTGGGATTACCTCATCTGCCGCGCGGGTAATATCAACAGCACATGGTGGGAAGACTGCCTGCCGGATTCAGATATCAATAAAATTAAGTCCTGCGCGCGGGGGGAAGAAGGAAAGGCCCTCTTGAAGGATAATATCGCGCTTAATAAAGAGCTCGTTATCATCGGCGGTACGGTATTCCTTATGGACAACCAGAGCGTATTTGCTACTCAGAGCGCTCCGAAAAAAGAGGACCTTAAAAAAGTGCTGCGCAGCCAGTAAAAGCGATGCCGGGAACATTGGTAAAATAAAGGGTGGGTGCCATGAAAAAGAAAAACAGGATCTATATCATTGATGTGACTAACCGGGACGGGGTGCAGACATCCAGGATCTGCCTTTCTAAGCTTCAGAAGACAATGCTTAATATTTATTCCAATCAGATGGGGGTATTTCAGGCTGAATTCGGTTTTCCGGTGACGCGCCATGAGACAAACTATCTTAACGCTAATCTGGAATTGGTAAAGGCAGGGCTGTTAAGCCCTATCAGGCTCAGCGGCTGGATCCGCGCGACAAGAGAAGACGTTAAGACCGCCTTCAGGCTTGTCCCGGGGATAAAATACCTGAATTTGTCCATTTCTACTTCCGACCAGATGATCATACATAAATTCCAGGGAAAGCTGGACCATCAGTCTGTGATAAAAGAGATGACTGAGGCGGTGAAAGACGCCCGTAAATACGGTGCTGAAGCCATAGGGGTCAACGCTGAGGATGCCTCACGGACAAAGCTGGACTATCTGGTCGAGTTCGCCCTGGCGGCAAAAGAGGCGGGAGCCGACAGGATACGTTATTGCGATACATTAGGATGCGACACGCCGTTTACTATCTATGAGCGGATCAAGGCCTTGGCCGGAGCGACACAGATGCCGGTAGAAATACATTGCCATAATGACCTGGGGCTGGTAGTCGCAAATTCCGTTGCCGGGGCAAAGGGGGCCAACGACGCCGATTGCGATGCCTATATCAACACTTGCGTCAACGGAATGGGCGAACGCGCAGGTAACGCCGACCTTGTTTCCGTGATTCTGGCGATCAAATACGGCAGCGGCATGCAGGATTATCATCTTGACGAAAAGATAAACCTGAAGATGGCCTGGAAGATCTGCACTTACGCCTCTTACGCCTTCGATGTTCCTATCCCCATAAACCAGCCCGGCGTAGGGTCAAACGCGTTTGCGCACGAATCCGGCATTCACGCCGACGGAGCGCTGAAAGACAGAAGGAATTATGAGCTTTACGATTTTGAAGAGCTGGGCCGCGGCGAACCGGAGATAATAGAGACGGGCCGCAAGATCACGGCAGGTGAATATTCGGGGATAAAAGGATTCAGGAACGTTTATGAAAAACTGGAAGTTGAGTTCCGCGACAATGAAGAGGCGACCAAGGTCCTGGAGCTGGTGCGTTACGCCAACGTCCATAATCAGAAACCGCTTGTGGACGACGAATTAAAATTCATCGCCAAGTACCCGGATGTCGCGCGCCAAATATTCACTATGACGCCTTAAGGTAATCAAGGACGTTTTACACAATACACAATACTCATAACGCGGTAATAAAACATATGAACACTATAGTTGTAGGCACCCAGTGGGGTGATGAGGGCAAAGGTAAACTGATTGATATCCTTTCCAAGGATGTCGATTATGTAGTGCGTTATCAGGGCGGCTCAAACGCCGGGCATACCGTGGTAACCGACGGAAAGGAATATATCTTTCACCTTATCCCATCGGGGATACTGCATGAAGGTAAGGTCTGTTGCATCGGAGACGGCGTAGTGGTTGACCCCGGGATGCTTGTCGGAGAGATCAACGGGCTGGCTGCATGCGGTATAGGCATAGACGGCCGCCTCAGGATCTCTACAAGGGCGCATGTGATCTTCCCGTATCACAGGGTTTTGGATAAATTGCGCGAGACCAAGCGTTCCAATAAGATCGGCACGACGGGGAGGGGCATCGGCCCATGTTATTCGGATAAGATAAACCGCTGCGGTATCAGGATGTCCGACCTGCTTAACCCCAGGGTCTTAAGGGATAAGTTAAAGGATAATTTAAAAGAAAAGAATATGATTTTTAAAAAAGTCTACGATTATAAGGCATTCAGTTTCAGCGCCATTTACAAGGAATATTTGAATTACGGCAGAATACTTAAGCCTTTTATCTGCGATACGGCCCTTATGTTGAACGGCGCGATAGAAGCGGGAAAGGATATCCTGTTTGAGGGAGCACAGGGGACGTTCCTGGACGTTGATTTCGGCACATACCCTTTCGTTACCTCTTCTTCCGCGACGAGCGGCGGTGCCTGCACAGGCACAGGCGTAGCGCCGGTAAAAATTGACAAGGTCCTGGGCGTTGCGAAGGCTTATACGACGCGCGTCGGAGAAGGGCCTTTTCCTACGGAATTCTCCTGCGGTTTCGACAAGTTTATGAGGGATAAAGGCAATGAATTCGGCGCGACCACCGGCAGGCCGCGCAGGTGCGGATGGTTTGACGCGGTTATGACCAGGACCGCGGTCATAATAAACGGGATATCGGAACTGGCGATAATGAAATTAGATATCCTTGACGGGCTAAAAACAATAAAGATCTGCACCGGATATAAATATAAAGGAAAGGTTTTTCACGAGTTTCCCAGCGACCTGGAAATATTATGCAAGGTAAGGCCGGTATATAAGGAGATGCCCGGTTGGAAAAGCCCGGTGAGCGCAGTAAAAGAATACCGCCTGCTTCCGAAGAACGCCCTTAATTATTTGTCGGCTTTAGAAGGGTTGTTAAAGGCCAAAGTAACCATAGTTTCAGTGGGTTCCCACCGCTCCGACACGATCTTTTTATAAAGATCTTAACGGATACCGCGCCAATGAGCAAAGGATTTACCCTTCTTGAAGTCCTGTTTGTGGTGATCGTGATCGCCATCCTGGCGGCGATCGTGATCCCCAGATTGCTCCTTACTCAAAGGACGGCAAAGGAAAATGCCTGCGCCGCCAATATTGCAGAGATAAATAAACAGGTGGAACTGTATTATTTTAATACGGGCAGCTGGCCGAGTATATATTTGAACGAGATGGTACCTCCAACCAGTTATGACTATTTCCCAAACGGTTTGCCCGTCTGTCCTGTGGAAGGGGGTATTTACAATATTAACGGCGCGGGCAGGGTGATCCAGCGCGATACACCCGACATGGCGCACTGGCATGAGTTTGGGGGATAAGGAGCCGCAAACGCAGTTTAGCAGGGTTTAATTGCTGTTTTGGACGGCAAAAATACCTTGACTAAAGTTGTTGATTATGTTATAGTTAACTTCCATTCCAAAGAAAAAAATTAACAAGCCAGGAGGCAGTAAACATGATGAAAAATCCCTTTATAAAATTCGCAATAATAATTTTCTTAGTTTCCGGATTAACCGGTTGTTCGTTTGTCTTTCAGGTCGGTAGGCGCTCAGATGTGCAGAAGATCAATGAGTTATCCTCTAAGCTTGATGAATTGACCCAGGCAAAAAGGACGCTTGAGGAGAGGCTCGCGCAGGAAATAAAGGACAAGCAGGTGAGCCTGAAGATGGGCGATAAGGGCCTGGTCATCACTTTCCTGGCCGATATCCTTTTTGATTCAGGCAAGGCCAAGATCAAAAAAGAAGCTATGCCTATATTGAATAAGGTAGCGTCGGTCCTGGTCGAAGATGTCCCGCAGTTGAATGTAGGGATAGAGGGCCATACGGACAACGTACCCATCAGGGCCTCCGGATGGAAATCGAACTGGGAACTTTCTACCGCAAGGGCATTGAGCGTGCTTCACTACCTTGTAGATGAAAAAGATATTTCTCCCGAGCGCGTTTCCGCGATAGGCTATGGCGAATTCAGGCCCGTTGCTTCCAATGACACAAAAGAAGGCCGCCAATTGAACCGCAGGGTCGAGATCGTCATTTTCCCGCAGATAACTAAAGTAAGAGAAGATAAGGTAGAGCCTATGGCAGAGCCCAGGGAAAACCTCAAATAACAGATGGAAGAAAGCTTAAAGACCAGGTTCATACTAATACTGCTGATATTGACCGTGATCTTTTTCGTAGGGACCATCGGTTCTTGCAGTAACGCACGCAGGCAGAAGACGGCGCGCGAAAAAGAAATGGTAACGAGGCTTGATCTGGAAGAAAAGACCAGCAAGCTCATGCAGGAAAGAAGCGCTCAAGAGGCCAAGACAACGGCACTTTCCCAGGACCTGGAAGCTGAGAAGATTTCGCATCAGGCGACAAAAAAGGCATTGTTGCAGGAACAGCTGGTAAATCAGAGCCTGAAAGAAGAATTACAGAAGGTTACCCGGTTGAAAGAGGCGCTTGAGGAAGACCTTAAGGAAGCGCTTGTTGCAGGCAAGACATCAAAATCAAAGAAATGATATAAACGCTCAGCAAGGTAGAACAGTTGCTTGTTCAAACGGGGATATAAATCCCCGTTTTTATTATCAGCATAACAAAGGGGGGTGATTTTTCATGGCGATGTTGCGCAAGATCAAGGAAAACCTGCGTAAGGCTGTCACCAAAAAGAAAGAACCGAAACCCAGGAAGAAAGTCTCTCTTAAAGAGACAAGGATCAGGAAAGAGCCTGAAAAATTAAAAAAGGATTTCCTCTGGGTCCAGGAAACAGCTATAGAAAAATCAAAGTTCTCTACTCCGGAAACCTTTAAGGCGACGCCCCGGATATTACAGGAACTGTCTTCCCGGTACGGCGAGGATAAAATAATAATCCAGGTGCGCGATCCATGGTGGATCCACTCTTACTGGGAAATTACCCAGCAGACTATCGATAATCTGAAGAACGTCCTCAGGGACGCCTTTTATTCCGCTAAGATAGTCCTGAGAGTATATGACGTAAGCAACATTATCTTTGACGGCAATAATGCACACAGATTTTTTGATATTGAAGTCAATTTTGAGGCAAACAGCTGGTATATTGATTGCGCAGGTCCGGGCAGGTCCTGGTGCGTGGACATAGGCCTGAGGCTGGCAAACGGCGAATTCATTAAAATAGCCCGCTCCAATACCGTTTATACTCCGCTGGAAGGCCCCTCGTGGATAACGGATGAGGAATGGATGATACCGGAAGACATGTTCGCCAGGCTTTACGGGATGGGTTTCGGTTTCGGCAGGAGTTCACCCGCAGGCAAGGCATGGCAGCAGATGCGACAGGCGCTTTTTTCAGGGGTCCTGGCTTCTCCCGGTATAGCCTCTATGGCCAGCCCCGTGAAAAAAGCAGAGAAAGCAAGGAAATTCTGGATGGTGGTCAACACGGAACTTATTGTTTACGGCGCCACCGAACCGGATGCCAAAGTGACAGTCCAGGGGAAACCGATAACTTTAAGGCAGGACGGGACTTTCTCAATGCGTTTTGCCCTTCCGGACGGTAAGCAGTTCATCCCCGTTGAAGGCACATCTTCCGACGGAGTCGAGACTATCACCATCGCCCCGTCGGTGAGCAAAGAGACAAAATACAACCAGAGCCTCAAGGAATGATTTTTTTAATTACGTCGATGAAAGGAAATGATGAATAAAGGATACCTATGTATAGTCTTGCATAGCCACCTGCCGTTTGTCAGGCACCCCGAGCATGAAAATTTTCTGGAAGAGGACTGGCTCTACGAGGCGATCACGGAGACCTATATACCTCTGATCAATGTCTTTGAAGGGTTGGTGAACGATAAGGTGGATTTCAGGATCACCATGTCTTTGACCCCGACCTTGATCTCCATGTTGTCCGACCCTCTTTTGCAAGGCAGGTTCCTTCGGCATATAAATAAGCTGATCGAGCTGGCGCATAAAGAGGTAGAGAGGACCCGCTGGCAGCCTGAATTCCAGCGCCTGGCCACGGATTACCTGAACACCTTCTGTAATTCGCGCGATATTTTTCAGAAATATAACTGCAACCTTGTTACGGCATTCAAGAAATTCCAGGACATGGGAAAGATCGAGATCATTACCTGCGGGGCGACCCACGGGTATTTTCCTCTGATGGATATATGCAGGGAGTCGGTCAGGGCCCAGGTAAAAGTGGCGGCCGCGCATTACGAAAGCGCCTTTGGAAGAAAGCCGCAGGGGATCTGGTTGCCGGAATGCGGCTTTAATCCCGGGCATGACGAGATCTTAAAAGAAGCGGGGCTCAGGTATTTTTTTGCCGACGCCCACGGCGTGCTGCACGGAAGCCCCAGGCCCAAATACGGGGTCTTCGCGCCTGTTTACTGCAAATCCGGCGTCGCCTGTTTTTCAAGAGACCTTGAGTCTTCAAAACAGGTCTGGTCTTCCATCGAAGGTTACCCGGGAGATTATGTGTACCGGGAATTCTACCGTGACATAGGTTTCGACCTGGATTATGATTATATCCGGCCGTATATCCATCCGGACGGCATAAGGATCAATACAGGGATAAAATATTACCGGATCACCGGAAGCGAGAATAAGCAGCCTTATAATCCCGACCTGGCAAGGGAAAGGGCGGCCCAGCACGCCGGTAATTTCATGTTTAACCGCGAGAGGCAGGTTGAATACCTCTATGATTTTATGCAAAAGAAGCCCCTAATTATTTCGCCTTATGACGCGGAACTTTACGGCCATTGGTGGTACGAAGGGCCGATGTGGCTTGATTTCCTGATCCGAAAAATTCATTTTGACCAGAAGACGATACGTATGATCACCCCTTCAGAATATCTGCTGGAAAACCCCCGAAACCAGGTCGTCACGCCTTCCATGTCCAGCTGGGGATGGAAGGGTTATAGCGAGATGTGGCTGCAGGGCCCGAATGACTGGATCTACCGCCATCTCCACAAGTCCTCGGAACGCATGACAGAATTGGCTAAATGTTATTCCGGTGGCGGCCATAACGGAATATTGCGCAGGGCCCTGAATCAGGCGCTGCGCGAGTTGCTGCTGGCGCAGAGTTCCGATTGGGCCTTTATCATGGGCACAGGAACGCATACCGATTACGCCGTGCGCAGGACCAAAGAGCATTTGTTGCGTTTCGGCAGCCTATACGAGCAGATAAAATCCAACTGTATCGATGAGGCATGGCTTTCGGATATCGAGCACAAAGATAATTTATTCCCCGATATTGATTACCGAGTCCACCAGTAGAATTTAAAGTTAAAAAATTATTCGAATAATGCTGGATAAGAAGAACATCCCCGCGCATATCGCTGTCATTATGGATGGCAACGGCCGCTGGGCGGAAGAAAAAGGCTTCCCCCGCAGCGCCGGGCACCGCGAGGGCATAAAGAGGGTGCGGGAAATACTGACTTGCGCGGGCAATCTGGGCGTCAGGTTTATGACGTTCTTCGCATTTTCTACAGAAAACTGGAACAGGCCCAAGAAAGAGATCGACATGCTTATGCGTTCGCTGGTCAATTTCCTGGACCGCCAGATAGATGAGCTGCATAAGAAGAATATCCGGTTCATCCGTATCGGACGGGACGAACCGTTGCCGGGATATATTTTAAGCAGGATCAGAGAGGCGGAGGCAAAGACCAGGAACAACTCCGGGCTAACCGTGGTCCTTGCCCTGAATTACGGGGCGAGGCAGGAGATAGCGGATGCGGCAAAGGGGTTCGCAGAGCTTGTAGCCGCAGGGCAAGCTTCACCCGAAGACCTGGACGTCGAAAGGTTCAACGGACTGATCTCCACCCGCGGCATACCCGACCCGGATCTGTTGATCCGTACCAGCGGCGAGATGAGATTAAGTAATTTCCTGCTGTGGCAGCTTTCTTATTCGGAACTGTATTTTGCGAAAAAATACTGGCCTGATTTCAGGGCGCCCGACTTAGAAAAGGCAATAAAGGATTACCAGAAGAGGGAAAGAAGGTTTGGGGGTATTTATGCTGTCAAAAAGAATAATTAGCGGCATAGTCCTTATCGGCATAGTCATAACGATTATATTCTTCGAGTTGGCGACTGTTGCGACCATAATCGTCCTTATCGGCATAGGGCTCTATGAGTTCTTTACCATGCTTGAGAAGAAAGGTATAAGGATTTATAAATATTTCGGCATAGCCACGGGGCTCGTAATACCGCTGTCCATAGCGTTCCGTTTTGAATTGACCAAGAGATGGGAGCTGCTTTTTCTCGTCCTGACGCTCCTGTTTTTGATACTGATGCAGTTCAGGCGCAGGCAGAACAGCGGGGTTATTATAGATATTTCGACGACGATCTTCGGCATATTGTATGTTTCCTGGTTTTTTTCCTTCATGATAAAAATAAGATATTTGGAAGATGGCCTGAGCCTGCTTGCCGCGTTGTTATTGATCACCAAACTGGGAGACATCGGGGCTTTTTTTGTGGGCACCCGCTTCGGGAAAATACCGTTACTTCCGCGCATAAGCCCGAAAAAAACGGTCGAAGGCGCTTTCGGCGGGCTGGCCTTTAGCGTGGTCGGGGCGTTAATAAGCAGGGGTTTTAGCTGGTCGCTGGCAGGTTTTTCTTACTCGCATGTCGTATTAATGGGCCTGTCCCTGGGTGTCCTGGGGCAGTTAGGCGACCTTTCCGAATCGCTGATAAAGAGGGACTGCCAGGTAAAAGATTCAGGGACCATCCTTCCGGGGATGGGGGGTATTTTAGATGAAATAGACAGCCTGCTTTTTACGGCACCCGTGTTTTATTTTTATATGACCATAGCGCTAGGAACATAACTGTCGTTTAAAATTTTTCATGAAAAATATAGCGATCCTGGGCTCCACGGGCTCCATAGGCTCAAGCGCCCTTAAAGTGATAAATGATTTCCCCGGGGAATTCAGGGTGAGGGCGGTAAGTGCGAATTCAAATATCGGGCTCCTGTTGCGCCAGATCAAAAAATTTCGCCCAAGATTCGCCTGCGTAAACGATCCGCTGGAGGCATTAAAGTTAAAGTCACTTGCTAGCCTGGGAACAAAGGTCCTGGCGGGGGCGGATGGCCTGAAAGTAATAGTTCAGGACAGGGAAATTGACCTGGTGCTTTTAGCGATAAGCGGCTCAAGCGCGCTTGGGTCTTTGCTTGACGCGATAGATGCGGGAAAAGATGTATGCCTGGCCAATAAAGAGGCGTTGGTTATGGCAGGCCCCATAATCATGAAGAAGGCGGCGCGGAAAAAAGTAAAGATAATCCCCATAGACAGCGAGCAATCTGCGATATGGCAGTGCCTTGAAGGAGAAGAGAAACAGAAGTTAAAGAGCATATATTTGACTGCCTCAGGAGGGCCGTTCCGGAAAGCGCGTAGCGCCGACCTTAAGAAGGTGACCATAAAGCATGTTTTAAACCATCCCCGCTGGAGAATGGGCAAAAAGATCACCGTTGATTCCGCCAGCCTCATGAATAAGGGGCTCGAATTGATAGAGGCGATGTATCTTTTCGGGGTAACCCCGGACAGGATAAAGGTGCTTGTCCATCCGGAGGCGATAATCCATTCCATGGTAGAATTTATTGACGGCGTGGTGGTCGCGCAACTGTCGGTTACCGATATGCGGATACCTATACAGTACGCCCTGTCTTATCCGGAAAGATTGCCGAACAGGTTAAAGGGGGTAGATTTTATCAAGGTAGGGAGCCTGAATTTCGAGAACCCGGATTATAAAAGGTTCCCCTGTCTTAAGCTTGCGTATCGTGCAGCGCGGGAATCGGGGACTTCGCCCTGTATTTTAAACGCGGCTAACGAAATTAGCGTAGATGAATTTCTCAAAGGGCGGTTAAGTTTTGCGGACATACCAGGGGTGATTTCCAGGGTGATGTCAAGGCATAGGAACATCTCTTCTCCCGGGCTGGAGGATATCAGGGAAAAAGACGCCTGGGCCCGCAGGGAAGCGATTGCAGTAATTAAAATGAAAGGCAAATAAATGACATTGATCATATTTTTATTCATCCTGGGGCTATTGATAATCGTCCACGAATTCGGCCATTTCATCGTGGCCAAGAAGGCGGGGGTAAAGGTAGAGAAATTCTCCCTGGGCTTCGGCCGCGTTATCTTAAGCAGAGAGAAGAACGGGACCCAGTATTCACTCTGCGCGATACCTTTGGGCGGTTATGTAAAAATGGCGGGAGATAATATCGATGAGTTCAAAGGCAAGCCGGAAGAATATCTTGCCAAGCCCGTCAGATCGCGCGCGGCAATAGTGTTCGCCGGTCCTCTTCTTAACTACGTGCTGGGCTTCTTGTGTTTTTGGCTGATATTTTTCGCCGGTTTCCCGATGCTAACCGCTAAAGTCGGAGGGTCGCTTGAGGGTTTTGGGGCGCAAGAGGCCGGGATCATGAAGGGCGACAGGATCATCCGCGTAGACGGCAAGGGAATAATCTACTGGGAAGAGCTTCAGAGAGCGATCGCGCAAAAGAAAGATTCCAGCGTTATAAAGGTATCCGTCCTGAGGGAAGATAAGGAATTTGACGTTGATGTTAAGGTCAAAGAAACAGAACAGCCGGATATATTCGGCCAGAAACATTCGGTAAGGGTGTTAGGTATAAGGCCTGCCGGGGAAGTTTTAAAAGTCAGGCATGGTTTCTGGCAATCGGCGGGATTGGGGCTCAAGGAGACCTGGAAGCTGAGCGGTATGACATATAAGGGCCTGTGGCTGGTAATTACAGGCAGGCTTCCTTTTAAAGATTCAGTCACCGGGCCATTAGGGATTTTTCAGCTGACTTCCGAGGCGGCCCAGATCGGATTTACTGCGATAGTCCACCTGATAGCGCTTTTAAGCGTGAGCCTTGCGATATTCAACCTTCTGCCTTTCCCCGTGCTTGATGGCGGCCATATTTTACTGCTGGCTGTTGAGAAGATCAGAAAGAAGCCTTTGGGTATGAAGTCGGAACGCTTAATTACGCAGTTCGGTTTGACCCTGATTATTACACTGGCAGTGCTGGTTACCTTTAACGACCTGGTCAGGTTTAAAGACAGGATCCTGAATTTTTTTATCAAATAGATGAATATACCAAGGCGTTTTTCAAAAGTCATTAAGATAAGGGATGTGCGTATCGGAGGAAAATATCCGGTAGCTATCCAGTCCATGGCGAAGGTCAAGACCTCAGATGTCGAAGCCGTGGGGCGCTCGATAGAGGCGCTTAAAAGCCATGGCTGCGAGATCGTGCGCCTGGCGGTAAAGGACAATGAGGACGCCCGGGCCCTTAAGAAAATCAAAGGCGCAAGTCCCCTGCCTATTGTGGCAGATATACATTTTTCCTGGCGCCTGGCGCTGGAGGCTATAGAGAGCGGGGTGGATAAGATCAGGTTAAACCCGGGGAATATTTACCGGAAAGACCAGGTCGCAAGCATCGCCGGCGCGGCGAAGGCGCATCATATCCCTATCAGGGTGGGGATAAATTCCGGCTCATTAAGGAGCAGGCTTTCAGCCCGTGCCGGCAGGCGGGACTGCGTTAAGGCGATGGTCAAGAGCGCTGTGGATTACATAGGGATACTGGAGAAGAACGGTTTTTATGATATCGTGGTTTCTTTGAAGGCGTCAAACATTCCCGACACAATAGCGGCATATAGAAAGATGGCAAAGCGCTGCGATTATCCTTTCCATCTGGGGCTTACCGCGACCGGTTTGCCTGCAAGCGGCGCGATAAAGTCCGCAGTGGCGCTGGGCGCCTTGTTGCTGGAAGGGATTGGCGATACGATAAGGGTATCGCTTACGGATAGCCCCGAGAAGGAAGTCGAAGTGGCAAAGACCATCCTGGAAGCTACGGGATTAAGGACATTCGGCGGCCTCCGGATAATCAGCTGCCCGACCTGCGGGAGGTGCGAAGTAGATGTGGCAGGAGTCGTAAAGGAGTTAGAAAAAAAGTTGTCGGTTGTCAGTCGTCAGTTATCAGATAAACCGGTTAAGGTCGCGGTAATGGGCTGCGTTGTAAATGGCCCGGGCGAAGCAAGCGGCGCCGATATCGGCATTGCCTTTGGCAAGAAAGAAGGCCTTTTGTTTAAAAAGGGCAAACCCGGGAAGAAAGTTTCTTTTTCCGATTGTTGCGATGCCTTGATAAATGAGATAAGGAGCCTATAATGAATAAAGAGCTGAAGAGCAGGATAAAGCACAGGATAATTGCCCAGTACAGCGGCTTGTTATCGCAGGAGACCGTAGATAAAAACGCGCTAAAGGAAAGGGTCCTTTTAGTTTTGAATGATATGAGCGGCAGGGAAAACATAAGCCTGTCGGAAGAAGATAAAAGAAAGGTCATTGAAGAGGTCGTAAATGATTTTACGGGGCTGGGCCCGATACAGAATCTGGTCAGCGACCCCCTGGTCACCGAGATCATGATCAACGGTCCGAAGAAGGTCTACGCGGAAAAGGCGGGAAAGACCGAACTGACAAATATTGTATTTGAAGACGATGCCCAGATAATGTACATGATCAACAAGATACTGGCGCCGACCCGCAGGCACGTGGATGAGCTGGTCCCCTGGACGGATGTTTCGTTAAGCGACGGCTCAAGGGTGAACATTATCATACCGCCGCTGGCATTAGACGGACCGGTGGTGACGATAAGGAAATTTTTGCAGGAGATAAAAGAGATAGACGACCTGGTAAAACTGGAGACGCTTGATTCGCGCATGGCCCAGTTCCTGGTAGCTTCGATAAAGGCGAGGATCAACATGATGTTCAGCGGAGCCACCGGCTCGGGAAAGACTACCTCGTTAAACGTGCTTTCATTTTATATCGCGGAAGATGAGCGCATCGTCACGATCGAAGATACCTCGGAATTACGCCTGAGGCAGGCGCATGTGGTGAGGCTTGAATCAAAGCAGCCGAACATCGAAGGCAAGGGGGAAGTGACTATCAGAGAGCTGTTTAAGAATTCGCTGCGCATGCGGCCCGACAGGATAATCCTCGGCGAGATCAGGGGCTCGGAGGCCCTGGATATGCTTCAGGCGATCTGCTCAGGCCACAAAGGGTCATTGGCGGTAATACACGGCAATTCTCCCCAGGATGTGATTTACAGGCTTGAAACGATGATCTTGACCTCGGGGGTGCCGATCTCGCTTGAGGCGATCCATCGCCAGATCGCAGCCGCCATCAATATAATCGTGCAGCAGGAACAGGTGGTCGACGGTTCGAGGAAGATAACGCACATTACCCAGGTGAGCGGCTTAAAAGATAACAATGTTACCCTGGAAGACATTTTTGTTTACGAAATAGAGGGGCTGGATAATCACGGAAAGGTAAAAGGCAGGTGGAGAGCGACCGGGGTCGTCCCTAACTTTTACCATTTGTTTGAGAAATCAGGCATAAAATTACCAAGAGAAATATTTAACAAGGACTAAATATGTTTTGGTCAAAAACTTTTATACCTACTCTTAAAGAAGCGCCTCAGGAAGCGGAATCGATAACCCATCAACTTATGCTGCGTGCCGGTTTGATTCGCATGCTTATGTCGGGCGTCTATTCTTACCTTCCTTTGGGCCTTAAGGTCTTAAACAATATTGAGACTATAATACGTCAGGAAATGGACGCCTCCGGCGCCCAGGAATTATTGCTTCCGGCGCTGCAGCCTGACGGGCTCTGGGTCAAGACCGGGCGCGATAAAACCATGGCAGACGTGATCATAAAGTTCGTCGACCGCAGGGGCAGAAAAATATTCCTGGGTCCCACGCACGAAGAGGTGATTACGGAGCTGGTTAAGGACAACATAACAAGCTATAAACAGCTGCCGCTGGTGCTTTACCAGATCCAGACAAAATTCCGCGATGAGATCCGTCCGCGTTTCGGGCTGGTGAGGGGATGCGAGTTTATCATGAAAGACGCTTACAGCTTCGATAAGGACCAGGCGGGGCTGGATAAAAATTATAAGATAATGTTCGATGCCTATAACAGGATATTCAAAAGATGCGGCCTGGAATGTATGGCTGTTGAGGCTGATTCCGGGGCTATGGGCGGGAGCGTTTCCCATGAATTTATGGTGGCAGCCCGGGAGGGTGAAGATGCCGTGTTATCCTGCCCGGCATGTAAAACAGCCAAGCCCGTTAAAGAAGAAAAGACACCTTGTCCTGAGTGCGGTTCAGAGATGAATAAGGTGAATACTCTCGAAGTAGGGCATATCTTCCAGCTGGGCACAAAATACAGCCTTGCCCAGGAAGCCAACTTCACTGACGAAAAGGGCGCAGCGAAACCAGTCATTATGGGATGTTACGGGATAGGCGTCTCAAGGTTATTTTCGGCAATAATTGAACAGAACCACGATAAAGACGGCATAATCTGGCCTGTATCCATAGCCCCCTATAAAGTAGCGATACTGGTGCTTGATCCCAATGAGCAGCGATTGATGACTGCCGCGGGCAGCCTTTATGGCGAGTTACAGAAATCAGGCATCGATACGATAGTGGATGACCGCGATGAACGGGCGGGGATAAAATTTAAAGACGCCGACCTCATAGGTTTCAGCCTGCAGATAATATTAGGAAAGGAATTCTTAAAAAACAACGGCGTAGAATTAAAGGCCCGCAGGGATAATAAGAAATCCACGGGGACAGCCGAAGAGATTCTACATATAACAAAGGAAATGATAAATGGATAAAGAGGCGGTCATTGATAAGTTGAGAGAAATCGTAGGCAGCTACCTGGAAAGCCAGAACCTGGAATTAATAGACCTTACCTTGCGTTACGAAGGGAGTAATCTGTTTTTGAAGGTCATCGCCGATACTCCGGAGGGAGGGATAAATCTGGAGACATGCGCCAAAGCCAATAACGCGATAAGCGCGATCCTTGACGAGCAGGATATATTAAAAGATCGTTATGTGCTGGAGATATCCTCTCCGGGTTTAGACAGGCCCCTCTTTACAAGGAGCGATTTTTCAAGGTGTAAAAACAGGATGGTAAAATTCTTTCTTAAAGAAGCGGTGGACGGCAGGATCGAATGGGATGGGATGGTAAAGGAAGTCAGGGACGAAGCTGTGTTGATAGATGTAAAGGGGAGTGTCCTGGAAATACCTTTATCGAAGATAAATAAAGGCAAGCAGATAATAGAAGATTAACTTGCGATAACACATATTAATAGGAGATGTTATTATGAGTCAGGAATTGATAGCTATACTTGAGCAGATAGAGAGAGAAAAAGGGATCAAGAAAGAGATATTGATCGAGGCGGTAGAGAGTGCTTTGGTAAGCGCGGCACGCCGGGTAATGGAGATAGGGCCCGATGAAGAATTGAAAGTGGAGATCGACCCTTCTAACGGGAAGATCAGGGCTTTTAAGAACCAGGAAGAGATTACTTCCATAGATTTCGGGAGGATCGCCGCATCTACCGCGCGCCAGGTGATAATACAGAAGATAAGGGAGGCGGAGAAAGAGATTGTGTTCAACGACTTCCAGGGAAAAATCGGAGAGATCGTTTCCGGCACGGTCTACCGTTTCGATAAAGGCAATATTATCGTAGATCTGTTAGGCAAGGCCGAAGGGATCCTGCTTAAGCGTGAACAGTCGCCTAAAGAGGAGTTCAGGCAGGGCCAGCGTATACGCGCCTTTGTAGCAGAGGTAAAAAAGGACACCAAGGGCCCGCAGATCATCCTTTCCCGCGCGCACCCGAACCTGGTAAAAAAGCTTTTTGAGCTTGAGGTGCCCGAGATTTTCGAGGGTATAGTAGAAATTAAGTCTGTAGCGCGCCAGGCCGGCGAGCGCACCAAGATCGCAGTGTACTCAAAGAACGAAAAAGTAGATTCCGTAGGCGCCTGTGTAGGCATGCGCGGCAACAGGGTGCGTAATATCGTAAATGAACTGCAGGGGGAGAAGATAGATATCGTGCGTTACAGCGAAGATATAAGGGAATATATCAAGGCGGCGCTGTCTCCTGCGGAAATCGCCGAGATTAAGCTGGACAAGGAACTTCAAAAGGCAGAGGTTATTGTGGAGAATGACCAGTTGTCCCTGGCAATTGGTAAACACGGGCAAAATGTCCGGCTTGCCTCCCGATTGATAAGCTGGGAACTGGATATCCGCACTAAAGAGGGGCAGGAAGAGAAAAAAGAGGCCGGGGACGAAGGGTCTGCGGGAAAAGAAGTCCGCCAGGAAGAAGGGGCTGAAGGGAAAGAAGAGGCAGCCGCTATCGGAGATTTGCCCGGGGTAGGCGCAAAGACCCTGGATAGTTTGAAAGAAGCGGGGTATAATACTATTGACGATATCGCAAAGGCAGATCCTGCGGATCTCGTGAAGATAAAAGGCATCGGCCCGAAGAAAGCACAAAATTTAGTCGAAGAGGCCAAGAAGTTAACCAACAAATGATAAAAGGAGCATAATGGCAACAAAAACAAAAAAAGAGAAACCGCAAGCGAAGAAAAAGACCAAGGTGCAGCAGAAACCGAAACTGCAGAAAGTTGCGCAAAAGAGCTCCAATAAGCCTAAGGTCACCCCTAAGCCTAAGATAAAGGTGAAACCGGATGCCTTGAAAGAGGTAAAGCAGAAAAAAACGGTGCACAAAACCGTTTTGGAGAAACCTCAGGTAATTGAAAAGAAACATCCGGAAAAGCCTCTCGTTCCTCCTGCAGCCGCGCCGGAAGCAATAAAGCCGGCAGCCGTAAAGCCGGCTCCAGCGCAGAAACCTCCTTTGGCAGCGCAAAAACCAGGCGTAGCAGCACAGAAGCCTTCCGCTCCTGTCAGAGAGGTGCATAAAGAGCCTGTAAAGGAACAGCCTCCGGCTGCGCCGCCTCCGGTTAAAGAGCTGAAGGAACTGGAAATTAAATTTCCGATAATCGTCAAGGACCTGGCAATCCGTCTTCAGGAAAAGCCTTCTGTCCTCATTAAAATGCTGATGGGTATGCGGGTTATGGCCGGCATAAATCAGACACTGGACGAAGCGGTTGTGCAGACCATCTGCGAGAAGTTCGGTTTTAAAATAAAGCGCGCGCTGGATACGGAAGAAACGGCTCTCCTGCCGCATCAAGAGCCGGATTCCGCCGCAAACTTGCGTCCCAGGCCCCCGGTAGTTACGCTCATGGGGCATGTTGATCACGGTAAGACTTCTCTTCTGGACGCCATACGGAAAACCAAGGTTGCGGAATCAGAGCACGGCGGGATCACTCAGCATATAGGTGCATACAGGGTCCATCTGTCGCACGGAGACATTACTTTTCTGGATACGCCGGGCCATGAGGCCTTTACCGCAATGAGGGCACGCGGCGCGGGCATTACCGATATAGTTGTATTAGTAGTCGCAGCCGATGACGGTATCATGCCTCAGACAAAAGAAGCGATCGACCACGCGCGCGCGGCAGGCGTTTCCATAATTGTCGCGATAAATAAAATTGATAAACCGCAGGCGGATATTGACCGCGTAAAAAAACAGTTGTCCGAATTAAATTTACTGGCGGAAGACTGGGGCGGTAAGACCATTACCGTGCCGGTATCCGCGAAAACCGGACAGGGGATAGACAATTTACTCGAGATGATCCTGCTTGAATCCCAGATGCTGGAGCTTAAGGCTAATCCTGAACGCATGGCAAAGGGCGTAGTGGTAGAAGCCAAAATGGCAAAAGGGAAGGGGCCGGTCGCCACGGTCCTCATCCAGAACGGCACGCTGCATTTAAACGACATGTTAATAGCTGGCAATTGTTACGGAAAGGTCCGTGCCATGTTCAACCATCTCGGGGCAGCGATAGTCGAGGCCTCTCCGGGGTACCCGGCTGAAATATTGGGCCTTTCAGGCATTCCTCCGGCAGGGGAACAGTTTTTTGTCATCGGAGATGAAAAGAAGGCCAAGGAGCTTATTGAGATACGCCAGGAAAAAGAAAGGCAGGTGTCTCTTAAGACGGTTAAGAGAATCAACCTGGAAGATTTGCATGTCCAGATAAAAGAGGGAAAACTTAAAGAACTGAAGTTGATCATAAAGGCGGATGTGCAGGGGTCGCTTGAGGCCATAAGAGACACATTAGGCAAAATTGACGCCACAGAAATAAAATTAGACTTTATACATGAAGGTGTAGGCAACATAAATGCCTCGGACGTGATCCTCGCGGTTGCCTCCAATGCCCTGATACTGGGATTCAATATCCTGCAGGATGAGCGGGCGAAAGAACTCTCTGCCCAGGAAGGCGTGGATGTAAGGATCTACAATATAATTTATGAGCTGGCCAATGACATAAAGGCGGCCCTTGAAGGCATGCTTGAACCTAAGCTTAAAAAGGTCTTTTTAGGCAAGGTAGAGGTCAGAAAAGTCTTTAAGCTTTCCCGTTCCGGCACGGTCGCCGGTTGCTTTGTAACGAAGGGAAAGATCCTGCGCAGCAGCCTGATAAACCTGGTGAGGAACGGTGAAGTGATTTTCGAGGGTAATATTTCCAATCTGAAGCGCTTCAAAGACGATGTCAGGGAAGTCGCTGAAGGTTTCGAGTGCGGCATCACCATAAGCGGTTCCGATAATCTCCAGGAAGGGGATATTATCGAAGCGTATGGGATTGAAAAGATAGCAAGAAAATTATAATTAAATTAAAGTTTCGTTCAAGGTTCAGGGTTCATTGTTCATTGTAAGGACAGCGAACCATGAACTATGAACTATACGGGCTATGAAGAAGAGAATATTCAGCGGCATGAGGCCTACGGGTAAGCTGCATCTGGGCCATCTGGTAGGCGCTTTAGAAAACTGGGTAAAACTTCAGGACGAATACGATTGCTTTTTTATGGTTGCCGATTGGCACGCCCTTATGGGTGAATACGAAGATCCTTCTTTACTGTTAGAAAACGCCGTTGATAACGTAATTGACTGGCTTGCCGCAGGGATAGACCCGGAAAAATCGGTTTTGTTCGTACAATCGCATGTAGAGCAGCATCTGGAATTACAGATGATCTTTTCCTGTTTTACCCCGCTGGGCTGGCTTGAGAGATGCCCGACTTACAAAGAGCAACTGAGAGAGGTCACCAAGCGCGACCTCCACACATACGGGTTCCTCGGGTATCCGGTATTGCAGGCGGCGGACATCCTGCTCTATAAAGCCGAAAGGGTCCCGGTAGGAGAGGATCAATTGCCGCACCTTGAACTTACCAGGGAGATAGCCCGGCGCTTTAACGGCCTTTATAAAACAAATGTATTCCCTCATCCTGAGGCGATCCTCACCAAGATGCCGCGCCTTTTGGGTCTCGACGGAAGGAAGATGAGCAAAAGTTATAACAACACCGTTAATCTTTCCGATCCGGAAGAAACGGTGCGCAAAAAGATCGGGAGCATGATCACGGATCCTAAGAGGATCAAAATGACCGACCCCGGGCACCCGCAAGACTGCAATGTGCACGCCTATTATTCCGTATTTGCCCCTGAAATGGAAAAAGAAGTCTATGAGTGGTGCTCAAAGGCGCTTGTAGGGTGCGTCGAATGTAAATCCCGCCTGGCCTCGAAAATTATCGAAAAGCTCACGCCTTTTCATAAAAGGCGCAAGGAACTGACGGAAGACAAAAAAGCTGTCAAGGATATCTTAAGCGCAGGCGAGGAAAAGGCGCGCAAGCTGGCAGGAGACACTATCAAGGAAGCCCGCAAGGCTATGAAATTAGGAATATGAGCTATAAGATAAAATTGGAGATATTCGAAGGGCCCTTAGACCTTCTTTTATACCTGGTAAAGAAGGAGCATCTTAATATTTACGATATACCGATCTCAAAAGTAACCGACCAGTATTTGGGTTATCTTGAGTTGATGCGTCTCCTGGACCTGAACATAGCGGGAGAATTCCTGGTCATGGCCGCGACGCTCCTGCAGATCAAGTCAAAGATGCTGCTTCCCGCCGAAGAGAACCAGGCGCCGGAAGAAGAGGAAGACCCCAGGGCGGAGTTGGTCCGTAAGCTGCTGGAATACGAAAAATTTAAGGAGATCGCTGAGGACCTCAGGCAGAAAGAAGCCAGCCAGAATGAATTATTTAAAAGGGCGAAGGCGCAGGAACCCCCTGAGCCGGTCAAGGAGGCCGGGGTATATTTCGAGGCGAGCATTTTTGACCTTATCAACGCTTTTTCCAAGGCGCTTGATAAAGTGCCCAAAGAGGTATTTTACGAAGTCATCAAAGATGAATTTACCATTGAGGAAAAAGTGCATCAGATCCTGCACTTGCTTCTGGTAAAGGATTCGGTGCTGATCTCGGAATTGTTTTCGCTTGCGAAGAATAAGATCGAAATAATCGTGACGTTCCTGGCGATCCTTGAACTGATACGCATGAAAGAGATTTTCGCCCGCCAGAGGGATTTGTTCGGCGAAATAGATATTGCCAGGAATAAGGAGAACATCATACCTTATGAGCATAGAGGACAGACAGAAGTTACTGGGACCGAATGACAGCTCGGGCGTAGTCAGCCGTCAGCAGGAAACCGAAGAGGATGTAGTTTTAAATATTTCCCTGCGGCCGAAGAAATTCCAGGAGTTCCTAGGGCAAAAAGACGTCGTGGATAATTTGAAGGTGTGTATCGCCGCGGCCAAGCAGAGGAAAGAGCCGCTCGAACACGTTTTGCTTTCCGGCCCGCCAGGATTGGGAAAGACTTCCTTGTCTCACATCATCGCCCACGAAATGGGGACAAAGATCACTTCAACCAGCGGACCGGCGATAGAGCGCGCAGGCGACCTGATCGGCATCCTCACGAACCTGGAAAAGGGCGATATACTCTTTATTGATGAGGTGCACCGTCTTTCCAAGGTTGTTGAAGAATTCCTTTATCCGGCCATGGAAAGTTTTCAGATCGACTTTATAATCGATAAAGGGCAGTTTGCCAGGACTATAAAATTTAACCTCAAGCCCTTTACGCTTATCGGGGCAACGACAAGGAGCGGGCTCCTCGCCGCTCCCTTAAGGGGCAGGTTCGGGATCTTTCACCACCTTGATTTCTACGACGTCAAAGACCTTTCAAAAATAATAAAACATTCGGCCGAGAGGCTGGGCGTGGATATTGACCTGGAGGCGGCAGACGAGGTCGCCAGGCGCGCGCGCGGTACCCCCAGGATAGCCAACAGGCTGCTTCGCCGTATCAGGGATTACGCGCAGGTGAAGAACATAAAAAAGATAGACCTTGAGATCGCGGCAAATACCCTTTTAGATTTAGGCATTGACAAGGCGGGCCTGGATGATATAGACCGTAAGGTATTAAAGACCATTCTTGAGACTTACGAAGGAGGCCCGGTGGGTGTCGAGTCCCTGGCCGCCACCCTTAACGAAGAGGTCGATACGATCGTTGATACTATTGAGCCGTACCTGCTTAAGGCAGGGTACATCAAGCGCTCTTCGCGCGGGCGTATCGCCACGAGAATTGCCTTTGAGCATTTCGGTTTAAAATTCAAGAAAGAAAAACAGGAAGAGCTATTTGAGGGCAACTGAAGTTAAAAAGCAAAAAGATTTACGGCTTAAGATCCGGAGAGAGGCGTGATGAAGAAAATACTGGTGGTCCTGGCAGGGATTTACCTTATAGCAATAGCCGTCCTAAGCGGTATTTTTGCGGTTGCAGCCCTGTTTTTCCCTTCGCCCGACAAAGTTTTGCCGCAGGGTTTCGCTTATTTCGGCGTTCTGTTTTATCTCCTGCTGGCAGTCTGGCTGTTTTCTACGGGGATCGGCTTGATCCTGCGCAAGAACTGGTCCCGTATCAGCCTTTTCGTAATGTCCGGCTTTGCCCTTCTCACCGGGATTCTTCTCTTTATCGCGGCTATGTTCTTCATGCCTGTTCCGGACAAAGATTTGGCGCAGATGCAGAATTTCTCGTTAATGAAGCTGATCATGATGACGGTCAGCGGAATATTTTTCGTTGCCATCCCTCTATATTTCCTGATATTTTTCAGCCGTCCTGCCGTGAGAAGTTTATTCCTTGGAGGCATAGAAGAAGGGGCGAAAGGTTCCGGCAGGCCTTTCGGGATAATCCTGGTTGCTGTTTTTACGCTGATAGGCGCGGTTTTCACGACCCTCTTCGTATTTTTCCCTATGCTCCCGAAGGTGCCGGTCTTGGGCGATTTTATGCTCTCGGGGATATGGCTGAAGATTTATTTTCTGATTTTTTCTATCGTAGGATTTTATATAGGGATCGGTCTGCTGAGATTGCAGAAAGGCGCCTGGGTTACATATGTTATCCTCCACAGTATTACGACCCTCGTAGCTCTGTTTAATCTGCTTACCATAACCGAAGCCAGAATATTGGAGATCACCCCGCAATTACAAGATTCATCGCATGGCATGAGCCTTACGATGTATAAAATGTTCGGGGGGCTCAGTCTTATCCTGCCGGTTGTCTTTTTGCTTTATGTTATTTCAAAGAGAAGGTTATTTTTCAATAAAGGCATTTCTCCTTAAATCAATTTTATCGCATGAGATTATTGCTGCACACCTGTTGCGCGCCGTGCCTGATTTTTCCTCTTAAGCGCCTGAAGGAAAAGGGTTTTTTGGTTTCAGGTATTTTCTATAACCCGAATATCCAGGGTTTTAGCGAATATAACAGCAGGCGGCAGGCAGTGCAGGCCTTAAGCGAAGCGGTGAGGACGGAGGTCTTTTATCCCGAATACCGCCCGGCAGAGTTCTTTCAAGCGATAAATCTCAGAGAGGAAGCCGGCCAGAGGTGTTTGATCTGCTGGTCGCTGAGGCTTGAAAAAACAGCCCGACTGGCCAGAGAAAAAGGGTTCGATCATTTTTCAACTACGCTCCTGGTCAGCCCTTATCAGGACCATGAGGCGCTCAAAGCCATCGGAAGTTCGGTCTCGGAAGAAGAAGGCGTAGCTTTCTATTACGAGGATTTCAGGCCTGGTTTCCGGGAGGCGCACAATGAAGCGCGCTCTAAAGGGATATATTGCCAGAAATACTGCGGCTGTATTTATTCGGAAATAGAAAGAAAGGCAAAAACTAAAAAGTAAATGGAAGCGCTCGGTAAGCAGAACAGGTCAGCGATAAGTGCGGTTATTTTCCTTGTATCTGTCTTTATTGCCTTTCCCTGCGGGGTTTCATACGCGGGAGAGCACGATGGGCAATATATACGCGTGGCCGTCATCAAAGACGTCCGTTCCCTGCGGCTGAAGGTCGAAGGGCCTTATGAGATCAGGGGTTTAAACGATAAAGATGTCGTCTATGAGGGCAGGAATTTAAACGGCACGGTAACCTGTTCCAAAGGAAGTATTTTATTCGGGAAAATGAAATTTAAGTCAAATAAATTATCCATATTCCCTAAAAACGGGCAGGCGCTCTTTGTTAACAGCCGCCCTTACAGGGGCAGCATAAACCTTATAAAGGCAGATTCCCTGAAATTTACCGTTGTCAATGCCCTCGGGCTTGAAGATTACCTGAACGGCATCCTTTTTAACGAGGTTTCGCACTACTGGCCTGTTGAGGCATTAAAGGCCCAGGCCGTGGTCTGCCGGACCTACGCTGTCTATCAAATCCAGAGAAATAAGAACAGGGATTTTGACGTCACAAGCGATATCTATTCTCAGGTTTACGGCGGAAGGACTTCCGAGCGCTACCGCACTAACAAGGCGGTAGAAGATACAAGAGGCGTTGTCTTATTGTTCCGCGGGAAGATCTTCCCCGCGTATTTCCATTCAACCTGCGCCGGGCATACCGAAGATGCCTCCAAGCTTTGGGGCGGTAATCCATATACGATGAAAGGGTCCCCTTGTGATTTCTGCAAAGATTCCCCGCATTTCAACTGGCATGCGGTACTTACGCTGAGCGAGATCGAAAAAAGATTAAAGGCGGCGGGCTCAAGCCCGGGCAGTATAAAAGGCATTGAAATCTTAGGCAGAAATGATTCCGGGCGCATAACGGACCTGAATATAAGATCATCCAAGGGTAATTTAGTCATCTCAGGCAAGGATTTCAGGCAGGCCCTTGGCCCGGAAGAGATAAGGAGCACTAATTTCTCTGTCCGGATAATGGAGCGTGATGCCGTCTTTGAAGGCGTAGGATGGGGGCACGGCGCAGGTCTATGCCAGTGGGGCGCCTACTTTATGGCTAAGAGCGGATCAACCTCAGAAAAGATCCTCAAATACTACTATCCAGGCACACAGCTTTCCTCTGTCGATAATTAACGTTTAGCCATGGAACTCTCCGAATTCGATTATAACCTTGCGCAGGAACTTATTGCCCAATACCCGTTGTTAGAGCGTGATAAAGCCAGGCTCATGGTCATCAGTCGCCCTAAAGGCACTATCGAGCATAAGGTCTTCAAGGATGTAGCCGGTTTTATCCATAAAGGCGACCTTTTAGTCTTAAATGACACCAAAGTCAGGCCCTGCAGGCTCAAAGGCAGGCGTAAAACAGGCGGCAGGGTAGAGTTGCTGCTTTTGCATCAGAAGTCGGATTTCGTCTTTGAGGTCCTGGTCAAGCCGGGAAGGCTCAGATCGGGCGAGGAGATAATTTTTGAGGGCAGCGGGATAAGAGCGAACCTTTCTTCAAAGAATGAAGTCACATTTTCCGCCCCGGACACAGCCTCAATATATGATCTCGGGGAGGTCCCGCTCCCGCCATACATAAAAAGGGAACCCCAAGAGCTGGACAAGGAATATTACCAGACAGTTTATGCCAGGGAGCCCGGCGCGGTAGCTTCCCCGACAGCCGGCCTGCATTTTACGCAGGATTTATTATCTTCTTTGCGGACAAAAGGCGTAAACATCGCCTACGTCACGCTGCATGTAGGGCATGCTACCTTCCGCCCTGTAAAGAGCGAGGACATTACAAAGCATGAAATGGGCCACGAATATTTCCGTATCGGAGAAGAGGCGTGTGATTTGCTCGCCGAAACGCATTCAGGCAAGGGCAGGGTATTTTGCGTCGGAACGACCTCTTGCCGCGCTTTGGAGGCGTACGCTGCCGGAGGGGAAAGAGAAGGAAGAACGAATTTATTCATTTATCCGGGGTATAAATTCCAAATGACCGATTGCCTTCTGACTAACTTTCACCTCCCGCGCACTACACTGTTCATGCTTGTATGCGCCTTCTGCGGAACGGAGCTGGCAAAAAGGGCCTATCAGGAGGCGGTCAGGGAGAAATACAGGTTTTACAGCTACGGGGATGCGATGTTGATTCTGTGAAAAAATATGATAATATGGTTCCTATATGTCATTTACTTTAATCCATCAGGATAAACATAGTAAGGCGAGGCTCGGCAAATTAGTTACGCCGCATGGGGAGATCGACACCCCTTGTTTTATGCCGGTAGGGACGCAAGGCTCGGTTAAGACGCTGTCGCCCGCAGAATTAGAAGAAGCAGGCGCCGGAATTATTCTGTCGAACGCATACCATCTTTTCTTGAGGCCCGGTTGCGAAGTAATAGAGAAGGCAGGCGGCCTGCACAGGTTTATTTCCTGGGATAAGCCTATTCTCACCGATAGCGGAGGATACCAGGTGTTCAGCCTGGCGCTCTTGAGGAAGGTGAGCGATGAGGGCGCGGAATTCCAATCGCATATAGACGGTTTGAAACATCTTTTTCGGCCCGAAGACGTCATTGATATCCAGAGGAGGCTGGGCAGCGATATAATCATGCCGCTGGACGAATGTGTCCAGTATCCAAGCGCAAAAGACCATGCGAGAATCGCGATGAAAAGGACGGTTGACTGGGCAAGGCGTTCCAGGTCCGCTTATCAGGCAGATCCTTGCTCCCGCGCAGGTTCTAAGCAGACGTTATTCGCTATAGTGCAGGGTTCGACCTATCCAGACCTGCGCCGGGAATGCGCGCAGGAATTGATAGAGGCCGGGTTTGACGGTTTTGCCATCGGCGGGGTTTCTGTAGGGGAACCGAAAAATCTGATCTATGATACGGTAAATGCGGTCGCAGGCGTCCTGCCGACGGATAAGCCGCGTTACCTTATGGGCGTAGGCCTGCCGCTGGATATGCTGGAGGCGGTAGAAGCCGGGGTCGATATGTTTGATTGCGTTGTGCCTACGCGTTACGGCAGGAACGGCAGCGCCTTTACTTCCCTGGGAAAGATGACTATCAGAAATGCTCCGTATATAGAAGATTTTAAGGCGCTTGACCCGCATTGCGGCTGTTATACTTGTAAGAATTTTTCCCGCGCCTACTTGAGGCACCTGTTCAATACCGAGGAGATCCTGGGCCTAAGGCTGGTTTCGCTGCATAACGTGCATTTTTTCCTGGAATTGATGCTTAAGGCGCGCCAGGCAATAGCAGAAGACAGGTTCAAGGAATTTAAAAAAGAATTCTCTGAACGGTATAAAAGTTAATTTATAAGGACATATGACTGAAAACAAAGGCTTAAAAATCGACATCATCACCATTTTCCCCGAAATGTTCGAGCCGGTGCTCGGAGAATCAATAGTCATGCGCGGCCGGAAAAAAGGCAAGGTAAGGATTTCAGTCCATGACTTAAGGGACTATACGCTGGATAAGCATCGCAAAGTTGATGACCGTCCTTTCGGCGGAGGTTCGGGTATGGTCCTGTCAGCAGAGCCGATATTCAGGGCTGTAGAGCATATACGTAAAAAATCAAGAACAGGGAAGAAAAGAACTAAGATCGTCCTGCTTTCCCCTCAAGGAAAAACCTTGACCCAGAAATTGGCAAAGGGCCTGGCAAAGGAAGGGCATCTGATCCTGATCTGCGGGCACTATGAAGGCGTAGATGAAAGGGTGAGGCGGCATCTTGTAGATGAAGAGATCTCCATAGGCGATTACGTCCTGACCGGAGGAGAACTGCCTGCCATGGTCCTGGTAGATGCGGTTGTCAGGCTGCTGCCGGGGGTGCTGGGCGATAAAAATTCCTTGAATTTTGAGTCATTTGAATGTAATCTATTAGAATATCCCCACTATACAAGACCCGCGGATTTCCGAGGTTTAAAAGTCCCTGCGGTACTCTTATCAGGAGACCATAAAAATATCGAGTTATGGAGAAGACAGGAAGCGCTTAAGAGGACAAAAGAAAGGCGCCCGGAACTTTTAAAGGCGCATAAAATGTAAGGAAAGGAAGACAAAAAATGGATAAGATGAAGATGGTCGAGTCCCAAATTACTAAAAAGGATGTCCCCAAATTCAGTGTGGGTGATACCGTTAAGGTCCTCACAAAGATCGTTGAGGGGCCGGATAAGGTGCGCCTGCATCCGTTCGAAGGCATAGTTATAGCCAAGGAAGGCTCGGGCCTGAGGACAAGTTTCACCGTACGCAAGGTTTCTTTCGGGGAAGGGATCGAGCGCGTATTTCCGCTCTATTCGCCGAATATCGAGCGTATTGAAGTGATCCGTTCGGGCAAAGTAAAGAGATCGAAGCTTTATTACTTAAGAGGCAAGCTGGGTAAGGGCGCCACAAAAATTGAATCTCAGGAAGAAAAGCAACAATAAGGGTGCTTTATTACGAGAGGCTGTTTAAAAAGAGAGGTTACGATTTCATCATCGGAGTGGACGAGGCCGGACGCGGCCCCCTGGCCGGTCCGGTAGTGGCTTCCGCGGTAAGCCTCAAAACCCACCGTTTTAAAAACCGTATTGACGATTCCAAGAAGCTGACTTCTTTACAAAGAGAAAACGCGTACTTTGAGATCATTGAAAAGTCGGTTTTCGGGATCGGGATAGTCAGCGAGCATATTATCGATTCCCTTAATATCGAAGTCGCAAGCCGAATAGCCATGGAAGAGGCGATCCATTCACTTATTCTTAAATCCGGGAACATAAATAACAGGCTTATCCATATCCTTGTTGACGGGAACGTCAAGATCAAAACAGGTTTTTCCTATACGAACATAATCCGGGGAGACAGCAAATCCAAAAGCATTGCCTGTGGTTCCATTCTGGCAAAGGTGACCAGGGACCGTATAATGTCGATATATGAAAAGGTGTATCCGCAGTACGGTTTCATCCAGCATAAAGGTTACCCGACTAAGATGCATAGGGAAAGGATCCGCAGGTTCGGGCCTTCGCCCATCCACAGGATGAGCTTTTGTCTATGTCCGGAATAAGCCGTGACCTGGGGAAGCGCGGAGAGGCCCAGGCCGCGGATTTCTTAAGGAAAAAGGGCTATAAAATATTGGCCTTAAATTATAGATCAAAATTGGGTGAAATAGATTGTATCGCAAAGGAACAAGATACTATCTGTTTCATAGAAGTGAAAACCCGCAGCTCTGAGAGGTTCGGCCTTCCTTCGGAAGCGGTTTCCGCCGGAAAGCAAAAGCAGATCTCCAGGGCGGCGGTTGCGTTCCTCAAAGAGAAAGGGATGCTGGACAGGAAGGCGCGTTTTGACGTGGTTTCCTTGGTTTATTCGGCGGCAGGGCCCAGGATCGATTTGATCAAAAATGCCTTTGAGTTAAGCGGAGGCTTTACTTTTTAAAAGATGCCGAGTGACTTTCAGATTGCGCAGAAGGCCAGAAAAAAGCCGATTGAGGAAATCGCGCGGGCGCTTAAAATCAACAGAAAATACCTTTTTCATTACGGAAGGCATATAGCAAAGATAGACTTAAGCATCCTGGACGGCTTAAAGAACAAAAAAAGGGGAAAGTGTATTTTAGTAACGGCAATTACGCCCACGCCGCTCGGGGAAGGAAAGACCGTCACGACAATAGGGTTATCGATGAGCCTGAACAGGCTGGGAAAATTGACTGCCGCCTGCATCAGGCAGCCTTCTTTAGGTCCGGTCTTCGGGATAAAAGGTTCGGCGGGAGGGGGAGGATATTCCCAGGTCCTGCCCAGAGAAGATTTTGATCTTCATTTCACGGGAGATGCGCACGCGGTAGGGCTGGCGCACAATTTAGCCGCTGCCTTCCTGGATAATTCAATATTCAAAGGGAACCCTCTGGGCGTATCCCAGGAGAGGATTTACTGGAACCGTGTGGTAGATATCGGCGACAGGTTCTTAAGGCACGTCAAGATCGGATTAAAATTAAAAGAAGGCAGGTTCAAGCGCGATTCGGGTTTCGAAATCACCGCAGCGTCGGAGATAATGGCGATACTCGCGTTATCCAGGGACTTGAAGGACTTGCGCTCCAGGTTGAGCAGGATCGTTCTGGCTGAAACCGCTCAAGGTAAACCGGTCACGACTAAAGATATTAAAGCCGACGGGATCATGGCGGTGCTCCTGAAAGACGCTATCAAGCCCAATCTTATACAGACCATAGAGAATACTCCTTGTTTTGTGCATACCGGGCCTTTTGCCAATATCGCCCACGGTAACAGCTCTATTATCCAGGATGAGATCGCCCTCAAGCTTTGCGATTTTATAGTGACGGAGGCGGGTTTCGGCGCCGATTGCGGCGCGGAAAAGTTTTTTGACATCAAATCAAGGGTAAGCGGCGTAATGCCCTCAGCCGTAGTTTTGGTTTGTTCTGTCAGGGCGCTTAAGGCGCATAGCGGCATATGTAAGATCGTCCCGGGAAGGCCGCTGGATAAATGTTTAACGCAGGAAAATTTGAGCGCGGTCGAACAGGGGCTCTGCAATTTAAAAAAACAAATAGAAAACGTCCTGGTTTTCGGCGTCCCGGTAGTAGTAGCCGTTAACAGGTTCGCTTCGGACACCGACAGAGAGATCGAGCTGGTCAGGCAAAAAAGCCTTGAGTTCGGGGCAATTGACGCGCAGGTAAGCGAGGTATGGTCGCGCGGCTCAAAAGGCGGGACAGATTTAGCCAGGAGCGTCATAAAGGCAAGCTCCTTACGGAGCAGGCCTAAGCTGCTTTATCCTCAAGGGGCGGGCTTGAAGGAAAAGATCAAAGTTATCGCCACTGTTATTTACGGCGCGAAAGACGTGGAATATTCCGAGGCAGCGGAACGCAAGATCTCGGACTATACTTCACGGGGCTGGGATAAATTCTGCGTTTGTATGGCCAAGACCCCGCTTTCCTTATCCCACGATCCTGCCCTGAAGGGATGCCCGGGAGATTTCACGCTTCCGGTCAGGGATATCCGCGCTTTTGCCGGTGCGGGCTTTGTGTCGGCTTTATGCGCGGATATAGAAATCATGCCGGGCCTGCCGCGGCATCCGCGGGGCGAGAACATAGGCATGGACGCAAGCGGAAACATTATTGGTTTATCTTAAAGAAAGAGGTCCGGATGTCAATTTATAAGAATGAATCGCTTAAAAGATATACCGATGACTTAAGCGCCAGGATGCCTGCTCCGGGAGGAGGCTCTGCGGCAAGTTTAAATGCCTGCCTCGGCGCGTCGCTTATAAGCATGGTGGTAAATTTCACCCTGGGTAAACCCAAATACGCCAGGCATGAAAAAGAATTGAAAGAGATACTGGCGGCTTCTGAGAAATTAAAGGAGCAGTTCCTGGAGATGGTGGATCTGGATGTCGAGGCTTACAGGAGCAAGAATATCAGGGATTCGCTGCATGTTGTCTTTATGCTGGCAAGGCTGTGTTTTGAAGGGATAAAATTATGCCCGCCCTTGATCAATAAAGGCAATCGCAACCTGATCAGCGATGTTGCCTGCGCGGCGATACTCCTGGAAGGGGCTTTAGCCAGCGCCTATTTTAACGTCGAGATAAATTTAAAAACACTCAACGACAATAAATTATCGGGAAAGATCAGGAAGGAATTGTCTGTGAAATTAAAGAAGGCAAGGGCCTTAAGGCATAAGACGGAGGAGAAAATTGGCAAAATTATTAGAGGGTAAGCCCATCGCGGAAAGGATCAAAGAGGAAATAAAAAAAGAAGTATCTCTTCTTGAGAATAAACCTGTTTTAGCCAGCGTAATGGTCGGGGAGAACGCGGGCGCCGAAAGTTACGTGAAATCACAAAAGAAAGTCGCCGAGGGCCTCGGCATTGAATACCAGTTCCATAAACTGCCTGACGGGACCACGCAGGATGAGCTTATGAAATTCATCCAGGGTTTAAATTCCCAAAACAAAATAAACGGCATAATAATCCAGATGCCCCTGCCGCAGCAGATAGATTACAAAAAGATTTCGCAGTATATCCTGCCTGAAAAAGATGTCGAAGGGATGCATCCGGCCAATATCGGGAAGATCCTTTTCGGCAAGGCCAGGATCGTCCCTTGCACCCCCGCAAGCGTTATGGAGCTTTTAAATTCTTCGGGCGTTGATCTGAACGGAAAAGAAGTCGTGGTAGTCGGGCACAGCGAGATAGTAGGTAAGCCGCTGGCGCTTCTTTTGCTTGAGAAATTCGCTACCGTTACCGTCACTCACATAGGCACAAGCAAGGCGGGGAAATTAGAGGAGCATGTCAGGCGCGCCGAGATTTTGATCGTGGCAGTGGGTAAGGCCGGCCTGATAAGAGGCGATCTGATCAAAGAGGGGGCGATAGTCATCGATGTGGGCATAAACAGGGTGGAAGGAAAGATCGTCGGTGACGTTGATTATGAAGGCGCAGAAAAAAAGGCTTCGTTTATTACCCCCGTGCCCGGAGGTGTCGGGCCGCTTACGGTCACGATGTTGATGCGCAATTTAGTGGAGGCCGCGAAGCTGCAGCGATCGTAAGACTTGAATGAAAACAATCGTTCTTTTGACAGTTTCAAACGTGTTTATGACCTTTGCCTGGTACGGGCACTTAAAATATAAAAATTCACCCCTGTGGATTGTTGTCCTGGCGAGTTGGTCGATTGCCTTCTTAGAGTACTGTTTCCAGGTCCCGGCCAATCGGATAGGCCACTTAAGGTATTCCGCGGCGCAGCTGAAGACCATCCAGGAAGTCATAACACTTGTGATCTTCGTGATATTCTCGGTCCTTTACTTGAAAGAAGAATTCAAATGGAATTACGCGGTAGGTTTCATCCTTATCCTTGCCGCGACGTTCTTTATATTTAAGAAGTGGTAGCGTTCTTTTTAATGAATCTGCCGCATTTTCTTGCTCTATTGATAGTTTAGCTTTATGGTTTTGCTTCCGGCGCTGAAAATTTTTGCCGTGCGCTACGGTTTACTTCGTCGCTTCAGCTTAGCGGCATCTACTGATACGTCTTGCGCTCCTCGTAAAGCCTTGCGCACATTTGCCAAAAATTTTCTAATGCGCCTCCAGCAAAAACCATAAAGCTTTTAACAATCGCTCGAAAATTCAGCAGGTTTATTCCAAAAAATAGTATAATTTTGGTTTTAGCGGGTGGTTTAGCTTGATTCCGAGCAGGGCGTCCGCAGGCCGAGCGGGCACGGTTCACCCGCTAAACGAGAGTAGTGAGAGCGAGGCCGAGGAGCCGAGCACGATTTTCCTCGCAGGGGAAAATCGTGCGTCCCGGCGAGGAAGCAAGATAAACCAGGACCCGCTAACTCAGAAAGGCATAGTCGATGACGTTTAAAGAGAAAATACAGGCAGGAAAGTTTTTATTAACCTCTGAGATAGGTCCGCCGAAGGGGATAGAGACAAAGCAGATGCTGGAGGACGCGGAACTTATACGCGGCCGCGTTGATGGCATTAATGTCACGGACTTGCAGAGTTCGGTGATGCGACTGGGGTCGCTTGCCGTGTGCGTCCTGCTTAAACAGCAGGGGTTTGAACCGATATACCAGTTGACCTGCCGGGACAGGAACCGCCTGGCATTACAGTCAGATGTCCTTTCTGCAGCGGCATTAGGGATAGAAAATATCCTGATCCTCACCGGCGACTTCCCTACGTTAGGCGATCATCCCGAAGCAAAGCCGGTCTTCGACCTGGATTCGGTCCAGTTGTTGCAGGTAGTAAGAAGGCTTCAGGAAGGTTTTGACATGAAAGGCAACAAACTGCTGGGCGAGCCCCCGAAGCTCTGTATGGGCGCTGTGGTAAATCCCGGAGCAGACCCCTTAGAGCCGCAGATCATCAAGATGGAGAAGAAGATCGCTTCCGGAGCTACGTTCTTTCAGACACAGGCGGTCTATGACATAAAGGTATTTGAGAATTTCCTGAGCAAGATCAAGCACCTTAAGACTACCGTAATGGCGGGGATCGTATTATTGAAATCCGCCGGTATGGCGCGGTATATGAATAAAAACGTTGCCGGCGTGTCCGTACCCGACAATCTGATAAAAGAAATGGAAGAAACCAAGGACAAACAGGCAAAGTCCGTGGAAATCGCGGCGCGCCTGATCAAAGAACTGAAACCCATGTGCAACGGTATACATATTATGCCCATCGGCTGGGATAAGGTCGTGCCCAGGGTTTTAGACGCGAGTAGTTTATAATGTCTAATCTACCCCAGATACCCGGCGCAAGAAAAAAAGGCGTCCTGCTGTTAAGTTCAAGCGATGATCTGAAAAAAATAGACGAGCAGCTCATCGTTGATACTGTCTGTATTGACGGGCCGGCCGGCGCCGCCCTGAGTTTAGCCAGGTCCATCCATGAAAAATATAAAGTCGGTGTTAAAGTCGTAGCAAAAGATGGATTTGATGCGGCCATGCCTGCCGAGATCGAGGCCATAGGCAGCCCGATCAAAGAGATCGTCGGAGAAGGCAAGGCAGAGGCGGTTAAATTCGCTAACGGAAAGGCCGTTGGCGTAGGTTTAGTCTTATTTATCGATGGCAGCTTTAATCTTAGAGGAGATGACATGGCAGACCTACTTATACAGTTAGGGAACAAAGGCAACGAAGCGATAGTAAATCTCACAAAGAACGCCCTTGAGCAGGCGATAAAAGATAAAGGGGCAAGCCAGCAGATCGGTTTCCCCGAGACAAATTATTATTTTCCTCTGATAAACGCCTTATTGAAGCTGGAGGTCAAGACATTGGGAGACTGCCTTGAGGTGTTAAAGCAGGCGGAGAACTTAAACAAAAACCTTGCGGCTTCAAGCGGCCTTAAGATCGAAGCGCTGGGGGGCATTTTAAACAAGGGCCTGGCGACCTTGCTCTGCGAAGAGGTCCTGGCCGCTCTTCAATACCTCAATAAGGCCCATCCAAAAGAAGGTTTCGCGGGTTTTTTATCGGATACTTTGTTGCGTTCGCTGGGCATTCAGCTGGTTGACGGGAGGATCGCGGGTATTGCCGTGGTACTGGGCCCTGCAAAAGACGCAGATTCTGCCGTCCAGCTGGTCAGGGATTTCCAGGGCAAGAGCATTGTCAGCCTGCTGGTAGGCAACGCCGGAGGCAACACTTTCAAAAAACAGCTTGAGAGCAAAAACATTGAAATAGGCCTGGAGAATTACATAGTCCCGTTAGGGGAAGATTACTTATCTGCGATTTACGCGGTGAACTGGGCTGTAAGGGCGCCGTTAATGTACGGCGGGCATAAACCGGGGCAATGGGAAAATATTTTGAATTATACAAGGGGCAAGGTCCCGGCCTTCGTCGTCCTTTTGAGCCACGTGGACGAAGTTATCGTCGCCACCGGACTGGGAGTCCTGGCGATGGGTTTCCCTATTATCACGGACCTTGAGGTCCCGCAATTAGGCAAGATCGATACGACCTTATACGAGGCGCTGGTCACGGAAAAGGATTATAAGAAATTAGCCGGTAAGTGCATTGAGGCGCGTGGGTTAAAGGTAAAGGTTTCTTCCGTCCCCGTGCCTGTTCCTTACGCAGCGGCATTTGAAGGCGAACGCGTGAGGAAAGAACAGCTTTTTGTCGAGTTCGGCGGAAAGGCAAGCACGGCGTTCGAATTCTTAACGACCAGGAATATGGATGAAGTGGAGGATGGCGCCTTTGAGCTGATCGGCCCCGATATAGATAAACTGGAGAAAGGCAGCAAGTCATTGCCTTTGGCTATTATCGTGGAAGTCGCCGGACGCAAAATGCAAAAGGATTTTGAGCCGATATTAGAACGGCAGATACACCGTTTCATTAATTACGCCATGGGCCTTATGCACGTAGGCCAGCGGGAAATGAACTGGATCAGGATTTCGAATGACGCCTACAATAAGGGCTTCCGGCTTAAGCATATAGGCCTGATATTGCATGCGATGCTGCACCAGGAGTACAGCGCGATAGTGGATAAGGTGCAGGTAAAGATTTATACGGTCTTAAAAGACGTAGAGGCGCTTTTAGAAAAAGCAAAAAAGAGCTACGATGAGCGCGATGAACGCTTAAGCGGGATGACCGATGAGAGCGTAGATACGTTTTATTCCTGCCTGCTTTGCCAGTCATTCGCCCCCAATCATATCTGTGTAATCACGCCCGAGCGTTTGGGGCTGTGCGGCGCTTATTCCTGGCTTGACGGAAAGGCCTCTTTTGAGATCACGCCCACCGGCCCTAACCAGCCGATAATAAAAGGCGCCGTGACCGACCAGGTAAAAGGCGAATGGAAGAATATAAATGATTTTGTTTTTTTAAAGTCTAATAAAACCATCGAAAAGGTCAATATGTATTCTCTTATGGATGCCCCGCAGTCTTCATGCGGGTGTTTTGAGTGTATCGTCGCCATTATCCCGGAGGTAAACGGCATTATGATCGTTCACCGCGATTATTCCGGCATGACGCCTTGCGGGATGACATTCACTACGCTGGCCGGTTCCGTAGGAGGAGGCGTTCAGACACCGGGTTTCCTGGGGGTAGGGAAGCTCTATGTGGCGAGTAAGAAATTTATTTCCGCGGAAGGCGGATTAAAGAGGGTGGTCTGGATGCCGAAGGAATTAAAGGAACTGCTCGCGGATAAGCTTAAAGTCCGCTGCCAGGAATTGGGGATGCCTGATCTGCTTGATAAAATAGCCGATGAGACCATCGCTACAAATTCCGAGCAACTGGTCGCTTTTCTCGAGAATGTCAAGCACCCCGTGCTGGCAATGGAGGCGTTGTTGTAAAATGGCACTAACGCCCGAAGCTAAAGGATGCTACGGCGTACCGCCCACTGCGGTAAATTTTTTTCTTGACCTGAAACATTTTATATGTATAATAAAATGAAACATATGCCTAAGCCTGCCTTCAAACATCTAATCAATTTCATCTTAATAGTTGGTGTTGTTTTTCTTGCGCGCGCCGGTTTCTGTATGCCTATGGCCGGAGAAGGGCTTCCTGCAAGCAGTAAGGAAGCTCCGGTCACTAAAGAGGAGAAGGCAGCCCCCAAGCAGGCGCAGAAAGGCGCCAAAACAAAGAAAGACAGTAAGGCAGCCGCCCCTAATTACAACTATCTTCCAGAGAATGAACAGGACTTGAACCAGCTGCAGCAGCAGGCAAGGCTCTACCGTTCTCAAGGGATGGCTGCGCAGGAAAAAGGGGATTTAGCGACTGCGTTAATATTTTATCAGAAGGCGATACAAATAGACCCCTATTATTCGGTAGCCTACAACGATTTAGGCGTGATTTTTGAAAATAACGGTTACGTCGACCGAGCGGAAGAAAATTACCTCCAGGCCATTACCACCAATCCTAACAACCTGAGCCCTTATTCAAACCTGGCCTTATTGTATGAAGGCAAGCGCGATTTAAAGAACGCCATTATTTACTGGCGTAAGAGAGCGGAACTGGGCGATCCGCAGGACCCCTGGACGCGTAAGGCAAGGGCGCGCTATGAGGACCTGGCCCTTGTGCTGGGAGAGATCCCCATCGATTCGAGGGAACAGGAAGTTATAGATTTTGTCCGGTCAGTCTCGGCTGAAAAAGCGCTCATGAGAAAAGATACCAAGGCGCTTGCCAGGGATTATTTTAAAAAGGCGCAGTTGAATTTCAAAAAGGGCAATAACGTTTTAGCAGCAAAAAATGCGGTAGCTGCTCACCAGCTTGACCCTACTTGCGATACTTACAACGAGTTTATTGAAAAGCTTCAGAGAAGATTGTTGACTAAGTAGAAAACCACTAATTTTCTCCTACCCGAAAATTGAATCCCTTGCATTTGTAGTTAATGAGTAAGAAACGGTTATATTTAATCGATGCGACTGCTTTTTGCTACCGCGCATTTTATGCGCTCAGCAGCCTTTCGACTTCTTTCGGACAGCCGACCAACGCGGTATACGGGTTCGTCAACATACTTAACAAGATACTCAAAGAAAAGAAGCCGGATTACCTGGGCGTGTGTTTTGACGTATCAAGGGATACCTTCAGGAAAAAAAAGTTCGCGGAGTATAAGGTCCAGCGCCCGGCTATGCCGGAAGGGCTCTCAGGACAGATCCCCCTGATAAAAGAAATAGTCTCGGCTTACGGGATAAGCATATTCGAGAAGGCCGGATACGAGGCCGACGATATCATCGCGACCATCGCCAAAAAAGCAAAAGAAATGGGCCTCTCAACTATCATAGTCAGCTCGGATAAGGATATATTGCAGCTTGTAGAGGGCGATACGGTGGTGTTCAGCCCTTACAAGGACAGCGGCACGACTTACGATGAGGGGATGGTTTTAAAGCGTTACGGGGTTAACCCGCGCCAGATCCCCGACATATTGGCGCTTATGGGTGATGCTGTGGATAATATCCCCGGCGTGCCCGGCATAGGAGAAAAAACAGCTGTTGACCTGATCAAAAGATTCGGTTCTCTTGATGGACTGATCTCCGGCGCCGGGGACATTGAAAAAGATAAGTTAAGAGAGGCGGTATTAAATAACCTGGAGACAATAAGGCGCAATGCCGAGCTGGTCAATTTGGAGAAGGGGATCGAGCTGGACATTGATATTGACAGCCTCAAAATTGGCGCGCCAGATTATAAAGAACTGACCAGGGTATTCAGGCACCTTGAGTTCAAGAAGTTCCTGAAAGACTTGCCCGCTGAACCGGGTGATCCGCATCTTGAGAAGGTAATGCTTCTGCGTGATGATGATCTACAGGGATTAATCAAGCAGGGTGACGAGCTCGTTTTGTATGGCACAGCCGCCAGTGACGTTGTCTTCTGCTTAAAAGAGAATTTATTCCGCATGGACAGCCTTGGCCCGAATATCAAGAGCGCCCTGGCTTCGCCTGAGATCAAAAAGACAGGGCATGACCTTAAGAAGATAAAGGTGGCATTTGCAAAAGAAGGCTGTGTTATCAAAGGCCTTTACTTTGATACGATGGTCGCCAGTCATCTCTTGAACCCCGTGAAGTCAGGGAGTGACCTGGTGGATGTTTCCTGGGATTACCTGGAGAAGGCTACGGTAGGCGGCAAGATCGACAACGCAAAAGGCGTTGAATTGATCCGGAAGCTTGAGCCCCTGCTGCACAAAGAATTGTGCGATAAATCGCTGGATAAGCTTTTCCATGGCACGGAAATGCCTCTCGTGGAAGTGCTGGCGGATATGGAATTATGCGGCATAAAATTAGATCCGAGTGTTTTAAAGAAGCTTTCCGGAGATCTGGAAAAGCAGCTTGTAAAATTAATAGAAGACATCTACGCGCTAAGCGGTGCCCAGTTTAATATAAATTCCCCCAAGCAGCTGCGGGATATTCTCTTTGACAGACTGAAACTGCCGATAGTGAAACGGAGCAAGACAGGTCCGTCTACCGACGAAGAGGTATTGAACAGGTTGGCGCAGGAACATAAGCTGCCTGCGCTCCTTCTTGAATACCGCAAGCTGATGAAGCTAAAGAATACTTATGTGGATACCCTGCCGCAGCTCGTTGATACGGCAACAGGGAGGATACATACTTCGTTCAATCAAACGGCGACCGAGACCGGGCGTTTAAGCTCCACCAACCCTAATCTTCAGAATATTCCGATAAAGACGGAGATCGGTTCTCAGATAAGGCGTTCGATCATTGCCGCTGACAATAAACACTGCCTCCTTTCCTGTGACTATTCGCAGATAGAGTTAAGGATACTGGCGCATATATCCAAGGATGAGAAGTTAACCGCTGCGTTCAGGGAGGATAAGGATATCCATAAGGCCACGGCTTCTTTGATCTATAGCCTTCCGGAAGATGAGGTTACGGACCAGATGCGCGAAGTTGCCAAGAGGATAAATTTCGGGATCATCTATGGGCTCAGTTCCTGGGGGCTTTCCCGGGACCTTAAGATACCGGTTGAAGAGGCGCAGAATTTTATCGATGCCTATTTTTCCAGGTACCCGCGCGTGAAGGAATATATAGATGAACAGATCAAGTCCGCCAAAAAGAACGGGTTCGTGGCCACGATACTGGGGCGGCGTAGATTTCTGCCGGAGATCAATAATAAAAATCAGGCGATAAGGCAGCTGGCTGAGCGCCAGGCGGTTAACACCCCTATACAGGGCTCGGCAAGCGACCTGATAAAACTGGCAATGATCCATATATCTAGAGAGATAGCAAAGAGGGGATTGAAGGCAATGATGGTGCTTCAGATACACGACGAGTTAGTTTTTGACCTGCCCCTTGCGGAACTGGACGGTTTTGTGTCCCTGGCGAGAAATAGCATGGAAAATGTCTTAAAATTAGATGTTCCCGTGAAGGTCTCTATCAAGAAAGGATATAACTGGCTGGATATGGAGGAGGTCAAATGAAGATAGCAATGTGTGCGTCTGAGGTCGTGCCTTTTGCCAAGACCGGAGGGTTGGCTGACGTTACCGGTGCGTTACCTACAAGCCTGCAGAAATTAGGGCAGGAAGTGATCGTGCTGATGCCCGGCTATAAAGCTGTCCATACCGGCAAATTCAAAGTCCAGAGACTAAAAGAAGGCGTTTCTTATTCTAGCCTGGGAGAAGGCGTGCGCGTGTATTTTATTGAAGAGGATAAATATTTTAACCGCGACGGACTCTACGGGGATAAAGGCGTGGATTTTAAGGATAACCTGGAAAGGTTCTCTTTTTTCTGCCGCAGGTCGCTTTCTTTATTAAAGGAAATAGATTTCAAGGCCGATGTCATCCACGTGCATGATTGGCAGGCGTCGCTCGTCCCGGTTTATTTAAAGACGCTGTATTCAAAAGATAATTTTTTTAAAGGGACAAGGTGCGTGCTTACGATACATAATATCGGTTATCAGGGCCTGTTCCCAAAAGAAGAATTCCCGAAACTGGGGCTTGACTGGGGTATTTTTAACATCGAGGGCCTGGAATTTTACGACCAGATAAACCTCCTTAAGGGCGGGATGGAATTCAGCGATTATATAAATACGGTCAGCCCTACTTATGCGAAGGAGATACAGGAAAAAGAATTCGGGTTTGGCCTGGAAGGTGTCCTGGCTAAGCGCAGGGATTCGCTCTTCGGCATCCTAAACGGCATTGATTATTCCATCTGGAACCCAGCAAGCGACGGTTTTATCGCAAAGAAATTCTCTTTAAAGAACGCGGAAGATAAATATAAAAATAAAGAGGCGCTGCAGAAACTTTGTTCGCTGCCCGTTACAAAAGACGTTCCTCTTATCGGCATCGTTTCAAGACTCGCCGAGCAAAAGGGGTTTGATATACTGGTAGAGAATATCGATAAGATCTGTAACCTCAATTTACAGCTGGTCATTCTGGGCACGGGCAATCCTAATTATCACGTGCTCTTTGAAAATATGATGAAGAAATATCCGAAAGTCATTTCTTTGCATCTTAAATTTGACGACCCGCTGGCGCATAAGATCTACGCCGGCTCGGATATTTTTCTTATGCCTTCAAGGTATGAGCCCTGCGGCTTGGGGCAGCTAATCAGTTTAAAATACGGCACGGTGCCCCTGGTGTTTAAGACAGGGGGCCTGGCTGATACCGTGACAGAGGAGAACGGGTTTGTCTTTGACAAATATTCCAAAGACGAACTTTTATTGGCCGTTAAAAGAGCGGTCAGGGCCTTTAAAGACAAGGCGCAGTGGAAGAAATTGGTGCTTAAGGCTATGCAGTGCGATTTCTCATGGGAAAAATCCGCCAGGCACTACATTGATCTATATGGCACGCCAAAAAAGAAATAAAATTATCCTGGGAGTGACCGGAGGATTTGGTACGGGCAAAAGCACGGTTAGCGGGCTCCTTAAATCATTCGGTGCAAAAGTCATAGATGCGGATCAAATAGCGCGCAGGCTGCTTGATCCGGGAACGAGGGAGTATAAGCGGGTAGTAGCCTTGTTCGGCAGGGAAATACTGAAAAAAGATAAGCGTATTGACAGGGCAAAGCTGGGAGGGATCGTTTTTTCCGACAGGCGCCTGTTAAAGAGGCTGAACGACATCATCCATCCGTCTGTGATCTCCCGGATAATCAAGGAGATAAAGGCCTCTCGCCGAACAATCGTGGTGCTTGACGCCCCCTTGCTTATTGAGGCCGGTTTAAAGAAGATCGTGGATAAATTGATCGTCGTTCTGGCTAACAGGGCCAATCAGATCAGCAGGATCCAAAGAAGCACTTTCCTGAAAAAGCCGGAAATATTAAAGAGAATAAACGCGCAGATGCCGCTTTCCGCTAAAGTCAGCTTAGCGGACTTTGTAATAGATAATAATGGAGCGATACGCGATACAAGAAAGCAAGTTAAGGACATTTTAAGAAAAATGGATTACCCGCACGGCTTGCGGCGTTTCCGCAAGCTGCGGTTTCATTGAGGAGGATGCTCGTGGAGAAATTAGATATCAGAAAACTGAAAGAAATGAAAATAACGGAATTAAACAAACTGGCCAAGGATTTGAATGTCAACGGCGTAAGCGGCCTGAAGAAGCAGGATTTGATCTTCAGGGTGCTCCAGGGCCAGGCGGAAAAAGAAGGGTTGATGTTCGGGGAAGGGGTGTTGGAGATCCTGCCGGAAGGTTTCGGTTTTTTAAGGTCTACCAACTATAATTACCTGCCCTGCCCGGACGATATCTATATATCTCCGTCTCAAATAAGGAAATTTGATCTGCGCACCGGTGATACCGTAAGCGGCGAGATACGCCCTCCGAAGGAAGGCGAGAAATATTTTGCGCTTCTTAAGGTAGAGGCGGTGAATTTTGAGAATCCTGAAACCGCCAAGGAAAAGGTGCTTTTCGATAACCTTACCCCCGTTTATCCGCAGGAACATTTTATTATGGAGACTACGCCTAACGAGATATCCACGCGCATCCTGGATCTATTGACACCTATCGGAAAGGGGCAGCGCGGCCTGATCGTGGCGCAGCCGTATAGCGGCAAAACGGTGCTTTTGCAGAAGCTGGCCAATGCCATAACCAGCAATCAGCCGGATGTCATATTGATAGTGTTATTGATCGACGAACGCCCTGAGGAAGTAACGGATATGCAGCGCCACGTCAAGGGAGAGGTTATATCTTCCACCTTTGATGAGCCCCCGGAAAGGCATGTCCAGGTCGCCGAAATAGTCCTGGAAAAGGCAAAGAGGCTGGTTGAGCATAAGAGGGACGTAGTTATACTTTTAGACAGCATTACGCGCCTTGCGCGCGCCTATAACTCCGTTGTCCCGCATAGCGGCAAGGTCTTATCCGGCGGTATTGACTCCAACGCCTTGCAGAAGCCGAAGCGCTTTTTCGGCGCAGCGCGCGCGGTGGAAGAAGGGGGATCGTTGACCATAATCGCAACCGCCCTTGTGGATACCGGCAGCAGGATGGATGAGGTGATATTTGAAGAATTCAAAGGCACAGGCAATATGGAATTGCAGCTCGACAGGAATTTATTCCAGAGAAGGATATATCCTGCCATTGACATCAAACGTTCAAATACGAGACATGAAGAACTGTTGCTTAAGCCGGAGATCCTGCAGCGGGTATGGATCTTGCGCAAGGTGCTCAATGAACTGAGTAATGTGGAGGCGATGGAACTTCTTATCGAGAAGCTGGCAAAGACCAAGAATAACGAAGAATTTCTAAATAGTATGAATCAATAAGGCGTATTGTGTATAGAGTCACGCGATATTCAATACCCGATTACAAAAGAAAGGAAAAATGACATGAAAGACAAAATTCACCCGAAATACGCTGAATCGGTAATAATCTGCGCCTGCGGTAATACGATACATACCCGTTCCACTAAGCCTAATATCAGGGTAGAGGTATGTTCGAAATGCCATCCCTTCTTCACCGGAAAACAGAAATTCGTTGATTCCGCCGGAAGAGTGGATAAGTTTATGAAGAAGTATGGAAAGAAATAAACAGAAAACAATTCCTTAATGATAGAACAGCTGGAAAAATCTGAGAAGCGTTACGAGGAACTGGAGAATCTCCTTGGCTCCAAAGAGGTGATCTCCGACAGGGACCTCTATAATAGATATGCCAAAGAGCTTTCAGACCTTAAAGAGGCCGTATACTTATACCGCGAATACAAGAAAATAACCGGTGAATTACGGGACACCGAGGCGGTGCTTAAGGAAAAGCATGATGATGAATTCCTGGAGATGGCCAGAAAAGAGCTGGAGACGCTGGGTGAGAGAAAAGCGGATCTGGAGGCCAGGATCAAAAGGGCCCTGACCGGAGAAGATAAGGATTTGGGCTTGGATATTATCGTAGAGATACGCCAGGGTACCGGCGGGCTTGAGGCCGGGTTATTCGCGGCTGACCTTTACAGGATGTATTCCCAGTATGCCGCAAAGAAGGGCTGGACGGTTGAAGTAATGTCTTCTCACGAGACCGAACTGGGAGGCCTTAAAGAAGTCGTCTTCAGCGTCAAGGGAAAGGAAGCATACAAGCGCCTTAAGTTTGAAAGCGGCGTTCATCGCGTGCAGCGGGTGCCTTCCACCGAAGCGCAGGGCAGGATCCATACTTCGACCGCTACCGTTGCGGTCCTGATTGAACCAAAAGAAGTGGACATGGCTATTGAGCCGAAAGACCTGAGGATAGATACATACAGGGCCTCCGGCCCGGGCGGGCAGCATATGCAAAAGAGCGATTCAGCCGTCAGGATCACCCATCTGCCTACGGGCGTCGTGGTGGCCTGCCAGGATGAGCGTTCACAGCTAAAGAACAAGAATAAGGCTATGAGGATTTTGGCAGCGCGGCTGCTTGATATGAAGCAGCAGGCGGAATTCAAAAAAATAGCCCAGGAAAGGAAATCGCAGATAGGTTCCGGAGACAGGAGCGAGAAAATACGCACCTACAATTTTCCGGACCGGCGCATAACCGACCACCGGATAAACTTTTCACTCTACAGGCTTGAAGAGGTCCTTGATGGCGACCTCGATGAGGTATCGGATGCGCTCATAAAGGCAGCACAGCAGGAAAAAGAAAACAAATGAAAGAAGCAGAACTATTGTTTACGCATATTCTCGGTTGCGACAGGGTATCCTTATTGCTGAATAAGGATGCGCCTTTACATAAAGATAAAGCGGCTCATGCCGCGGCGGTATTAAGGAGAAGGATCAGGGGCGAGCCGCTGCAGTATATATTGGGCGAATCGGAATTTATGGGCCTTAAGTTCAAAGTGAACGAAAGCGTTTTAATCCCCAGGCCTGAAACCGAGATTTTGGTTGAGGCAGCTTTGGAAATTGCGGCCGAGGGCAGGGAAAATGGTCAACCGATACGCATATTGGAATTGGGTACCGGCTCCGGGTGCATCGCCGTTTCACTGGCAAAATTACTGCCGGGATCCGATATTACCGCTACGGACATTTCAGCCGAGGCGATAGGCGTCGCTATAGAAAATGCCTCCAGAAATAATGTTGCCGAAAAGATCTATTTTCTGCAGGGGGATCTATTTGATACGAATGGCCTTGTAGATTCCGTTTTTGACATGGTAGTCAGCAATCCTCCTTATGTTTCCACGGATGAGATCGAAGGCCTGCAGCCGGAAGTCAGGTTTGAGCCGAAGATAGCCCTGGACGGAGGAAGGAACGGCCTGGGATTTTATCGCGCGATAGCGCGGGATTCCGCGGTTTTCCTGAAGAAGAACGGGCTTTTGATTCTTGAGATTGGGTTTGCCCAGAAAGATGCGGTAAAGGATATCCTTGAAGGTTCGGGGAATTTTACTACGATCAAGGTCATCAAAGACTACGGCGGGATCGACCGGGTAATCATAGCTAAAAAGGTGTAAATCATGGAAAAACTCATCATTGAAGGCGGGGTAAGATTAAGAGGAGAAGTAACGGTATCAGGTTCCAAAAATGCCGTGCTTCCCATACTGGCTGCTACTTTACTGACAGAAGATGCCTGTATTATTAAGGGCGTGCCTGACCTGCGGGACACAAATACCATGCTGAAGATCTTACGGAGCCTGGGGAAGAACGTGGAATTCGACAAGGGCATCGCGGTGGTCTCCCAGTCAAAAAACACAAATTTCGTGGCTGACTATAAGCTGGTTTCTACCATGCGCGCGTCGTTCTGTGTGCTGGGGGCGCTTTTAGGGAAATTAAAGAAGGCAAAAGTGTCTTTGCCGGGCGGATGTGTTATCGGGGTGCGGCCGGTTGACCTGCACCTTAAAGGATTAAGGGCCTTGAATGCCGATATCGGCATCGAATCCGGTTATGTGGTTGCCAAGGCACCAAGGTTGACCGGAGGCCGCATATATCTGGGCGGAGGCTATGGTTCTTCAGTGCTGGCTACTGCCAATGTGATGATGGCCGCGAGTTTATCCCAGGGGACAACGATCATTGAAAGCGCTGCCTGCGAGCCCGAAGTCGCGGACCTGGCGGATTTTCTTATCAAGATGGGCGCCAAAATCAAGGGGCAGGGCACTCCCATTATTGAAATAGAGGGAGTTAAGAAGTTGCACGGGGCGGAATACAGGATCATCCCGGATAGGATAGAGGCCGGTACCTTTATGCTTGCGTCTTTGATCACAAAAGGAGACATTTTGATAAAGAACGCGTTCTCGCGGCATTTAGGCGCGCTGATCGATAAATTGCAGGAGGCGGGAGTGGACGTGATTAGCACGGACAGTTCTATCCGCGTTGCATCAAAGAAAAAGCTGAAGGCGATAAATATAGCTACTTTGCCTTATCCCGGTTTTCCTACGGATATGCAGGCACAGATGATGAGCCTCCTGTCCGTGACGGAAGGAATAAGCGTCATTACCGAGAAGATCTATCCAGACAGGTTCATGCATATCGCGGAGCTTAACCGTATGGGTGCTTGCATCCAGAGGGAAGGGCCGTTTGCGGTTATCTCCGGAGTGAAGCAGTTGTCAGGCGCTCCGGTCATGGCCTCTGACCTGCGCGCGTCCGCTTCGCTGGTCCTGGCCGGGCTTATGGCAAGCGGCAAGACGTCCATATCCAGGATATACCATCTGGAGCGCGGTTACGAAAATATGGAAGATAAGCTGCGTTCGTTAGGCGCTAAGATCTGGAGAGAAAAAGAATGATTTTGATGATCGATAATTACGATTCTTTTACCTATAACCTTGTCCAATACCTGGGTTCTTTGGGAGCGGATGTAAAGGTATTCAGGAACGATAAAATAACCTTAAGTGCCATAAAGAAGCTAAGGCCTGAAAAGATAGTTATTTCTCCCGGCCCCGGCCGTCCCGAGGACGCAGGGATTTCAACAAAGGTAATAAAGGAATTTTCCGGGAAGCTTCCGATACTGGGTGTCTGCCTGGGGCATCAGGCGATAGGGTATTCTTATCAGGGCAGGATAGTCATAGCCGGGAGGCTGATGCACGGGAAAACCTCCCTTATCTATCATAACCGGCAAACCATTTTCAAAGGGGTACCAAACCCTTTTGAAGCTACCCGTTATCATTCCCTTCTAATAGAAAAGAAGACATTGCCTTCCTGTCTTGAAATCACCGCCTGGACAAAAGACGGCGAGATAATGGGCATTAAGCATAAAGATTATCCTCTGTGGGGCGTTCAATTCCATCCGGAGTCCATTCTTACCAAGTCAGGGATGGATATACTGAAAAATTTTCTAAAACAATGATAAAAGAGGCAACTCGGATAATCGCCGGGCTTTCGGATTTGACGATCCCTCAGATGGAATCGGCCATGGGAGAGATTATGTCCGGAGAGGCCGGTACCGATGATATAGTATCGTTCCTGCGCGCCCTTAGCAAGAAGGGCGAGAGCATAGACGAATTGACGGCGGCAGTCAGGGTCATGCGGCGTTTCGCGACCAGGATAAATACTGCACATAAGGTCATCCTTGATACCTGCGGCACGGGAGCGGACAAGCGCGGCACGTTCAACATTTCAACTGTTGTTGCCTTTGTGGTAAGCGGCTCGGGGGTTGCGGTAGCAAAGCACGGCAACAGGTCGGTTTCCAGCAAATCGGGAAGCGCTGATATCCTGGAGGCGCTGGGCGTAAATATCAATATGGGCAGGGACAGGGTGGAGGCATCCCTTAATGAAGCCGGCATCGCTTTTTTGTTCGCGCAGGATTTTCATCCGGCGATGAAATACGCCATGCAGGCCAGGCGCCAGATACAGGAAAGGACGATCTTCAACCTCATCGGGCCTTTGACAAATCCCGCGCAGGCGACACATCAATTGCTGGGTGTTTTTGACAGGCGCTGGGTGGAAACCCTGGCCAAAGTGCTGGCTAATGTCGGCACTGCCCACGCGCTGGTAGTGCACGGCTCAGACGGCCTGGATGAGATAACCACTACAGGCTCTTCTTTTATTTCGGAAGAGAAAGAAGGCATTATAAAGAATTTTGAGGTTTCTCCCGAGGATTTCGGGTTCAAAAGGGCCTCTTTAAATTCTCTTTCGGGAGGAGAGGCGAAAGAAAACGCGAAAATCCTGCTTGAGATACTTAAGGGGGAGAAAGGCTCAAGGTATGACATCGTGATAATGAATGCCGCGGCCGCGCTTTATGCAGCCGACAGTGTATCTTCTATTAATGAGGGTGTAAAATTGGCAGAGGAGTCAATACGTTCAAAAAGTGCCCTGAATAAACTTATGCTGTTAAAGGAATATTCAAACAAATGAAAAAGACGGATATCCTGAAGGAAATAGTCAAGAAGAAGCAAGAGAGGCTGATTTTTAATAAGCAGCAGCTCCCCGAAGAAGAACTGAAGGCGAAGTTAGAGGGCCTTGCCGCTGTAAGGCCCTTTATCGAGGCAATAAACAAGCCGCGGGTTATCTCGCTTATTGCCGAGATAAAAAAGGCCTCTCCTTCAAAAGGCGTGATCCGCCAGGAATTTGATCACCTGGGAATAGCCAGGATTTATGAAGAAACAGGCGTCCAGGCGATTTCGGTATTGACGGAAGAAGACTATTTTTGCGGTAATTTGAACTATATCAACGAGATCAAGGCCTCTGTAAAACTTCCGGTCTTGCGCAAGGATTTTATTTTAGAGCCCTATCAGGTTTACGAATCCCGCTTCTACGGCGCCGACGCTATACTTTTGATTGCGGACATACTCTCCAAAGACAGGCTAACGGAGCTTATGCAATTAGCCGATTCGCTGGGCATGGATTGCCTGGTAGAAGTGCATACCGAAAAAGAATTAAAGAAAGTGTTGACCTTGAAGGTCCCGCTCTTAGGCATAAATAACCGCGACCTGCACACCCTGGAAGTGGATTTAAAGACCACGGAAAATTTATTCACCCTTATCCCTAAAGACAAGATCGTAGTGGTGGAGAGCGGGATAAAAAGCAGGTCTGACGTGCTTTTCTTGAAGGTGCTGGGAGTGAATGCCGTTTTGATCGGCGAGGCCTTCATGTCCGCGTTGGATATCCGCAAAAAGATCGAAGAGATAATGGGATGGTAAAGATAAAGATCTGCGGCATAACTAATCTTGGCGACGCGCTTTCTTGCGTAAAAGCCGGCTGCGATGCCTTGGGGTTTGTCTTCTACAGGAAGAGCCGCCGTTATATTTCCCCTATAAAGGCAAAATTAATAGCTGAGGAATTGCCCCGGGGCATCATAAAGATCGGGATCTTTGTCAATGCAAGAGAAAAGACGATAAAAAGGATCGCTAAGGTCTGCCGTCTTGATATGCTGCAATTCCACGGCGATGAATCCCCGGAATTTTGCTTAAGATTCAAAGGCTATAAGGTAATTAAGGCCTTCAGGATAAAAGACAAGGTTGATTTAGGGCGGATATCTCGGTATAGAGTGTCAGCTTACCTCTTTGATACCTTCTCGGGATCGAAGATGGGAGGGACAGGCAGGAGGTTTGATTGGGGCCTGCTCTCCGGTGTCAAAGGGAGCATATTCCTGTCCGGAGGCCTTACTAAAGAAAATGTCAGAATGGCAATAAAACTTATAAGTCCTTCCTGGGTAGATGTTTCTAGCTCTGTTGAGGTCAGCCCCGGGAAAAAAGACTTCAGAAAAGTCAAACAGTTCATCAGCCAAGTCAGAAAGAATCAGAGCGGGTAACCGCCTCTGCGCCTGCCTTTAAATCGCTTTACTTTTATTAGTAATTATATATAATCAAAATATACGCAGGAACAGCCCTTTTTAGTACCCTTTGGCGGAGAATTATATGCCGGCAAGAGATAACATTTTTATCGGACAGATACTTATTGATGAGGGCTTGATAACTCCCGAGCAGCTGGAAGCGGGGATCCGTTCTCAAAAAGAAACCGGGGATTTTATATGCTCGACCCTGGTCAGACTCGGTTTTGCCTCGGAAGAAAAGGTCTTCGCCGTACTCTCCAGGCAGCTTAAAATCCCATACCTCAGGCTGAAGGACAGGGCTATTGAACAGGTAATCATCGAAAAAGTCCCTGCCAAATTCGCCAGCCACTACAAAATAATCCCCGTTGATTTTAAAGACGGCATTCTCACGGTCGCCATGGCCGATCCCCTGGATATCAGGACGCTTGACGATCTAAGGCTCCTTCTGGACATAGAAGTTAAAGGGGCGTTAGCCAGCGAAGCGGAAATCCAGGATGCCATACGCAAATATTACGGTGTGGGAGCCGAAACGATAGAAAGGATAATCTCTGAAAAGTCCTCCGTCCATAACCTGAAAGAAGAGATCGGCAAGGTAGAGGACCTGGAGGCGTTAGCGGAAGACGCCTCTATAATAAAATTCGTAAACCAGATATTATCCGAAGCGATCAAGGAAAGGGCGACAGATATGCACCTGGAGCCTTTCGGGGACGAGCTGCGCACCAGGTTCAGGGTGGACGGTATCCTCTATGAGATAAACATACCGGATACGATAAAATACTTCCATCAGGCGATAGTTTCACGCATCAAGATCATGGCGGACCTGAATATCGCCGAGAGGAGGCTTCCGCAGGATGGAAGGATCAAGGTCAAGGTGGGAGAGGATGAGCTGGATCTAAGAGTCTCCATATTGCCCTCTGTCTTCGGAGAGGCGGTTCATATCAGGATCTTAAGTTCCAAGTTTTTCCTGGAGCTGGAAAAGCTGGGGATGCTTAAAAACGATATGGATATCATCGAGAGGGTGATAAAGAAGCCGCACGGCATAATCTTTGTCACCGGGCCTACCGGCTCCGGGAAATCTACCACGCTCTATGCCTGCCTTGCCCGCATTAATTCAAGCGCCCTGAAGATAATTACCATTGAAGACCCTATTGAATATCAATTAAAGGGGGTTAATCAGGTCCAGGTTTCGCCAAAGATAGGCCTTGATTTCGCTGCGGCCTTAAGGCATATGTTAAGGCACGACCCGGACATAATGATGATAGGAGAGGTCAGGGATTTTGAGACCGCGGAGATCGCCATACGCGCCTCCCTGACAGGGCATCTTGTATTCTCAACGCTGCATACGAACGATGCCGCCGGAGCGGTTACGAGGCTCCTGGATATGGATATCGAACCGTTTTTGGTTTCGTCTTCCCTGGAATGCCTTATCGCCCAGAGGCTGGTCAGGCTCATCTGCCCTAAATGCAAGGCGCCCGTAAAGTCTAAACAGGAGATATTTGAAAAGATCAAAAGGGACCTGGATTCTGTCCCGGCGGATGCGGAGATTTACGAAGGAAAGGGATGCCAGGAATGCAGGTTTACCGGCTACCGGGGCAGGACCAGCATCTGCGAGATCCTGGTTGTGACGGATTCTATCAGGGAATTGATCTTATCGCGCGCCTCCAGCCAGCAGATAAAGCAAAAGGCCATCTCCCAGGGTATGCGCACATTACGCCAGGATGGATTGCGTAAGGTCCTGCAGGGTATGACTACTTTCACGGAAGTGATGCGCGTTACCCAACAGGAAGAATTAGCCGAAGACTGATGCCACGCTATGCCTATTTAGCGAAATCCCAGCCAGAAAATTCCGTCCGCGGTTACATAGAAGCAGAATCCGAGCAGGAAGCAATAAACAAGCTCACCAAAATGGGGTATTTCCCCATTTCAGTAGAAACAGAATCGGTTTTGTTGGAAAAAAAGGCCAGCCGTTTCGTAAGGAAAATCCCTAAGAAAGACGTTGTTCTGTTCACGCGCCAGTTATCAAGCATGGTAGGTTCAGGCGTCAATATCATAAACGGCCTGAATATTATATCCAGGCAGACCTCAAACCGGCATTTCAGGGTGCTGATAGAAGACATCGCAAGCAGCATAAAAGACGGGAAATCCCTTTCACAGAGCCTCAGTTCTCACCCGGAACAATTCTCAAGCCTCTATACCTCTATGGTCCATTCAGGCGAGTCGGGAGGGAAGATGGAAGAAACCTTAAACCGTCTGGCCAGTTTTCTGGAACAGGAGGAAGAGTTCAGGAATTCGCTTGCCGCCGCCCTTACTTATCCTGCATTTGTCTTTGCGGTAGGGGTCATGACGGTTATCGTCCTGATTGGTTTTGTCATCCCGAGGCTGGTCGTGATGTTCGAGGATATGGGCCAGGTGCTGCCGTTGCCCACCAGGATCTTGATAATGTTATCGCAATTCCTGCAGGGTTATTGGTGGCTGTTGCTTGCCATCCTGGGCATGTCGGTATTTTTGCTGAACAGATTTTATAGCAGCCCTGGCGGCAGGATGTTTTGCGACAGGTTTAGGCTTAAAGTGGCGGTTCTGGGAGACATTGCCTTAAAGACCGAAGTAGGAAGGATGTCGCACACGCTTTCCCTGTTGCTTTCAAGCGGCATGACGATAATTTATTCCCTGGATATAGTTACCTCGGTCATAGAAAACCAGGTTTTAAAAATTGAGTTGATAAATTTCAAAGATAAAATAAACGAAGGGTTAAGCTTTTCGCAGTGCCTGAATGAGTCAAAACTGTTTCCGCCCTTGATGGCAGATATCGTGACCGTAGGCGAGGAGACGGGCAACCTGGAGAAATCGCTCAGGCGTATTTCCGATGATTACGCAAGGGATGTGGACAGGAGCCTTAAGGCCATCAGCCGGATGCTGGAGCCAGTTATAATCCTGGTAATGGGGTTGATAGTGGGGTTCATTGTGTTGGCGATGTTGTTGCCGATATTCCAGATAAACCTGATGGCGGGATAAATTAATTATTCGGGAGGGTATATGGGAAAAAAAGGTTTCACGCTTATTGAAATCATGTTAGTAGTAATAATCATCGGGATTTTAGCGGCGATGGTTATGCCCCGTTTAGTGGGGCGTTCTGAACAGGCGAGGACCCAGGCGGCAAAGTCGGACATCAATGCGAATATTTCCCTGGCGCTGGATATGTTTGAAATGGACACCGGGCATTATCCCGATAAGCTGCAGGACCTGAGAGTAAACCCCGGCCTCGCAGATAAATGGAAAGGGCCGTATCTAAAGCGTGACCCCAAGGACCCCTGGGGCAGGGAATATGTCTTTGAACCATCTTCCGAAGCAGGCAAGGATTATAAGCTCTGCTCAAAGGGTTCCGATGAAAGCAAGTCAGAGGACGATATCTGTAACGAATAAGGTCCGAACGAGAGGATTGACGTTCATTGAAGTCCTGATCGTGGTGATTATCATCGGGGTTTTGTCAGGCTCAACCGTTCCTCAGTTCAGGAAGACATTCGACAATTTTGAACTGGATAATTTTGCCAAAAATATTTTTTATCTTTGCAAGAACCTCCAGGGGACGGCTATTAATGAAGGCCTGATCTATCGGCTGGATATTGATGTATCTAAAGGGGAATTTCAGGCTGTTTTCAATGATATGGGTGAATACAAAAAGCCTTCGAGCGCGCTGGGCAGGATTTATAGGGCCCCGCAGGATACGACAGTTTCCATCGACCCCCCTGAAAGAACAGCGGTTTATTTCTATCCGGACGGGAGCGTTGACCAGGTAGAGCTGCTGTTAGCCAACCGGCACAAAAAGCAGATCACATTGACTATCAAAGGGGCAGCTGGTGCCATTGAAATCAAGTAAATCTTTGACGTTGTTGGAACTGTTGATCTCAATCGCTGTTTTATCCGGCGCAATAGTTTTTGTCTTCCGCGGCTTAACCGCGGCATTAGTTTCTTTCAGGTTCAGCCAGAATATAACCATTGCCTGCTACCTGGCGGAAGAAAAGCTTTTTGAGATAGAAGAGAAACAAAAAAACTCACCCCTCCCGCTGCCGCAGGAAGAAGGGCAAGAGGAGCTGCAGGGCAGGAAGTTCAATTGGGTTTATAGGACAAAGGAGCTGCCTGATTCGGGCTTGGTGGGCCTGGACCTTATTATTTCCTGGCGGGAAAAGGCCAGGGAAAAAGAATACACTATCAGTTTTCCCGCTTATTTATTACCCAGAAAACAATGAAGAGACCACGTTCATTCACTCTTGTCGAAGTCCTTATCTCGGTTTCTATTTTCTCGGTCATAATCTTGGCCTTATACTCCGTTTTTCGCACAGCTGTTATGAGCTATACCAGGATAGGTTCTGCTTTTGATTTATACCAGGCTGCCAGGGCATCTTTCAGCAGGATGGAATTGGACCTGAAGAACTGTTTTATTTTTTCCGGAGATGACTCGCGTTTTGCGGGAACGGGCGATGATTTAAAATTTTTTAGCGTGATCGATTTATATGGAGGGGGAAGCGCTAACCCGGGAGTCTGCCGCATAGAATACGGAATGAAAGGCGATATATTGGAACGCACCGTTTATCCCGGAATCGAGGCCCTTAAGGACGATTCAGAGGTCCCGGCCCAGGGCCTGGCCTACAATGTGCGTGCGCTTTCTTTCCAATATGCTTATCTGACAGGGTCATCGGACAGCCCTTTTGAATGGCAGGAGTCATGGCCAAAAGAAAGCGGAGAGCAGATTAAGGCCCTGCCCGCGGCAGTTAAAATTACATTGTCCTTGGTTGAGAAGGATAGCAAGGGTAAGGATGCAGGAGCAGTTGAATTCAGCAAAGTTATCGCGCTCCCTTCTTTGGTCCGGGCGGCGGGCGCTTCAACGGGAGAAGGCAGTGAATAGAAAGGGCTCCGTATTGATAATCAGCTTATGGATACTGGCGATCATCGTCGTATTCGCTCTTGGCCTGGGGCACCGCGCCTCGGTAGCGTTAAGACTTTCGCGCTATCAAAAGGACAGTTTGTCTGCGGCTTCCCTGGCCAGGGCCGGAATACTGCGGGCGGTAGCCGAACTTGAAAAAGATACGAATTTTTATGATGGTCTAGAGGAGCCCTGGAGCACGGGGATAAACCCGGACACAAAAAGAAATGAATTCTTCGAAATTGAGCTAAGCGAGAATTCGGGGAATACCTTTACCGTGCAGTACCTTTACGACAAAGAAAAAGGGACGTATCTATGCATGGAAGACCAGGAGCGCCTGATAAACATAAATGCCGCGCCCCAGGAACTATTGTTGTCGCTGTTTGAATATTATAATGTTGAACCTGGCGATGCAGAGGGGCTGACAAAATACATACGCATCTTCCGCGGCGAGAACGTTCCCGGCGTCGAAACCGGATCGGAAGTATTCAAGAGTTTTAAAAAGCGGCTGTTCTCTAACCCCGAAGAGTTGATAACGGTTTTTGAATTTTATTATAAAGATAAAGGGGAAACAGGATACCTGGAGCGCGCGCGGGGCCTTTTCAATACCATCAAAGGCGCAGTCACGGCTGTCGGGGACAGCCTGAATTCCGGTATTAATATCAACACGGTTTCGGAAGGAACGCTGCTCATATTCGCCCGCTCTTTGGCTGAAGATGAAGGGCAGATGAGTGCCGCCACGAATGTAGTATCTCAAATCATGCAGATGAGGGAAGCAAAAGAGGAAAAATGCTTTAAGGATTTAAATGAAATTTCCCTCCCGATAGCCGCCGGCTCAGCAGAGGAATTACTGTTTAATAATTTAAAGGCAAAATTTAAGATAAGATCGGGATATTTCCGGATCAATTCTTTCGGCTCATCCGGACGGACAACGAAGAATATATGCGCCATCTATAACCGTCAGGACCGCGTGTTCGCCTGCTGGCGTGAAAATTAGCCTTGAAATGAAAATAGGTTGAGGATATAGTATTATATATTTAATATGAAAAGACCATTCAGCCTTAACGTGAGAAAGGGAACTTCATTGATATGCCAGTTCTCCGATGCGTATTTGGCGGCCTTAAAATGCGCTCCTCTGGGGCCCGGTAAGGAATTTAGCGGGTTTGAAGCCGAGGCTGTCCCTTCCGGAGCGGACGAAAAATTAATCTCCGGGAAATTATCCTCATTAATAAAGAAATTAAACTGCGAAAATTGTAGTGTGATCGTTTCCCTGCCGCGAAGCCAGGTTATATCGAGGAATATTAAAATCCCCGCCCAATCTCCCGAAGAAATCGAAAAGATAATTGCCCTGCAGGCTTCCAGATATTTGCCGTATCCGGCTGCCGAATTGATCACCGGCTATCAGGTCATTGCGACTGAGGCGCAGGGTTATTCAAGCATTAATATGGTCATCGTCCATAAGGACGTTATTGCGCGTTACGTTAAGGTTCTGAAAGAGCTGAATATCGGCAGCGGTTTTAAGATTTTTTTGAGTTCTTACGGGCTGTGTAACTTATACCATTACCTTAATGCGGCAGAATCCGGACCGGTAGCCGTTACAGAGATAAATCATAATCACGCGGAAGTCGTTATAGTCTCAGGGAACAAGCTCCTTTTTAGCAGGTCTTTCAAGCTCATCAGGTCTCTCCCGGGATGGGAGGATATTCTGACGGTAGAGATAAGCAAGACCTGTGATGCCTATTTGAAGGAAGTGTCAATGCCTGCCGTGAAGAAGTTGGTGGTCCTGGACACGGGCGCTGAAGCGGCGGAATTCGTGGAGTTTTTCAGAAAGCATTCTGCACTTGAGGCGCAGCTGGTGCCCTTCGCGGAAAAGACCGGGATCCCGCAAAATACTCTGAAGGCCTTACCCGGCCCGGCGTTCTCCAGCCTTATAGGCCTGGGTTTAAAAGAAACCGATGAATCGCTCAATCTTCTGCCGGGAGAGATAAAAGAAAAATCAAGGAAGGCTTCTATACACAGGCAGCGGTTATGGATCATCTTATTTTTATCCGGCATATTCCTGCTGTGGTATCTGGCGGCGATAAAAAATCTGGATAACAAAACAATATACCTTGAGCGTTTAAAGGCAGAAATGGATAAGGTTTCAGAAAAGGCCAGGCCCCTTGAAGAGATAGAGAAGAGGGTTAGAGTTTTTGAGGGCCGCCGCCTGAAAAAGATCAATGCCCTGGACGTCCTTCATGAGGTCTATAGGATCATGCCAATAGAGGTGTCTTTGATAAGCTTTAATTATGAGGGGGAGCATGAGATTTCTTTACGCGGCCAGGGACAAGAGCTTAATTCGGTATTCAAGTTTGTTTCTTTGATCGAGCAGTCGCAGCTTTTTAAGAATTTTAGCATCAAGGTAAAGTATGCCACCAAAAAGAAGACGCAGGCGGGAGAAGTCGTGGATTTTGAGATAACCTGCCTGAGCGGAAAATCAAAATAATATGCAAAAATTGCTAACTAAAAGAGAAAAGATGATCTTGGGGCTTACGATATTTGCCGCGGTTTCAAGCGTCGTCTTTAACTTTGTGATAGCCCCGGTATTAAAGAAGAATGATGATTTGAATAAAGAGATCACAAAGACAAAGATGAAGCTAAAGAAATATATGCTGCTGTTATCGCAGGAAAGTTACGTCAAGGGCAAGTATTCAAAATTCTCTTCTGTGCTGCAAGGATTGCCTGAAGATAAGGATTCTCTGGTCGCTGCCTTGTCGGAGCTGGAGTTATTGGCCAAGTCGGCAAATGTCCGCATCATAGATATTAGGCCCCAGGGAATGAAGGATGTCGCCTCGTCAAAAGAGGTATTTATTGATTTCAGGGCTGAGGCAGGTATAGGCGATTTCCTCAGGTTTATATACGATTTGGAGAATTCACTGTCGTTGTTGAGGATCAAGAGATTCCAACTGGTAGCCAAACCCAATACGCAGATTATCGAAGGTTCTTTTTCCGTTTCCCGCCCCGACCTTGAGTAGCCCTTGAAAATCCCGCCGAAAATGTGCTATACTTTTATTATAAAAGTGTAAATTTAGCAATTATTAATCTTGCCTACTGACAAGGCAAACCAGGAGTAATCCTGGGGCGCAAAGTGACAGCCCCGCACCAGCGGGTGCGGGGGGCTGCACTGCCAAAGGGGTTGGAGAAAGCCTTGAGTCCAACTCAAGGCTTTTTGCTAGGTAAAGCAGCACCGGCGCAATTCATCATAAGCGCGGGTGTCAGCTAGGTAAAGCAGCACCGGCGCAATTCATCATAAGCGCGGGTGTCAGCTAGGTAAAGCAGCACCGGCGCAATTCATCATAAGCGCCGGGTGTTGGCTGAGGAGGTTAGCCATGAAAAAACTGATAAGAGGCGACCCTTATTCTAACCATAAAGTAGTGGCATTGCTTAACCGCGAGGAGACGGATTTTCTTGATAAGTTAGGCAAGGACTCATTATTTTCCACGGGCCATAAACTTTCTTATAATGATATACTCAAGACCATGGTCGATTTTGCGATGGATGCAGGGCTAAAAGGAGAGGATATCGGCTCACCGGAGATTTTAAAGGCAAAGATACTTGAACAAATAAAGGAGTTAAGCGATAAAAAGCTTATAAACATCAAGGAGGTGCATGATGAGACGCCTGAACCGTAGAAGCCACGGTCATAGCCATCAGAGGCGGTTAAAAAGATACCATAAAAGGCATTTGACATTTCTTGAGGCATTAAGACTTTATGCAGGAATGCCGCTGCAGATGTAAAGAGACACAAAATTCTTGACAAAGTCTTTTGTTAGCCATATACTCTCTAACTAGAGAGTGAATATGGACGACAGCCTTAATATCTACTTAATCAAAGACTTAGCGAGAGCGACAGGCTATTCTATCCATACTATCAAATATTATGCTAAGATCGGTTTGATTAAAGAGACCAGCCGAAGCCCGGAAACCCGCTACCGTTATTTCAATAATTCAACCGTCGAACAGCTCAAGAAAATCCGCGACCTGAGAAAACAGGGAAAGTCTATAAAAGAAATACAGTATGAGTTATTATAGGATTTTAGGTTTAGAAAAAGAACCTTTTTCCACCAGTCCGGACCCTGAATTTTTCTACCATTCTGCCAGCCATCACACCGCCCTTAAACGCGTGGAAATCGCCATAAGGCTCAGGCGCGGCCTATGTCTGATACTGGGGGATGTGGGAACGGGAAAGACCACTCTCTCTCGCACGCTTTTGCAGGCCTTTAAGGACGAAAATAATTTTATTTTCCATCTTATTCTGGACCCCAGCTACAAATCCGAGTTCCAGTTCCTCTTCAGCCTCGTCAAGATGTTCAATATTACGCCCCTTTTTAAATCTACACTGGATTTTAAAGAGTCTCTCGAAAAATACCTTTTTCAAAAAGGGGTAGAAGAAAACAAAACCATCGTTCTGCTTATCGACGAAAGCCAGAAATTGACCCCGGAGAACCTGGAGGTCCTGCGCACCCTCCTGAACTACGAGACCAATGAGTTCAAGTTGCTGCAGCTTGTGATCATGGCGCAGGTCGAGCTCCTCCCGCGCCTGGCGCGCATACGGAATTTTATGGACAGGGTCGCGCTTAAATATACCATTAATCCGCTGGATGAGGGCGAGACAAAGGAATTGATCGAATTCAGGCTCGCGCAGGCCGGTTTATCCGGACAGAGCCGTCTTTTTACCGAAGAAGCGGTCCATCTGATCTATCAGCATACCCAGGGATACCCCAGGCGCATAGCGATGTTATGCCATGACGCGTTAGAGAGCCTGGTCATGAAAGACCGTTTCCTGGTTGACGCCGAGATCGTAAACGAACTTATCGCCCAGTCAAACAAGAATTTTGAATTTATCCAAGGCAGGCAATGAAAGACAGCATATCACCCGAAGAAAAACTGTTGAAGCTGATCAAGGGCAGCAATAATGCTCCCGCGGCTGAAGCGCCGCGGCAGGCAAATAATAATAGTGCCCGGGAGAATAAAGCCGGCCGCGGCAACATCAATCCGCTACCGGGCTTGAAAAATCTGCTGAATTCCCTGGGTGAGCCGGGATTGATATGGGCTTATATCATGAAGGCTATGCCTTTCATGTTCATCGCCTCCGTCATTTATCTGGTTTCCGTATTCGTTTATCCCTGGTTCGGTTTAAAAAAGATAAAATTGCCCGATGTATCAAAAGAGAAGATCGAAGAACCGCTTTCGCCCAGGAGAGAAGAAAATAAACCGTTTGAATTCTATTCACGAGAGATGCAGGGCCGGCAGTTGTTTATCGCCCATACGGGAAGTTCGGGGGCGGCCGGACAGCCACAGCCGGTGAGCGGGGATCTGATAAAAGATATAAACTTAATCGGTATCATTTCCGGGGAGAACCCGCAGGCAGTGATCGAAGACAAAAAAACAAAAAAATCCTATTATTTGAGCAAGGGTCAGTTTATCGGAGACTTCCAGGTTGAAGACATACAAGAAGGGAAGATAATCCTGAATTATAACGGGACGAGATACGAGCTTTATATTTGATCCCGGAAGGGAGGGCTATGAGAAATAAAATAATTATTTATATTTGTTTTATCGGGTTAATCTTGTTTTGCAGGCCGTTCGCCTGTCCCGCGGAGGACGCTGAAACGCCTCCCGCAGAAGATATCATTGTCAACCGAGAGGATGCTGTTGTGTCTGCGGGTGGAGAGGCGATCGCATTGAACAGGGCGCGCACACTCCGAGCGGCTTCAGGCCAGCAGGAGATTTCTGCGCCGACCCAGCAAAACAAGATCACCTTGGACATAAAGGGCATGGATATAGTGGATGTTTTAAAGATGCTGTCCAGCCGCTCCGGGATGAACATCGCCGTCGGCAAGAACGTGACCGGCAGGGTCACCCTGTTCTTGAAGGACGTGGATATCTGGGATGCCTTTGAGATCATACTTTTGTCCAATGACCTTGCTTTTGAAGAAATGGGCCCCATCATAAACGTCATAACTCAGAGGGATTACGAACTGAAATACGGCGAGCGTTTCCAGGACAACAAACAGGCGCGGGTCATTAAGCTGAAATACGCAAAGGCCGCGGACCTGACGCGCGCCCTGACCCAGATCAAAAGCAGTGTCGGGAAGGTAGTAGCCGATGAGGGTTCAAATACCGTAGCGCTCATCGACAGCGCGCAGAAAATACGCGATATGGAGGATTTTATTAAAAAAACAGACCTTCCGCTTGAAACCAAGATATTCAGCCTTGACTACGCGGTAGCCGAAAAACTGAGCGCCAAGCTGCAGGAAGTAATTACTAAAGGCGTAGGCTCAATAAGGATTGATGAGCGCACGAATAAGATCGCGATCACCGATTATCCCGATAAGCTCCGCGATATCGAAGCGATCATTGCCGCGTTCGACGAGAAGACACCGCAGGTGCTTATTGACGCCCAGATAATCGAGATAAAACCTTCCGACTTGTTCGAGATGGGTGTCAACTGGGATTTCTGGATCAAAAAGTATTTTGATATAAAGGCCAATCTGCCTATCGGGACGGCCAACAGGCTGATATTCGGCACCTCCAATTCCGATCCGGCGCACCCGGGAGATTTCAAGGCGATAATGGATGTATTGCGCACGATAGGGGACGTGAAGATCCTATCCAGCCCCAGGATCATGTCATTGAACAACCAGGAGGCAAAGATACACGTCGGGGTCAAAGATGCCTATATCACTTCCACGACCTCGCAGGGAGCCAGCGGCACAACGGTTACTTCTCAGGCGGTGAATTTTGTCGATACAGGGATACAGTTATACGTTACGCCGACGATCAATAAACATGACTTTGTGACCATGAAAATAAAGCCGGAGGTCAGCGAAGCAACCCGCGTGACCATCCTGTCGGAAGGGCAGCAGACACAGATACCCATAGTCTCTACTTCCGAGGCGGAGACGACAGTTACCGTGAAAGACGGCGTAACCATCATCATCGGAGGGCTTTCCAAGGATAAGAGAGAAAAGACGGTCAAGAAGATCCCCATACTTGCGGATCTGCCTTTAGTGGGCCATTTTTTTCAGAGTGTCTCAGACAATCTGACCAAAACGGACCTGGTAATCCTGCTGACGCCGCATATCTTGTCCGGCGAGAGCACCTTTACCGAATTTTCGGAAGTTGAGCCCAAAGAAGGGGCTGTGGTAAAAATGGTAAAAGGGGAATTATTCAAGAAAAAGATATCCGGCGGCTCAAGCGGTGATAAAGAAGGGCGATACTATTATCAGTCCATCCTCAATAAGGTAAAATCCTTGACGCGCGCCAACAGGCCTAAGGGAGAGAGCGGCAGTGTAGAGGTATTCTTTACGCTTGATAGCAAAGGCCGTCTGACCCACCAGCCAAGGGTGATGTATTCCAGCAACCAGAATCTCAATGACGCCGTCATTGAGTGCGTGAAATTTGCCTCCCCGTTCCCTGCGTTCCCGAAAGAGATGAAGAAAGAGGAAGAGAATTTCCGCCTTACCCTTGAATATAAATGAGATACGCCGGTTTTTTAGGTATAAATTGACACTAAGGGCGCTTTTGTCTATAATGAAACGACATTGTGAGTTAAATAAATCTTAAGGAGCTGCAAAAGATGTCGCATTTACCGGATAAGCAGGGGCATTTTGACGGGTTTGGCGGGAGGTATGTCCCCGAAACCCTTATGTACGCGCTCGAGGAATTAGAGGCTGTCTATAAAGAGGTCAGGCGCGATAAGAAATTTAACGGGGAATTCGGCTATTATCTTAAGGAATACGCCGGCAGGCCGACGCCCTTGTATTTAGCCGCAAACCTTAGCAGGTTTTTAGGGATCAAAAGGATCTATTTAAAAAGAGAGGATTTGCTGCATACCGGTGCGCATAAGATAAATAATACCATCGGCCAGGCGCTCATTGCCTTACGCATGAAAAAACCCCGTGTAATCGCCGAGACCGGCGCCGGCCAGCACGGAGTAGCCTGCGCCACTGTCGCGGCGATGTTCGGGCTCAAATGCGATATCTTTATGGGCCAGGAGGACATGGAGAGGCAAAAATTGAATGTCTTTCGCATGAAACTATTGGGCTCGCGGGTCATCCCGGTAACAAGCGGGGCCAGGACCTTAAAAGATGCGATGACCGAGGCCTTAAGGGACTGGGTAACGAATGTCCGTGACACCCATTATATCATCGGAACGGTAGCAGGGCCTCATCCATATCCTATGCTCGTGCGGGACTTTCAGTCGGTCCTGGGCAAAGAAGCCAGGAGGCAATTCCTGCGGAAAGAAGAAAAATTGCCGGATTATCTGGTTGCCTGTGTCGGCGGCGGCAGTAACGCCATGGGCTTATTCTACCCGTTCCTCGATGACAGGAAGGTCAGGTTTATAGGCGTTGAGGCCGGAGGAGAGGGCTTATCTTCAGGCAAGCATGCGGCTACCTTAGTTACCGGCAATATCGGGGTGCTCCACGGCTCAAAATCGAATTTATTGGAAGACAGGGACGGTCAGATCCTGCCTACGCATTCCATTTCTGCCGGGCTTGATTATCCGGGGGTGGGGCCGGAGCACGCGTATTTCAAGAAGATAGGCCGCGCAAGATATGTTTCCATAAACGATAAAGAAGCGCTTCAGGGGTTTGAATTGCTCTCAAGGCTGGAGGGGATAATACCCGCCCTTGAATCAGCCCACGCTATTGCATATCTAAGCAAGATGAAAAGGGCTGCCAGGAATTCAACCGTCATTGTTTGTCTTTCCGGCAGGGGCGATAAAGACCTGGGGATAGTCACGCAAAGATTAAAGGTTTAATTTAAAAAGACATGAACAGGATCGATGCTAAGTTCAGGCAACTTAAAAAGTCCGGTGGAAAGGCTTTTATCGCATTCATCACAGCCGGATACCCGGACCTTGAGACAACCTACAAGCTGATCCTGGAATTCTCCCGTATCGGAGTGGATATACTCGAACTGGGTGTCCCTTTTTCCGACCCTATAGCTGACGGCCCGGTGATACAGGAGGCCTCGCAGGCAGCGCTGAAGGCGAAGGTTAACCTGAAAGACATTTTGCGGTTAGTCAGGCGGGTGAGGCGTAAGACAGGCATCCCTATCTGCCTGATGACTTACTATAACCCTGTTTATTGTTTCGGTGAGGCAAAATTCGTCAAAGACGCTTCCGGAAGCGGTGTTGACGGACTGATCATACCGGACCTTCCTCCCGAGGAAGCGGGCTCGCTCCTGGGCTGCGCCCGCAGATGCGGCCTTGATACGATATTCTTTATCTCTCCCACGTCTTCGGATAAGCATATCAGGTTAATTTCAAAGGCGTCAGGAGGTTTTATTTACTATGTTTCCCTGACCGGTACTACGGGTGCAAGGTCAAGCATCGCGCAGGATTTTTTAAAAAACCTGCAGAATATAAAAAAGATCACTTCCAAGCCTGTCTGCGCCGGCTTCGGCATATCTACCCCGCAGCAGGTAAAATATGTTTGCGGTATTGCCGACGGAGCGATAATCGGCAGCGCGATCGTCAAGAAGATACGTGAGAACCTCAAAAGAAGGGACCTGGTGAAAAGGGTAGGCAGATACGTTAATTATTTAAAAGGGCGCAATGTATAAGAAAGAGACATTAAGCAACGGGATAAGGATCATTACCCATCCGATGCCGAACAGGCAATCGGTATCTATGGGTATCTGGATTAAGGTAGGGGGCAGGTATGAGGAGCAGAAGATCAAGGGCGCCGCGCATTTCATCGAGCACCTGCTTTTCAAGGGGAGCAGGAGATATTCCTGCAGAAAGATCAAAGAGAGCATAGAAGGCGTCGGCGGCTCCCTGAACGGTTTTACCTCAGAAGAAGTAACATGTTTTTTGGTAAAAATACCGGGGCGTTTTATCGATCTGGCGTTGGATGTCTTGTCGGATATGGTAATTAACCCCTTGTTTCTTTCTGCGGATATCGAGAAAGAAAGGACCGTAATCCTGGAGGAAATAAAGATGTACAGGGACCTGCCGCAGAGCTATGTCCACGAGCTCCTGGATGAGCTGCTTTGGCCGGACCAGCCGCTTGGACAGAGCATACTCGGGACGGCAGAATCCATAGGCAGGATGCATAGAGATGACCTGATGAATTTCAAGAGGTCCAATTACACCCCCTTAAACATCGTGATCAGCGCGGCAGGCGCATTTGACCAAAAGGATCTTCTTATAAGGACGGAAAGGATCTTTTCCGGCCTCCGGGGAAAAAATATTAATGTCCCCTTAAAGGCCAGGGAAGAGCAGGATGAACCGCTCCTTAAAATACTCGCAAAGGATACCGAGCAGACACATCTTGCGCTGGGGTTCCATAGTTTTAAAAGAGACCACCCGTTAAAGCACGCCCTCGGCCTGCTTAATGTGGTACTGGGCGCTAATATGTCCAGCAGGCTGTTTAATGAGGTAAGGGAAAAAAGAGGCCTGGCTTACGAGATCGGCACCCAGGTCAAGCGCTTCCAGGATACCGGGGCGTTCGTCGTGCATGCCGGCATCGATAACAATAAAGTGGCGGATTGCATCGCGCTCATACTGAAGGAGCTTTCAAGAATAAAAAAGGGCCTGGTAAGCGAAGATGAATTCAGGCGCGCCAAGGATTTTTATTTAGGGCAACTTCAGCTTTCCCTGGAAGATACGCTGGACAACATGCTTTGGATCGGAGAGACACTGCTTACACAGGATAAGACTTATACCTTAGCAGACATTATTGAAGAGGTAAGAGCGATCAAGCGCCAGGATATGTGCAAGGCAGCAATAGAGATTTTATCAAAAAATAACTTAAACCTAGCGTTAATAGGCCCTATTAAAGAAAAAGAAAAACGGATTTATAATTTATTTAAATTAATATAGGACATGGACTCATTTTACAGCCTCCCTTTTATTTTTATTTCGCTTTCAATCCTCGCATTGTTTTCCTTTTTTCTGGCCGCTTCGGAAACATCGATCATTTCTTTAAGCAGGATACGGTTGAGGCATATGGTCGCCCACGGAGTAAAGCGCTCCCAGAGTATACAACGGCTGATCGCCAAGATTGATTCATTCATTGTGGCTATCCTTGTCCTGAATAATTTTGTGAATATAGCGATATCGGCGATCGTAACCGCTGCCTGCGTAATGATCTTTGGTTACAAATTGGGCGTAGTTGTAGCGACTATCCTTAGTTTATTCTTTATCGTAATCATCTGTGATATCACCCCAAAAATATTAGCCTTGAAGTTCACGGAAAGGATAGCCCTGGCGATCTCGCCCATAATGGAAGTAGTGATGAAGATCTTTTCTCCCGTAATCGCTTTTTTCTCCGGGGCAAGCAACCTGATCATTAGGATGTTAAGGATAAAGCCCGGCAAAAGGTCTCCTTTGATAACCGAAGAAGAGCTGCGCCTCATGATAGAGGTCGGGAGGGAGGAGGGTTTTTTGAGCGATGAAGAAGGAAAGATGCTGCACCGTATTTTCGAATTCGGAGACACTAAGGTGGGCGATGTAATGGTGCCAAGGGACAGTATGGTGGCGGTTGACATAAATACCACCTCGGAAGAGCTGCTGAATATTTTTGTGGAGAAAGGCCACGCGCGGCTGCCTGTTTATCAGGGGTCCGTTGACAATATTATCGGCATAATCTACGCGCAGGACCTGCTCTATATACTCAGGGATAAAGGGCTTTTTGTGCTGCAAGACCTTGTGCACGAGGCATATTATACTTCCCGTGCCACTGCGGTGAACGAGGTTTTGAAGAAGTTCCAATCGGAAAAAGTCCAGATAGCTATAATAACCGATGAACGCCGCAAGGCGATAGGCCTGGTGACACTGGAAGACTTAATTGAAAAGATAGTCGGGGATATAGAAGAGAAAAGGGCGGCGTATTCGCCTTTAAAAAGGCAAAAGGGCAAAGTATAAATTGACATAGTGATTGGGGTATGGTATTATTACCTCTACTACACCCAATCTTATCGGATAGGTTGGTATTCACCTATTGTGAAAAGGAGGAGAGTTCCATGGCAGAAAAAGGATATTGCGTCAAATGCAAGGGCAAAAAAGAGATGAAGGATGAACAGAAGGTTACTATGAAGAATGGCCGCCTGGCAGTCAAAGGGAAATGCCCTGATTGCGGGACGGGGATGTATAAAATCCTGGGTAAAAAATAAGCGGCTTGAAAACGGCCTAATAGTCATTAAGTCAGGTGATCGGCCTTAAATTGAGGAGGATTCGTAATAGAAGCCAGAAAAATTGCTTTACGTATCGCAGGTGTGATAAGGGCAAAAAAAGGTCTTAAGCTGGTCGTGCTTGATTTACGCCCTCTGGATGCCTTCTGCGACTATTTCGTGATCGCAAGCGCCTCTTCTTTAAGGCAGACGAACGCGATCGCCCAGGCGATCGAAGAAGATCTACACAAAGATAAAATAAGGCCTCTCTCGAAGGTTTCTCCTCTTGATGAGTCAGGTTGGGCGGTGTTGGATTTCGGAAGCGTAGTCGCCCATATATTCCATAAACCGTTGAGAGAGTTTTATTCTTTAGAGCGGTTATGGGGCCACGCTAAGAAGGCAAGGCTGCGTTACGCCAAATAAAGCCCTCTGTCTTTATTTTGTGGCGCCATGATAATTTTCCCCTTGGTACTCTACCTTCCTGCGCAGAAAGCCGCATACGTCGATCCTGGAGCAAGCGGAAGCTCTTTCTGCACAACTTTATTTGATAAAAAATGGAACTGAATATTCAAGACCTGTTGATACCAGTCATAAAAGGCTCTGTGGCCAGGTTCAATGCGGACGCCGGTTTAATACCCGAGGCCATATTGGATTTGCCCGCCGAAGGACGGTTCGGAGAGCTTACCACCAATTTTGCTTTAAGGCTGGCGAAGGTCCTGAAAAAATCTCCGCCTGAGATTGCAAAGGCAATTATTCCGGATATCAAAGAAGGGTTGAAGGCCAGGGGCCTGGATAAATATGTAGGAGATATCCGGGTGGAAGGCGCAGGGTTCATAAATTTTTATTTGACCGTAGATTTCTTCCGCGAATTCTTAAAGTCTGTGCTCGAAGAAGGCGAAGATTCTTTAAGGTCGGACGCCGGCAAGGGCAGGCACGTATTGATAGAATTTGTGAGCGCCAACCCTACTGGGCCTCTTTCTGTGGCGCATGCCAGGCAGGCTGCGGTGGGAGACGTTTTGAGCAATGTATTGGGTTTTCTGGGGTTTGACGTTAAAAAGGAATACTATCTAAACGACGAAGGTAACCAGATCAATATCCTTGGCAGATCCATTGAGTTGAGGCTTAAAGAACTGAACGGGGAAAAAATAGAGTTTCCCGAGAACCATTACCAGGGGGAATATATCTGCGATATCGCAAGAGAGGTCAAGGAGAAGAAGTTAGAAATAAAGGACTTCGGCGAATTCGGCGCCGGATACATACTGGACATCATAAAGAAAGAGCTGGAAGATTTCGGGGTAAGGTTCGATTACTGGTATAGCCAGAAGGGGCTGAGGGAATCAGGTAAGATCAAGGAGGCCTTTGCCGAATTAAAAGAAAAGGGCCTGCTGTATGAACAGGATGGCGCGCTTTGGTTCGCATCCACGCGGTTCGGCGACGATAAAGACAGGGTGGTCATAAAAAGCGACGGCAGCTACACCTATCTTGCCCCGGACATCGCCTACCATAAGGATAAATATAACAGGGGATTTGATTGGTTGATAAACTTTTGGGGCCCGGACCATCACGGTTACATTAACCGGCTGAAGGCCTCTGTGAAGGCGCTGGGCAGGAGCGCCGATTCCCTTTCAATAGTCATTGTGCAGCTGGCGACCATTTCTCGGGCGGGGAAACCCGTGCAGATGTCCACGCGCAGAGGCCAGTATATTACTTTACAGGAGGTGCTTGATGAGGTTGGCAGGGATGCCTCGCGTTTTTTCTTCCTGATGCGCCGCGTCTCAAGCCATCTTGATTTTGACCTGGATGTCGCGAAAAAACAAACTTCCGAAAACCCGGTTTATTACGTGCAATATGCCTATGCCAGGATATCCAGTATTCTGCGCAACAGCCCCGGCCAGACGAAGGCGGGACCTGACCTCTCCCTGCTCAAGGAAGAAGAAGAGATAGGACTTATAAAGAAACTCTGGCAATTCTCTAATGCCTTGAACATATGCCTGCTTACGCAGGACCCCTATATGCTGACCGTTTACCTGCAGGAATTGGCTACAACCTTCCATAAATTCTACGATAAACACCGTGTATTGGGGGAAGATAGCGGATTGACCGCTGCCCGGCTCGCCCTTATCGAGGCGACAAAGGTGGTCCTGTCCGCCGGATTGGGATTACTGGGCGTATCAAAACCGGAAAAGATGTAATATGTCAAGCCATAAGATACTCAATATCCACCCGCCTATCCCGGAACTGAAAAATAGATTAAGCCAGGAATTAAGGATCTCAGCGATACTTTCCCAGGTGCTCATAAACCGCGGTATTAGAACCTCCAGAGAGGCAGAGTCCTTCCTTAATGTGAGGCTCTCGGACCTTGGCGACCCTTTCATGTTCGCCGATATGCACAAGGCGGTTGATCTTATCAGAAAAGCATCGCGGGATAAGGAACGCATTATGGTATGCGGAGATTACGATGTGGACGGGATTACCGCGCTCGCTTTGCTTTTGGGGACGCTCTCAAAGATCGGAGCCGAGGCAGTTCACTATGTGCCTCACAGGATCAAAGACGGATACGGCCTGAACCGGAAAGTAGTCGAGATCGCGAAAGAAAAAAATATTAAGCTCGTTATCACCGTTGATTGCGGAACAAGCAGCTTTGAAGTGATCGAAGAGTTAAGGAAAAACAACATTGAAGTCATCGTGACCGATCACCACGAGCCGTCGGTTCCGGTAAAGCCAGCCGCCTCGGCGTTCATTAATTCCAAGCTGAATGGCAGTTGCGATAAGTATAGCGTCTTAGCCGGAGTAGGGGTAGCATACAAATTATGCCAGGCGTTGACGGGTAAAAAATTGATAGAGGACCTGGATCTGGTGGCGCTGGGGACCATCGCGGATGTCGTGCCGCTCACCGGAGAAAACCGCATCATTGCCAAAGAAGGCCTTAATCAGCTTGCCAAGGGCAGCAGGATGGGGATAAAAGCGCTTGCCGAGGTCGCCCGCATTAAGCAGGAAGAAATAAATTCTACTTACGTGAGTTTTATCCTTGGCCCGCGCATCAACGCAAGCGGCAGGGTAGCTACGGCGCAGGCATCGCTTGATCTTCTGATGAGCAGGGATAAGGCCGAGGCGTGCACCCTGGCGCGCTCTATAGACGGATATAATCGCCAGAGGCAAAAGATAGAAAGCAAGATTTTACAGGAGGCGCAGGACCTGATCGAGAAAGAGGTCAATTTCAAGGAGCATAAGATCATCTGTGTAGCCAAAGACGGCTGGCATCAGGGGGTATTGGGAATAGTGGCGTCGAAGCTCGCGGACAGATTTTACCGGCCTGCCATTGTCATCTCGGTCAACGAAGGATTGTGTAAAGGGTCAGGCCGTTCAATAAAGAACTTCCATTTATTCGGCGCGCTTACGGAATGCAAAGGCCTCCTGCAGTCATTCGGAGGTCATTCTCACGCGGTAGGGTTATCCGTTGCCAAAGACAATATCGCGCCCTTTAAGGACCAGATTAACCGCGTCGCTAAAGAAAGACTATCGCTTGAAGACCTTTTGCCCAGCTTTGATATAGATATAGAATTGGGCCTCCTGGATGCAGGGGCGGCGCTTGCCGATGAACTTAAGGAACTTGCTCCCTTCGGCACGGGTAATCCGGAACCGCTGTTTTTTTCCCGTAATCTGAAACTAAAAGGAGAACCGCAGGTATTAGGCAGGGATACGCTTAAGTTCTGGATAACCGATACGGCGGCGACCCGCCAGGCGATAGCCTTCGGAATGGGCAGTTTAAAAAACAGCCTTATGAACGCTCAATCTTTAGATCTGGTATATACGTTGGGGACTGATGATTGGGATCAGGATTCAGTTATCCTGCGGGCCAAAGATATCTTTTTAAGATAAAAAATCAAGCCCTGGTGATTTTACCTTTTTTGATGCATTTGGTGCAGACATAGACCTTTTTAGGGTGTCCGCCTATCACTATACGCATCTTTTGGAGGTTGGGGAGAAAATCGCGCTTGGTCCTGCGGCTTATCTTGCTGCCTGTGCCGCCTTTCTGCTTGGCAAGGCCCTTGCGCACCAGGACTTTTCCCGCGATTTTCGTTTTACCGCATAAAGCACAAATTTTAAGCATGTTACACCTTTCTTGACCCGTTTAAATCGGCCTTTGTTTTAGAAAATAGAGTATACTTGAAAATCGGGTATTGTCAAGAGAATATCACGTAACTTTTCGTTGCATGGACCCCCTAGCTAAGAACACATCCCCGTCTTTTAGGTTCCCCCAGATCCATATAGTTGAGGCCTCTGCCGGATCAGGCAAGACCTATGCCCTTGCCAAAAGATACGTCCAGCTCCTTATAAATCCTTTCTCGAAATCAGAACAGATCCCTTTAAGCTCAATACTTGCCATAACCTTCACCAATAAGGCGGCCATTGAGATGAAGGAAAGGATACTTGAGTTTTTAAAGAGGATCGCGCAGGACAGGTTCTTAAGCCCCAAAGAGAAATCCGAATTCCTTTCGTATCTTGGCGTTGACGAGAAAACCGCGCGGGAGAGGGCCTTTAAGGTAATGGAATACCTGATCAGGAATTATAATTTCTTTCAGGTCCAGACAATCGACAGCTTCATCAACGCCCTCCTGTCAGGCTGTGCGTTTAAGCTCGGGCTTTCCTCGAGCTTCAAGACCCGGGAGGATTACCGGGAGTACCTGTCTTTCAGCCTTGATAAGCTTATAGATAAAGCGTCCGGGGATAAGACGGTCTTTGAGATGTTTACCGCTTTCTTAAGGCACTATCTTTTTATCAGGAATAACGCCGGCTGGTTCCCGCGCCAGGAGCTTCTCGGGATCCTCGACGGGCTTTTTCAGGATAACAATAAATACGAAGGCGCATTTGTGCGCAATGACTTTAACCCGATGGACCTGGTCTCTTACAAAAAAGATACGCTGTCGCTCATGGTTAAGCTGCATAAGGAGATGCCGGAGGGCGCAAACGCCAATTTCCGGAAGAATTTATCAAAATTTTTAGAACATAATAAAGGGTCGTTTGATATTGATGACGTGTCTGACTTTTTTCTGCAGGAGGAATTCCCGGTCAACAAAGGCAGGGAGCTGCCGCAAGAGGTAAGTCGGCTCTGGTCGGGCATAAGAAAGAGCTTAAGAGAGCTCTGCGAATTCGAATCGGTTTCGGCCTTTAATTATTATATCGAAATCTTTACCAGCGTGCTCGGAGACCTGAAAGATATCTCAAGCAAAGACGATTGTCTTTTCCTTGAGGCGCTGAACAAAGAGGCGCGCAGCCTTTTCGACGAAAAAGAACTGGGGCTGCCGGAGCTCTATTACAGGCTGAGCCTGCGCTTTAAGCATTTTCTGATCGATGAGTTCCAGGATACCAGCTCGCTGCAATGGCGGAACCTTTTTATGATGATAGAAGAGGCCCTTTCAAGCGACGGCTCGCTTTTCTATGTCGGAGACAGGAAACAGGCGATCTACCGTTTCCGGGGAGGGGAGGCGTCTCTGATCGATTCGGTAAAAGGGCGTTTCAGGGATTTTAACCTTACGCACAGCGTCCTTAATGCCAATTACCGCAGCGCAAGGGAGATCGTCGCCTTCAACAACGAGGTTTTTTCACAAGCTAACCTGCGCAGGTTCTTGAATAAAAAGGAAGAGCTGGGTAAGGGGGCGGTGAGCCTTGAAACTGATGATATTGAAGAGCTTGTCAGCGCTTTTGCCGGATCAGAACAAAGCAGCAGGCGCCTTGAGGCAGGATACGTGAAATCAGAATTCATTTCCTGCGTAAGCAGGGAGGAGCGGGATTCCCTGGTAAAGGAGAGGGTCCTAAGATGCGTCGCCGAATTAAGCGCAACGATCCCTCTTGACGAAATTGCCGTTCTTGTGAGGAAGAACGACGAAGTAGAACTGGTTACTTCCTGGCTTCTGGAAAAAGATATACCGGTTGAATCGGAAAAGACGCTGGACATCAAGAGGAACTCTTATATCAAAGAGGTGGTTTCATTTTTAAGATTTTTGAATTCGCCCATAGACAATCTTTCGTTTGCCTCGTTTATCCTGGGGGATATATTCCAAAGGGCCGCAGGGCTGGATCCCATAGCGGTGCAGGATTTTCTTTTCGGCATACGGCAGGAGAGGGATAAAAAAAAGGACGCCTCGCCAGTCTATCTATACAGGGAGTTCCGCGCTAAGTACCCCGGCATCTGGGAGGCGCTGATCGAAGAATTCTTTAAAAACGTGGGCTTTCTTCCCTTATATGAACTGGTAATAAGCATTTTTAACAGGTTCGGGGTGTTGAAGAATTTCTCCGAGTATCAGGGTTTTTTCATGAAATTGCTTGAGTTGATAAAGGAACGGGAAGAAGAGAATACGGGCATTTCCTCGTTCCTTGAGTATTTTGAGGAAGCCCGGGATAACAAGTTTTATGTGAGCGGCACTGCCGGTAATTCCGTAAAGGTCTTGACTATACATAAGTCCAAGGGTCTGGAGTTTTCCGCGGTGATCGTCCCGTTTTTCCAGATCAATATAAAGACTCCGGATTCCGTGGTCGCCGGAGGCGGGGAGGGCCTGAAATTGATCTATCTTAAAAAAAGATATGCGGATTTCTCCCCCTATCTGTCTAAGCTCTACAGACGCGAATTCCTGAAGTCTTTCAGCGATGAGCTAAACAGTATATACGTGGCCCTGACCCGGGCCAGGGATGAGCTCTACATTTTTGTGTCCTCCAGGGCGGAAAGGGGTTTTAACCTTGCCAGCCTCCTTTTACCGGAGAATGATTGTGAGAGAGGTAAGTCAGGGCAAGCCAGGGCCGCAGATAACGATAAAGCCGTCCGGCCTGCGGAAATCCCGGTTTCCGAATACAGGGATTGGATCCCTTTCCTGAAAGACGAATTTTTTGATAAGAAAATGCTCACATCGCGCGCAAATCTCTTAAAAGGAGAGGTGCTGCACTACATGCTCTCTTTTTTCGGTAACTTATCTAAACAGGATAGGGCCGCGGCATTGAAGCAGGCAGCGGGTCAGGCGCGCCTTAAATTCCCCGGTGTAAATGATTTTAAGGAATACGAATCGATAATTAAGAGGATGCTGGAGAGTGAAGAGCTCAGGCCATATTTTGAGGCCGCTGACGGAGAGGTTTATCAGGAAAAAGAGATTGTAGACTGTCACGGCAATACCAAAAGGATAGACCGGCTCATCCTGAAAGAAAAAGACGCCTGGGTGATCGATTATAAGACTTCACAGGAGGGAAGCGATCTATATCAGAGGCAGGTCGGCGAATATATGGAGATAGTCCGCTCGATTTATCCCGGCCTGCGCGTGAAAGGTGTCTTGATCTATTTTACAGATTTAACTTCGGAAGAAATCCATGGATAACATAATAAGTTTCAGCTTCAGTGACGATTTTATCGCCCGTCTTTCGGATCTGATCGAAGAAGGCTTCATATCCAAAGGCGCGGATATCTCCAGGCTCGCCTTTGTCTTTGGGGGCAAGAGGCCTTCTCTCTTCCTTAAAAGGGAACTGGCTAAAAGGGTTAAAAAAGGTTTCCTGTCGCCGTCTTTTTTTTCGATAGACGAATTTATAGAATATACGCTTTTCAAAAAAGAGGCGTTTGCCAGGGCCGCAGATCTGGACATTTGCTTTTCCATATACAGCCTGGCAAGAATATCCGCTCCGGATATCCTGAAAGACCGGGAGAGTTTTTCCAGGTTCCTGCCCTGGGCACGCGAGATAGCCGCTTTTATCGAGCAGCTTGACCTGGAAGACATAGAAGTCAAATCCCTGGAGAACATCCAGTTCAAGGCCTCAATCGGCTACGATGTCCCGGAGAATATTAATTCTTTGCTAAAAAGCATAATTTTGTTAAGGGATAAATTCCATTCCGAGCAGGAGAGGCATAAGGTTTACTCTAGGGGCTTTGAGTATTTGTCCGCGTCAAGGATGATCAGGGGCGCTGATTTTGAAGAATTCGAAAAGATCTTCTTCTGCGGGTTGTTTTATCTGCACAAGACCGAGAGGGGGATAATCCGGGACCTGCATAAAAGAGGAAAGGCAGTATTGGTTTTTCAGGGCGACGAAAGAGAATGGCCTGTTTTAAAAAAGGCAGGAGAGGATTTCGGCTGTGAAATAAGGCCCAAAGACAGACGCGCTCCGGGATATCGGCTCACCCTGCATCCGGCATTTGATCTGCATTCCCAGGCATGCCTGGTAAGGGAGGAGCTAAAAAAAACGAAGGACCCGGACAGCACCGTTATCGTCCTGCCGCAGCCGGATAATATCATCCCTCTTTTATCGGAGATATCTTCTCTTGCCGAGCGCCTTAACGTATCTATGGGCTATTCCTTGTCCAGGAGCGCGCTGTTTTCTCTTTTTGAATGCATATTCAAGGCGCAGGAAAACAAAAAAGGAGGCGCCTACTACGCGAAAGACTATCTCAAGGTATTATCCCATCCGCTGGTGAAGAACCTGCGGCTTTTTGACAATGCCTCGGTAACGCGCCTGCTGGTGCATAAGATAGAGGAAATCATTTTAGGCATCGAGGAAAGCAGTTATTCCGGCAGCCTTTTCCTGAAGACAGAAGACATCCGCGGCCTGAGGCATCTATACGATCTTACGCTGGCGACCTGCAAAAAAATGGACATTGAAGTAAGCTACGCGGAGCTTAAGGAAGGGGTTGCGCTTTTGCACGGATTGTTGTTCATCGCCTGGGAAGGCATACGCGATTTTTATGATTTTTCCGTGAACCTGGAAAAACTCCTGGACGCGCTGATAGAAAAAAGCCCTTTAGGTAACTATCCTGTCAACCTGAAAATGGCGGAAAGGATTTTAGCCATAAAGGAAGAGATGCGTAATTCTTCCTTTAATAGAGAGCCGTTCGCGGCTGAAGATATTTTCAGGATCTTCCTGGACGGCTTCCGGCAGGGGATGATCTCTTTTTCCGGCTCGCCGCTGCAGGGCTTGCAGGTGCTGGGGCTTTTTGAAACCAGGTCCTTAAACTTCAGGAACGTTATTCTGATGGACGTTAATGAATCCGTCCTGCCGAACTTAAAGATCTACGAACCATTGCTGCCCAGAGAGGTAATGATAAGCCTGGGGCTGAACAGGCTTGAGAAGGAAGAAGAGATACAGAGGTATCAGTTCAGAAGATTGATCTCAGGCGCCGATAATGTCTGCCTGATATACCAAAAAAGTGACGACAAGGAAAAGAGCAGGTTTATCGAAGAATTGATCTGGGAAAAAGAAAAGTCCGGAGAGCCGGGGGCGATAGTTGCTTCGCCGCTGGCTACGTTCAGGGTGAAGGTGCTCCCTAAAAAAATCGAGGTCAAAAAGAAGCCGGACGTGCTGGAGTTTTTGTCCGCTTATGAGTTTTCAGCCTCGAGCCTGAACCTGTACCTGCATTGCCCGTTAAGTTTTTATTACAAGTATGTCCTGGGGCTTGAAGAAAAGGAAGGGCTTCTTGAGGAGCCCGAGGCCCGTATAATAGGCACGTTTGTCCATGAACTGCTTTTCGATGCCTTTACCAGGTTTATCGGCAGGAATCCGTCTATAGACGCTTCTTTCAAAAAGGAATTCTTTTTATTGCTGGATGAGAAATTCAACGATGAGTTCTCAAGGAAGATGAAATCCGACTCTTTCCTCATAAAGGGCGTGCTTGATTTCAGGATGAAGAGGTTCCTGGAGAACGAAAAAGCAAGGGCGGTAAAAAAGATACTGGCCCTGGAAGAGACCTTCAAAGGAAAAATAAGATTAAACGGGCTGGATATAAGACTTACCGCGATAATCGACAGGCTGGATTTGCTTACGGACGGCAGTATCCTGATCCTTGACTATAAGACAGGCGGCACCGATCTGCTGCCCGAAACAAGCCTTGGGAAATTGAACGGCCTTTCTCTCTCCAGGGCGTCCATTAAAAACGCGATCAAGTCTTTCCAACTGCCCATCTATCTTTATTTGATAGATAACGACGAAAGATATGCCGGCTCCAGGGTCAACGCCTGCCTGTATTCCATCCGCGACCTGGAAAAAGGGCTTGGGTTAAGCAGGCTGTTTAAAAAAGAAGAGGATTTTATGAATAAGGGCCAGCTGATGGATTTTTACCTTAAGGCATTAAGATGGGTGGTTGAAGAGATGCTGGACCCCGGAGTGCCGTTTAAGGCCGATGAAGAAGATGCCCGGCTCTGTGAATACTGCCATTTTTCGTACCTATGCAGATAAAGAAAAGATCTTTACTGCGGTTTTTTGCAGGTAAAAAGGGATATATCCGCTCTGCGGGGCCCGGGGGGTGATTTTGGCGTATTTGCCCGGGGTTTATGCCGGGATCAGGGCAGGGGAAATAATTGGATGAAAATGTTGACTTATGAGCGAAAATATCGTATAATTTATGTTTCATAAAGGAGGTGGCAAAGTTGGTTCTAGTCAAAGAAAAGAAAAAGAAGATTATCGACAGCTATAAGGTCCATACCAAGGATACCGGTTCGGCGGAAGTGCAGATAGCGCTTATAACCGAAAGGATCAATTCCCTCACGGAGCATTTTAAGCAGCACGCGAAAGATCATCATTCGCGCAGAGGGCTCCTGGCGCTTGTTGGCAGGCGCCGCAGGTTCCTTAATTATCTTAAGAAAAAAGACACGAAAAAATACGAGGAAATCTTAGAGAAGTTGAATTTAAGAAAATAATCGTTTTTTTTAAACTTTTTTAGAAAGAAGAGGTTTATGCAGACGAACAGCTTAAGGTCTAGTTTCGGCAATAACGACTTGGTCCTGGAAACAGGAACGGTTGCCAAGCAAGCCAATGGTTCCGTTACGGTGCAGTTCGGCGGGACAGTGGTTTTGGTTACTGCTTGCATGTCCAAGGAAATAAGGGAAGGGCAGGATTTTTTTCCTCTTACCGTAGAATATCAGGAAAAGACTTATGCGGCAGGCAGGATCCCGGGAGGTTTTTTCAAAAGAGAAGGCAGGCCTTCCGAGAGCGAGATCCTGACCGCGCGCCTGATCGACCGCCCCATACGGCCGCTTTTTCCGGACGGGTTCCTGAATGAGGTGCAGGTCATTGCCGTGGTATTGTCAAGCGACGGGGAAAATGACCCGGATATCCTGGCAGTAAACGGCGCATCGGCGGCGTTGATGATATCGGACATCCCTTTTTCCGGTCCGGTAGTGTGTTGCCGGGTGGCCAGCCTTGAGAACCGCCTTATACTTAATCCGACCTATGCCGAGCTTGAAAAGGCGGAATTGGATGTAGTGATCGCCGCAAGCACCAAGGGCATAATAATGCTGGAGTCCAGGGCGAAAGAAGTGTCGGAAGACCTGTATTTGGAAGCGGTAAAATTCGGGCACGATAAACTCAAGGATATTATCAGGCTGCAGCAGGATTTTGCCTCCCGTTTCGGGAAGAAAAAAGCGGAGATTGATTGCCGAAAAGTTGACTCTAAGCTGAAAGAAAAAGTCGAGGCGCTGGCGAGCCCGAGGTTAAAAGAGATATATAAATTGACCAATCAGGACGAGAGGGTCGAGCAGGTCCATCTCCTGACCAAGGAACTTGAGGAAAAGCTCGTATGCGAAGAATGCACAGCGGATAACATAAAGGCCGCGCTGGAAGAGGTGGAAAAAATCCAGATAAGAAAAAAAGTTTTGGAAGAAAATGCCCGCGTTGATGGAAGAGGGTTCAAAGAAATAAGGCCGATCAACGCTCAAGTATCGGTATTGCCTCGTACTCATGGTTCGAGCCTCTTTACCAGAGGCCAGACCCAGAGCCTGGCGGTTACTACCCTGGGAACGGGAGAAGATGAACAGCTGATCGAGGCGCTTGAGGGAGAAAAATACAAATCGTTCATGCTGCACTACAGTTTTCCGCCGTTTAGCGTGGGCGAAACAGCCCCGATGCGCGGTCCCGGCCGAAGAGAGATCGGCCACGGCGCCCTGGCTGAAAAATCGCTGTTGGCAGTAATGCCTTCAAAGGATAAATTCCCCTATACCATCAGGGTAGTTTCTGAGATATTGGAATCAAACGGTTCTTCCAGTATGGCAACTGTGTGTGCCGCGACCCTGTCTCTGATGGACGCGGGTGTGCCGATAAAAGACACGGTCAGCGGTATCGCGCTGGGGTTGATCAAAGAAGGCGATAAAGAAGTGATTTTGACCGACATCGCAGGGCTGGAGGACCATTACGGGGATATGGATTTTAAGGTAGCCGGCACGAAGAGCGGTATCTGTGCTGTGCAGCTTGACCTTAAGATCGACGGTATTTCAGTCGAGCTTTTAGGCAGATGCCTGGAGCAGTCGAAAGAAGGAAGATTGTTCATACTGGATAAGATGAACGCCTGCCTTGCCGAGCCAAGGAAGGAATTATCTTCATATGCGCCGCGCATAGATGTACTTAAGGTAAATCCTGAAAAGATCGGCGAGCTTATCGGCCCCGGAGGCAAGACCATCAAGGCGATTATAGCCTCTACCGGCGCAAGTATCGATATCGAAGATGACGGCACCGTCCTTGTAGGCTCAAACGATGCGGTCAAGTCGCAGGAAGCGATAAAGATGATAAAGGCGATAGCGGAAGATGTCGAGGTAGGCAGGATTTACACGGGGAAGGTGAAACGCATAATGCCTTTCGGCGCCTTTTGCGAGATCGCTCCGCGCAAGGAAGGGCTGGTGCATGTGTCCGAACTGTCCAGCCGTTTCGTGAAAAACGTGGAAGAGGTAGTAAAGATCGGCGACGAAATCAAGGTCAAGGTCATAGGTATAGATGAATTAGGCAGGATCAACTTAAGTAAAAAGCAAGCTGAAGAAAACATCCAAAAGTGAAAGAAAGAAGACTCAATGAAATTAAAGCAGTCTTATTAATAGCTGCCGGCCTGATAATCCTGGCTAGTCTTCTATCGTTTACTCCCTACGACCTTAAGTTCTATACTTCTCACCCAAACGTCCCTCCGAAGAACTTGATCAGATCATTCGGCGCCCATTTTGCCGGCATGCTCCTGGGCCTCTTCGGCTGGGCAAGTTATATAATCCCGCTGTTCATTTTCTATATAAGCTCCGTGCTCTTCAGGCAGGGTAAGCCGGACATCCGGCTGCCCAAGATTTTAGGGGTATCCACCTTATTATTATCCGTAAGTTCTATTATCGGTATTTTCTGCCTGGGCAACAGGGCGGTAAGTTTTTCGCGCGCAGGATTTCTGGGGTTTGTTTCAGCCGGATTCGTAACCACCTATTTCGGCAAGCTGGGCGGATACATCATATATAGTACGCTGGCGTTACTATCTGCGGCCCTGATAACAGAGGCCCTGATTTCTTCGTTATTCTCAAGGGTTTTCGATAAGCTGAAATCCAATTTTAACCCGGTTTTTACTTTCAAGCCCAGGGAAAAAAGTTCCCCTTTGCCGGCGAGAAAAGAGGCCTTTAAGCAAAGGCCTGTCATTAAGCAGGAAGCTGTGAAGGAAGAGGAATTTCCCAGGGCATCGCTGACGTCAAAGCCCAAGATCCAGATAAAAACAAAATCGTCCGCTCCGGAAGAAAGGCCGAGGCCGCAAGAACTCAAGATAGGCGATTACAGCCTTCCGTCCCTGGACCTGCTGGATGCGCCTCCGCCATTAGAGGCCAGGCAGATCAAGGAGGACCTGGAGGCCAATGCCAGGATCCTTGAGGAGACGCTGGACGATTTCGGCATCTCGGTAAAGGTCACCGACATTGAACGCGGTCCGGTTATCACGCGTTACGAACTTGAGCCGGCGCCGGGAGTAAAATTAAACCGGATAGTAGCTTTAGGCGACGATATCTCCCTGGCAATGAAGGCGCAGTCCATAAGGATAGTCGCGCCTATCCCCGGAAAGGCAAGGGTAGGGGTGGAGGTGCCTAATTCGCATAGCAGCCTGGTTTATTTAAGAGAGGTATTTGCCTCAAAGGATTTTCAGGAATCCGAACATAAGATCCCCTTGGCTTTAGGCAAGGATATCGCCGGGCACGCGGTGATCACGGATCTGGGCGATATGCCGCATCTCCTGATCGCCGGGACTACCGGCTCAGGAAAAACAGTTTGCGTGAATTCCCTTATCCTTTCCATGCTTTTCAGGTCTTCGCCTAATGAGCTTAAGTTCGTGATGGTTGACCCCAAGATGGTTGAATTGGCGCCGTTTAACGGCCTGCCGCATCTGCTTTGCCCTGTGGTAACAGATGCCAAGAAGGCGGCAGTTGCGCTTGGCTGGATCGTAAATGAAATGGAAGACCGTTATCAGCTTCTCGCGAAGGTCGCGGCAAGGAATATCGAATCATATAATGAAAAGGACGTAGAGAAATTACCTTATATTGTGGTAGTGATCGACGAATTGGCGGATTTGATGATGGTGGCGCGCGACCAGATCGAGAACGCGATTACGCGCCTGGCGCAGCTTTCACGCGCGGTAGGCATACATCTGATATTGGCTACGCAAAGGCCTTCGGTGGATGTCGTCACCGGGGTAATCAAGGCGAATTTCCCCAGCCGTATATCTTTTAAGGTAGCCTCAAAAGTTGACTCCAGGACCGTCCTGGATATGAACGGCGCAGACAAGCTGCTGGGCAAAGGAGACATGCTTTTCTTGCGGCCAGGTGAAGAGAAGTTGATTCGCGCACAGGGCGCTTTGGTCAACGATAAAGAAATTGAGCGGGTCATAAATTTTATCAAGGACCAGGTCAAGCCGGTTTATAACGAAGAGATATTAAAAGAACGCGAGAAGAGCTTCGGCCCCGGTGGGGAGAAGGATGAGGTCTATGACGAAGCGGTCAGGATAGTCATGGAGAGTAACCAGGCTTCCGCTTCCATACTGCAGAGGCGTCTGCGCCTGGGCTACACACGCGCGGCGCGTATTATCGACATGATGGAGGTTGACGGGCTGGTCGGGCCTTTTGAGGGCAGCAAGCCCAGAAGGATACTTGTTGACAGAGAGGCATGGCTTAAGAAAGATTTGGCCCAGGAGGAAGGAAAACAATGAGCGAGTCCAGCCCGGGCGCGAGGCTAAAAAAATTAAGATTGGAAAAAGGCCTTTCGCTTGAAGAGGTCCACAAAAGAACCAAGATCCACCTGAACATACTTAAGTCTATCGAAGAGGATAACCTGATCAATTTCAATCCGGTATATATAAGAGGTTTTTTGAAAATTTATTGCAATTTCCTGGGGGTCAATCCTGCTGATTTCGTGCCTGATTACAGGGAAACCAGGACCGTAGTCCAGCTTGGGAACAAAAAGGAGAAATCGCCACAGGTATCTTTCATAAAAAGCGCATCCTCGAAGCTGGGGAGTTTCAGACCGCGCATCAAATTAAAAACGATACTGATAATTATTGCCGCGATCGCTGGTGTATTCCTGTTGTTTAAAGCCGGCAAATGGATAAGTTCCAGGAGGCATGACAGTAGCAAGCCGGTGGCAGCTATACAGGAAAAACCGGTAGCGGCTCAACCGGTCAGCAAGGCAAAAAGCAAATCTGAAAAGACAAAAAAGGCAGAGCCGCAGCTGCCTTCTATCATAAGGCTCAGTATCCGCGCAAGGGAGAATTGCCTCGTCCAGTTACGCGCGGACGGCAAAGTGCTTTTCCATGGGATCCTAAAAAAAGGCAGGTTCGAGAGCTGGCAGGCAAAGGAAAAGATGGAACTTTCTTTGGGTAACGCCGGGGTCGTTGACCTGGAAGTGAACGGTAAGCTGATATCCAGCATCGGCAGGAAAGGGCAGTCAATAAAAAATATCCAGATCACAAAAGAAGGTTTGAATATCGCAAGATGAAAAGGAGCAAAGTCGGGATATTGAGCCTCGGATGCCCAAGGAACCTGGTAGATTCCGAGACCGTGCTGGGCAGGCTTAAGGACAAAGGCTGCTCCATCGTGGACATCAAAGACGCAGATACCGCTATAATCAATACCTGCGCCTTCATCGAAGACGCAAAAAAAGAATCGATCGAGGCGATACTGGACCTCATTGAAATGAAGAAGAAAGGGGACATTAAAAAATTAATCGTCTCCGGCTGCCTCTCTAAGCGCTATAAAGATGTTTTGATAAAAGAGTTCCCGGAAGTGGACGCCTTTGTCGGCAACCTTTCTTTGAACCACAGCACGGACAGGTTCCCCATAACGCCCGGGCATTACGCGTATTTAAAGATCTGCGAAGGCTGTTTGAATAATTGCAGTTTCTGTGTCATACCCGGGATCAAGGGTAAGTTTTCAAGTCTTAGGATGGAATCCGCATTAAAGAGGGTCGAGGAGTTTGATAGGGGGAAAATCAGCGAGCTAAATATAATCGGGCAGGATATAAGCGGCTATGGGATGGACCTGTATGGTTCAAGTAAGCTCCCGGAATTGATTAAGGGCATCCTTAAGAGGTCAAGAAACATAGGATGGGTCAGGTTGTTATATCTGTATCCCGATATCAAAGTTATCAACGCTTTATTGGACACGATCAGAGAAGAGCCGAGGGTCTGTAAATACATAGACCTGCCGATCCAGCACATAAATGACCGTATCTTGAAACTAATGAACAGGCGCACGACAAAAAAGGGGATACTTGAGATCATAGACAGGATAAGAAAGAAGGTCCCTGCGGCTGCAATAAGGACCTCTTTGATAACGGGGTTTCCTACTGAGACGGAAAAGGAGTTTAAGGAACTATATGAATTCGTGCGTAATGCCGCTTTAGAACGGCTTGGGGTTTTCATCTATTCGCGGGAAGAAGGTACCCCTGCCTTCGGCCTTAAACCTCAAGTGCCTGAGCGTATAAGCAGGCAGCGTTTTGAGGCGATCATGAGCCTTCAGCAGGGTATTTCGGAAAAGAACAATAAAAAGATGCTTGGGCAGATCATCAAGGTCTTGGTCGAAGAAAAAACCGGGACCGTAACTCTCGGGCGCAGCCAGTACGATGCTCCGGAGGTCGACGGCGTTGTTTACCTGCGCCACGCGAAAAGAGAATTGAAACAGGGAGATTTTGTGCAGGCAAAGGTGATCGATACACTGGAATATGACCTGGTAGGCGAGGTAATTGGATGAATATAGCTAACCGTTTGACGATGCTGCGTATTCTGCTTACTTTTGTTTTTATGTTTTTTCTTTTTGTGCACGGGCTCTGGGCAAAAATAATCGCGCTGACAATCTTTATTTTCGCCGCCCTCTCGGATTTCCTTGACGGGATGATCGCCCAGAAGAAGAACATGGTCACTGATTTCGGCAAACTCATGGACCCCATCGCCGATAAGGTGCTGGTTCTGGCTGCCTTTGCCGTATTTGTCCAGATGCAGCTGATAGAGGCGTGGATGTTCGTGATAATTATCTTCAGAGAGATATTGATAACCTCTTTGAGATTATTTGCGCTCAACAAGGGTAAGGTGCTTTCCGCGGCCAAGGCGGGGAAACATAAAACCGTCTCACAGATGGCGGTGATATTCCTGATACTGGGTTTCATCGTCTTGAAAGAAACGATGTTAACGTACTTTGTCTGGAACCCCGGCTGGGAACAATTTTTCCGGCAGGGTATTTATTTCCTTATGCTGCTTACGGTAGGCCTGACGCTTTATTCCGGCCTATCCTACCTGTGGGAAAATCGCAAGATAATAGCTAAATTTTAATGAATATCCGGCTTTTTCTGCTTGAGCTCGTAAGTACTTTTTTTTATGTGGGTTTCCTGCCTGCGATGCCCGGAACGTTCGCAAGCATCTGTGGGGTCCTGTTATTCCTGGCAGTTGGTCATAATAGGGTGGTTTATCTTTCGCTGACCTTGTTATTGACTGCCTTAGGTTTTTTCTGCAGCGGCAGGGCGGAGAAAGAGGTGTTCAGGAGAAAGGACGCGAAATATATCGTGATAGATGAAGTTTCCGGGATGCTTACTTCTCTTGCGTTCCTTCCTTTTTATGATTTCAGGATAATTTTTGCGGCGTTCGTTTTATTCCGGATATTCGATACGGTAAAGGTCTTCCCGGCAGGAAGGATGCAGGGGTTAAAGGGAAGTCTCGGCATTATGAGCGATGACTTAATTGCGGCGTTCTATACGAATATCATCCTTCAGGTAGTTTTAAGATCCGCTTCTTTTAAGGCCTGGTAAACAGGCCCCTTCGGAGTGAGCGTGCTCTTGTAGAGCGTTATCCTGCCTGTCTCAAACAAAAGCCCCTTAGCGCCAAGATACTGTGATTCAGTTTTTAAGGCCTCGGCGAGTTTCCTGATATTACGCGCTGACCTTGTCCTGCCGATAGTGATATGAGAAGAGAACGGGCGTTCTTCTTTGGATATGCCCAGCTTCTTGAGCTTTTCTTCAAGCCCGGCGGCTAACCCTTGAGTTTCTGCCGCGCCTTTTTCTATCCCCAGCCAGATCACGCGGGGTGAATCGATCTTCGGGAAGGCGCCCAGGGACGTGATCGAAACAACGAAATGACTCCTTTGATTTGCCAACCCTTCCATTGTTTCAGATATCGCCGCAACCTTATTCTCATCGATCTCTCCCAGGAATTTCAGGGTCAAGTGGATATTGTCCGGTTCTACCCACTTTACATCCGCATCGCAGGGCCTTAGTTTCTCCTGGATCGAAGCGATGTGCTTTTTGATCTCCTGCGGAAGCTCGATCGCGATGAATGTCCTCATCTTCTGACCGTTGTATATAGCAATTCAAGGGCTTTTCCCGCTGCCATTCTTCTTACTTCCCGGCGGCCGCCTTTAAAAAAATATTTCTTAAAGATGCGTTTTTTCCTGCCGGCTAAAGCGATAAAGACTGTCCCTGCCGGTTTTGTCCTGCTGCCGCCCGTAGGCCCGGCTATGCCGGTTATTCCTAATCCAAAATCAGAATTGCCCAGTCTTTTTGCTGCGGAGGCCATCCTTAGTGCAACCTCGCCTGAAACCGCTCCTTTTTCCCGGATGACCGCGGCCGGGATGCCTAAGATTTTTTCCTTGGCTTTATTGCTGTAGGCGACTACCCCCAGGATTAAATATTGGGAACTCCCCGGAATATCCGTCAAAAAGGAAGAGACCAGCCCCCCTGTGCAGGATTCAGCTATAGAAACGCTCTTTTTCTTTTTTATCAGGATTTTATGTACCTGGCTTGCAATATGTTCTGACATTACCCTTATTTTATCATTTTTAAAGGTATTGACAAGCTATGATTTTATGCTATACTTAAAAAACTAATCTTCGGGGTAGGGTGAAATTCCCGACCGGCGGTAGCGCAGAAGGCGCACGCCGATGCTTTAAATAGCATCGCGCGTTAGCGCAGTAAGCGCACACCGATGCTTCAAATAGCATCGCGCGTTAGCGCAGTAAGCGCACACCGATGCTTCAAATAGCATCGGGTGAAGAGCCCGCGAGCCGAGAGGTATGATCTGGTGTGATTCCAGAGCCGATGGCGCCACTACAGAAGTGGCGCGCTTAAAGCGAATTTTAGTTTAAGCGCAATGTCCAGATGGAAGAAGATTAAACTTATACCCGAAGATCGTCTTCGGGTATTTTACTTTTTTAAGGATAAATATGCTTAATTCGATCACGGAAATACTGGATGATTTAAAAAAGGGCTCCATGGTTATCGTGGTAGATGACGAGAGCAGAGAGAATGAAGGAGACCTGGTCATGGCCGCTTCTTTTGCCAGGCCGGAAAACATCAATTTCATGGCGAAATTCGGCCGCGGTCTGATTTGTGTCCCAATGGAAGAAGCGCGGCTGAAAGAATTGGGCTTGGAACCGATGGTCAAAGAAGGCGACTTTGCTCTAAAAAAAGACCCTTTCTCTACCGGCTGGATGATCTCTGTGGATGCATCAAGAGGAATTACCACCGGGATATCCGCTTATGACAGATCGCGCACTATAGAGGTATTAATTAACCCGCAGACCAAGCCGGAGGAACTGGTGAGGCCGGGGCATATTTTCCCTTTAAAAGCGCACAAGGGCGGCGTTTTGGTCAGGGCAGGGCATACCGAGGCAGCGGTCGATATGATGCGCGCAAGCGATCTCTACCCTGCCGGCGTGATCTGCGAGATCATGAATGACGACGGGACAATGGCGCGCCTCCCGCAGCTTATCGAATTTGCCAGGAAGCACGGGCTGAAGATCTGTTCTATCGCAGAACTTATTGAGTTCCGGAGGCGCTCGGAGAAGCTCATCGAGCGCTTGACCGAAACCATGCTTCCTACGGCAGGCGGCACATACAAATTAATACTATACCGGGATTTAATTAATAATCAGGTGCACGTGGCCCTCACTATGGGGGACCTCGACTCCGAAGGAGTGCTTGTGCGCGTGCATTCCGAATGCCTGACCGGGGACGTATTTGGTTCTTTAAGATGCGATTGCGGCAGGCAATTAAATAAAGCGATGCAGCTCGTTGATAAAGAAAAGAGAGGGGTAATACTCTATATGAATCAGGAAGGCAGGGGCATAGGGCTTGTGGAAAAGATACGCGCATACCGCCTCCAGGACAAAGGAATGGATACCGTGCAGGCAAACGAGGCCTTAGGATTTGAGCCTGACCTTCGCGATTACGGCATCGGAGCACAGATACTCGCGGACCTGGGGGTCAGGAATATCCGGCTCCTTACCAATAACCCGCGCAAGATAGTAGGCCTCAAAGGATATGGCCTGCGCGTCATTGAAAGGGTGCCCCTGGAAGTCGAGCCTAACCCCATGAATTACAAATACCTAAAAACTAAAAAGGAAAAGTTAGGGCACGATCTTAAGATCTGATGCGGCATAGATCAGCACAATAAGGAGGAGGCAGTGATGGTTAAAACAATTGAAGGGAACCTGATAGCAAAGGGCAAGAAGTTCGGTATTATCGCTTCGCGGTTCAATGATTTTATCACCAAAGAGCTGGTAAGCGGATGTTTGGACGCGTTGTTAAGGCACGGCGCTTCCGAAAACGAGATTTCGATAGTCTGGGTGCCTGGCGCGTTTGAGATACCGACGGTGGCCTCAAAGCTCGCAAAATCAAAGTCCTTTGACAGCCTGATCTGTTTAGGCACTGTCATCCGCGGCTCGACCCCGCATTTCGATTATATCGCATCCGAAGTATCCAAAGGGGCGGCAAAGGTTTCTTTGGATAGCGGGATCCCGGTTATTTTCGGGGTCATTACCGCTGATACGATCGAACAGGCCATTGAACGGGCCGGGACAAAAGAAGGGAATAAGGGGAAAGACGCGGCGATAAACGCCATTGAAATGGCGAATTTAATAGAAAAAATAAAATAAAAAACCGGTTATCAAGCAAATATGCGTAAACGCACTTTAGCCAGGGAATTAGCTTTACAGGTCCTTTATCAAATGGATATCACAGGCGATGGCAGTGAGCCCGCCCTCGATAATTTCTGGGCAGCCCGTTCCGAGGAAAAGATAGAAGAAGAAGTGAAAAGTTTTGCCGGTGAGCTTGTAAAGGGTGTTTCTGACAATCTGGCGCAGATAGATGAAAAGATCATGAGCTATGCCGCGAACTGGCAGCTTAAGCGCATGGCTGTAATTGACAGGAATGTCCTGAGGATGGGTTGTTTTGAGCTGATCTGGCGCAAAGATATCCCGCCAAAGGTAGCGATAAACGAGGCGGTAGAAGTGGCCAAGAAATATTCAGGCCTGGAGGCCGGAAAATTCGTCAATGGCATTCTGGATAAGATAAAACAGGAAATAACAAATGGTTAAATCCGCGGACCTGCATCTGCATACGATATTTTCCGACGGCACTTCTACCCCGGAGGAACTGGTTTCGCAAAGCAAGGTAAAAGGATTGTTCTGTATCTCGGTGGTCGACCACGACGCGGTCGGAGGAATAGAGCGGGCGGCACGAGCAGGTGAAAAAGAGGGCATAGAGGTAATACCGGGGATAGAACTTAGCGCGGAATGGCAGGGGCTGGAGATCCATATGCTCGGTTATTTCATCGATTATAAACGGCCGTCCTTCATCGAAAAACTGGATTCTCTGGCTCAAACCAGGGTGGAGCGCGTATATAAGATCATAGATAAATTGAAACAGGCTGGTATAGACCTTGAGCCGGAGTCGGTTTTTGATATGGCAGAGGCCGGTACCGTAGGGAGGCTGCACGTTGCCCGAGCTATGGTAAAGAAACGCATAACTTCTTCTACCTTCGAGGCCTTTCAAAAATACCTCGGAGAAAGGTGCCCTGCCTACGTCTGCGGTTTCAGGTTCAGCCCCGAGGATGCGATAAAATTGATCAAGGGGGTCGGAGGCATACCGGTTTTAGCGCACCCTTATATAATCAAACACGACGAATTGATACCCCAACTCGTTGACTGCGGGCTTATGGGCCTTGAAGTGTATTATCCGGAACATACGCAAGCGATGATCAATTATTATCTTGACCTGGCAAAGAAACACAAGCTGTTGGTTACGGGAGGCTCTGATTTTCATGGCCGGGCCAAGCCGGACGTTAGTATAGGGATGATCAAGCTTGACTATAAATTTATAGAGAAAATGAAAGAGGCGAAGAATGCTGCGTGACCATGAGTTCTACATGAAAGAGGCCTTGAAACTGGCGCTAAAAGCCAAAGGCTCAACCAGCCCTAACCCTATGGTCGGGGCGCTGGTCGTAAAAAATAACCGTATTGTCGGCAAGGGCTATCATGAACAGGCAGGGCTTGCTCACGCAGAAATCGTCGCCCTTAAAGGAGCAAAAGAGCAGGCAAAGGGAGCGACTCTCTATATTACCCTTGAGCCATGTTCGCATTTCGGCAGGATCCCGCCCTGCGTGAACATGATAATTGAGAACAAGATCAGGCAGGTCATTGTGGGGATGCTTGACCCTAACCCCTTGAACAACGGCAGGGGGGTTGAGATTTTAAGAAAACATGGGATAAAAGTAAAGGTAGGGTTTTTGGAAGCGGAGTTAAGGAAAGTAAACGAGGTATTTATCAAATATATTACAAAAAGAGTCCCTTTCGTCACCGTGAAAGTCGCGCAATCACTGGACGGCAAGATTGCGACCAGGACGGGGGATTCCAAATGGATAACTTCGGACCAGTCGCGCGTTTACGCCCATCGTTTACGGCAGGATTATGACGCGATCATGGTGGGGGTTAATACCGTGCTTAGGGATGACCCGAGGCTTAACGCGTGGTTCTCGAAGAAAAACCCGGTAAAGATCATTATAGACAGCCAGCTAAGTACGCCTGCTGACGCGAATATCTTTCTTGGCGACGCTAAGGTGATCATCGTCACCCTGCCGGTTAAGTCCGGACAGGAAACGGAAAACAGGTCTATATTGGGCAAGAAGGCAAAGATATTGGAGGTCAAGGAAAAGTCAGGGCAGATAAACCTCAGGGATATGTTGAAAAAATTGGCCCGGCTTGAAATAACGAATATATTGATCGAGGGCGGGGGAACGCTTAACGGATCTTTTTTCGACGAGGGCCTCGTGGATAAAGTTCAATTCTTCATAAGCCCCAGGATAATCGGAGGCAAAGACGCAATAAGCTCGATCATGGGCAACGGAATTTCCAGGATAGACAGGTCGTTGAGATTGAAAGAGGTAAGCTCAAGGCGTATCGGGGACGATTTTCTTATAGAAGGATATGTTTAGCGGTATTGTTGAAGAACAGGGCAGGGTCAAGCGGATCATCAGGTCCGGCAGGGTCAGCCTGCTGGAAATCAACGCAGAAAATGCTGCCGAAGGCATCCGCGCGGGAGATAGTATCTCCGTAAACGGATGCTGCCTTACCGTGATAAAGATCGATAAAGCCACCTTAAGTTTTGAGGCAATGCCTCAGACCTTAAAGATCACGAATCTGGGTCTTCTTAAGCCCGGTGATTACGTCAACCTGGAGCGCGCGCTGAAGATCGGAGAAAGGTTATCCGGGCATTTTGTCAGCGGGCATATCGATTGTATGGGGATAATCCGTAAAAAGCGGCTTCTCGAAGGAAATTTTGCCATTGAGGTCGCGGTGCCTGCCGGATTTACCCGTTACGTGATCCCCAGGGGCTCAGTAGCCGTTGACGGCGTAAGCCTTACCGTCGTTCAGAAGAGATCAGATTCATTCACGGTCTACATTATCCCGCATACTTTAAAGAATACCTCCTTAGGCTCGAAATACCCTTCCGATAAAGTCAATGTGGAATTCGACATGCTCATCAAAAACTCTCTCTCTATTTACAATGCCTGATTTTTTTGTTATACTACACTAATGATTCCAGCGGATACGCGGTAAAGAACGCCGCTGTTTTTAGAGGGTTGTTAGAAAAGTAATATCACTTGCGCGGTACTCTGTACATAATACTCAGTACCCCATTATTTTGACTCATAGATACGGGGCGTGGCTCAGTTTGGCTAGAGCGCAGCGTTCGGGACGCTGAGGTCACAGGTTCAAGTCCTGTCGCCCCGATAGATTAATGTAACAGCCGAAAAGATGATCCAACCTGCCGGCCGGCAGGCAGGCCTGCCATTTTTAAATCCTATGAAAAAACAGGTCCATGTGTATTATGACGGGAGAGTGCAGGGAGTGGGTTTCAGATTTACCGTAGAGAATATCGCTAATTCCCTGGAGGTCAAAGGCTGGGTCAGCAATCTTCCCGACGGCAGGGTGGAACTTGTCGCCGAGGCGGAAGATACCGCGCTGAACGATCTGTTGGGCCGTATCGGCAAATATTTCCACAATTATATTGCGTCCGAAAATGTAAGCTGGCTTGATGCCGGGGGAGAGTTTTCGGATTTTACCATTAAATTCTGATGCGTTACGCTATATTTTCCGATGTCCATTCCAATCTGGAAGCCCTTGAAGCGGTGATGGGTTCCTGCAAGAAAGAAGGGGTCGATAAATACCTGTGTATAGGCGATCTCGTCGGCTACGGCGCAAATCCCAGGGAATGCATTGAAAAAGTAAAGTCCGTAGCATCGGTGATCTGCGCGGGGAACCACGACTGGGCGGCGGTGAGATTGTTTTCCCTGGAATATTTTAATTCAGATGCCAGGAGCGCGATATTATGGACGAGGCATTTATTGAGCCAGGCTCATCAGAGTTTCCTGGAGTCTTTAAAGTTGACCTTCAAGAATGAGGACTTGATCCTCGTGCACGGAACCCTGAACAATCCCCATGAATTTAATTACCTCTCCGATGCTTATATCGCAGAAGAGACATTCAGGCTTATGGATTCCAATGTCTGTTTTGTCGGCCATACCCACCAGCCCCAGATCTTCAGCAAAGACCAAAACGAACGCATATACGCGCACAAGGATGCAGCGGTAACCTTAAGTAAGGCCAATAAGTATATCGTCAATGTGGGAAGCGTAGGGCAGCCGCGTGACGGTGACCCCCACGCTTCGTACTGCATATACGACTCTGAAGAAAAGGAGATCCAGATAAAACGCGTTAAGTATAACGCTGAGGCGGCAAGAAAGAAGATCATTGAAAAGGGCCTGCCGAAGTTCTTGGGCGATCGCCTTATCTCCGGAAGATAACCCATGGATGCTTCCATTAAGAAGAAAATCGAAGAGTTAAGAGAGCAGATACGCCACCATGATTACCGGTATTATGCCCTGGATAATCCCGAGGTTTCTGATAAGGAATACGATTCCCTTATGAGGGAATTGCAGGTTCTGGAAAATAAATTCCCGCAATACAGGTCACCGGATTCTCCGACACAAAGGGTGGGAGGGGTTGTCCTTGAGGGTTTTAAGACGGTTAAGCACAGGCAGAAAATGCTGTCGCTGGACAACACCTATTCTTTTGAGGAGTTGAAAGAGTGGACGGAGCGCGTCAGGAAGGGGCTGGGGGATGAAGAGATCGAATACGTCGCGGAACTTAAAATAGACGGGTTAAGCGCCAATATTACCTATATCGACGGTAAATTGGCCCTGGGGGCAACGAGGGGGGACGGAGAAGCCGGAGAAGACGTGACTGAAAACATAAAGACCATACGCGCCATACCGCTTGCGCTTGCGGCTGAGGATATCCCGGAGTTGATCGAGATAAGGGGCGAGGTGTATATGGAACGAAAAGACTTTATGAGCGTGAACCGGGAAAGGGAAAAGGAAGGCGAGGTATTATTTGCCAATCCCCGTAATGCCGCCAGCGGCTCGCTTAAGCTTTTGGATACCTCGATCGTGGCAAAGCGAAGGCTCAATTTTTTTGCCCATTCTCTCGGAGAAAATAAGGGCGCGAAAATAGAAAATCAGCGGGATTTCCTGGATAAGCTTAAACGATGGGGGATGCGCACCAACCCGCAATGGAAATTATTACGGTCAATAGATGAAATAATCGATTACTGCAAGAGCTGGCAGGAGAAGAGGGATAGGCTTACTTATGATATCGACGGGATAGTCGTCAAGGTAAACGACTTTTCTCAGCAGAGGAAACTTGGCTTCACCATGAAAAGCCCGCGTTGGGCAGTCGCCTATAAATTTCCCGCCCGTCAGGCTACCACAAAAGTCTTAAAGATCGATATCAACGTCGGCCGGACAGGCGTAATCACTCCCACCGCTGAACTTGAGGCTGTTGAGTGCGGCGGGGTCAGGATAAGGCATGCTACCCTGCATAATTTTGACGAGATAGAGAGGCTTAATATCAGGGAGGGCGATCGCGTTTTGATCGAAAGGGCCGGCGACGTTATACCCAAAGTGGTCAAGGTCGTTGAACGCCTGGGGCAGAAAAAATTCCCTGTCCCAAAGACCTGCCCGGTCTGCCAGGCACGCGTGGTGAAAGAGAAGGAAGAAGATGTGGCATACAGGTGCATTAATCCTTCCTGTCCCGCCCAGCTGGAGCGCGGCCTTGAGCATTTTGCCTCCCGTTCCGCCATGGATATAGAAGGTATGGGAGAGGCGGTCATAACGCAGCTGGTTAAGCTGAAATTAGTCCATAATTTTGCCGATATCTATAAGCTTACAGCCGGCGACCTTGCGCGGCTTGAACTGTTTAAAGAGAAAAAAATAAAAAATCTCATTTCGGCGATAGCAAAAAGCAAGGCGCACCCGTTCCACAGATTTATTTATGCGCTGGGTATCCGTCACGTAGGGGAAAAAGCAGCTTACATACTGGCGCGTCGCTTTAAAGATATCGATAGCCTGATGAAGGCAAAACAGGGAGATCTGGACGCGGTATATGAATTCGGCTCCGTGATCGCAAATTCGGTGATAGACTATTTCTCGCAAAGCCAGACTAAGAAGCTGATCGAGGAATTCAAAAAGTCCGGGCTTAACCTTAAGGAAGAGCCTCTTAAGGCCGGGACCGCCGCATTGGCAGGGAAAACCTTCTGTTTTACCGGAGAATTGAAGGAGTTCTCCAGGCATGAAGCCGAAGAAAAGGTGCGCGAGGCAGGCGGAGATGTTTCTTCCGGCGTCGGCAAAAATACCGATTTCGTCGTGCTTGGCGATGACCCGGGCTCAAAATATGATAAGGCGAAGAAGCTCAAAGTGAAAATCATCGATGAAAAACAGTTCAAGGAGATGATCAGGTGAAGTTAAAAAAGACCTTTATTTTATTTCTGAATTTCGCTTTTTTGATTTTAAATTTCGCTTATCTATGCGGGTGCGACGCCTTTGTCCGCAAGTTCACCCGTAAGCCCAAGAAAGAATATATGGAGCAGGAAGAGATGGTGCTGGTGCCGCAGGAGTATAAGGGGCCGCAAATGACGAAAGAAGAGCTTTACAGGCAATACCTGCTTTTCTGGAAATCCTGGCAGGATGAGCTGATAGAGGCCCTGTTGCGTTCGAACAACCATAAGAAACAGCTTTCCTGCGCGCAGGAGGCCATAAAGAACCTCGAACAATTAACGCCATTGTTAAAAGAAGAAAAACAAAAGGCGCTGGAGGTTTACATCAACCAGATGCGCGACTTAAGAAGTTCTATCGAGACCGATACTTACAGCATGAACACTTCTCCTAACCGTATGTCGGCGGAGCGCGTCAGGAGATACATACTGCGGGATTTCTCCTATAATAAAATGAAAGATTTCCTTCTGTGATAATAGAGACTATCGTAGTCGGAGGGCTTAAGGCCAACTGCTATATCGTAGCGCAAGGCCCGGGTTCTGACGCGGCCATCATCGACCCCGGAGGGGAAGAGGATAAAATAAAGAAGGTTTTATCCAGGATCCGCGCTGTTCCGGTGATGATCATAAACACGCACGGGCACATCGACCACATCGGCAGCGACGATAAATTCGCAGTCCCTGTGTATATCCATGAAAAGGATATGGATCTATTGAAAGATCCCCAGCGTAATCTGTCAAGTTTTCTCGGTGACGCTTTCAGCGTCAAGGCGGGGCGCGAAATACGGCCTTTAAAAGACAACGACAGGATAAGCCTGGAAGGTATTGAGTTTAAGGTAATCCATGTGCCCGGCCACAGCCCCGGAGGCATCTGCCTTTTGCTAGAGGGCACCAAGCCCCCTTCTTTATTCACCGGGGATTCCTTGTTTTACGGGTCTGTCGGCAGGACTGATTTTCCCGGGGCGAGCGAGGACGCGCTCCTGCGGTCCTTAAAAGAAAAAATACTCACTCTCTCTCCTGAGACCGTGATCTACCCGGGGCACGGCCCGGCCTCTACGCTGGGAGAGGAGATCAAAAATAATCCATTCTTAAGATAAGATGCGGGAATTTATCGACGCCTTCTTAAATTATATTTCTGTCGAGCGTGGATTGTCCGATAACACCATCAGGTCATACAGAGAGGACCTGGGTTTTTATTCGGATTACCTTAAGCGCCGGGCGATAGATTCTTTGGCAAAGACCTCCAGGGCCCATATAACCGACTTTATGATGGACCAGAAGGAAAAGGGTATCGGCGCAAATTCCATCGGACGGAGGCTGGCGGCGATAAAGTCGTTTTACAGGTTTCTCGTGAGGGAAAAGATCTTAAAGGATGACCCCACAAGCCTTATCGACTCTCCCAGGTTATGGAAGAAAATACCGGATACGCTTTCCCTGAATGAGGTCGACGCTTTATTAAATGCCCCGGATTTGAAAAACAGGCAGGGAGCAAGGGATAAGGCCCTCCTTGAAACCTTATACGCTACCGGCATGCGCGCGTCGGAAGCTGCCGGGCTTCGTTTGAACGACCTGAATATGGAGATCGGGTTCCTGCGCTGCACGGGCAAGGGCAGGAAAGAACGCGTTATCCCCCTGGGTAAGAAAGCCATTTTAAGCCTGAAGCGCTACCTTGAAACTTCAAGGCCGGTTTTTTTGAACAAAAAAGAAAGTGAATTCCTGTTTTTAAACCGTTTCGGAAAGAAACTCTCCAGGCAGTCGATCTGGAAGATCATCCAGCGTAACGCCAGGATAGCGTCGATAAAAAAACATATCAAGCCGCATCTGTTGAGGCATTCATTTGCCACGCATCTCCTGGAAAGGGGGGCTGACCTGCGTTCGGTCCAGGAAATGCTGGGGCATGCAAATATTTCTACGACACAGATCTATACGCATGTAAATAAAGACCGGCTTAAAAGCATTCATAAAATGTTCCATCCCAGGCCTTAGGTGGTTAGAGAATCATGAAAAAATATTTAGAAAAACTTCCGCAGGAATTACAGGGGATAATCGCTTTATGCTCGCAGTTATCCTCGCAAAGTGGCTTAAGGTCCTTTCTGGTAGGAGGTTTTGTAAGGGACCTGATACTGGGCGTAAATAATCTTGACGTAGACATCGTGGTCGAATGCGATGGTATAAGGTTCGCCGAGAAATTAGCCTCATCATTGCGCGCCGGGCTTATACGGCATAAGAGATTCCAGACTGCAACGGTTTTATTAAGCCATGGCTTTAAGATAGACATTGCTACTGCCAGGAGTGAGTCTTATCCGGAGCCTGCCTGTCTGCCATGCGTGTCAAACGCGACGCTTGAGGATGACCTTAAGAGGCGGGATTTCACCATAAACGCCCTTGCCCTCAGCCTCAATGAGGAAGATTACGGGAAATTGCTCGATTTTTTTGAAGGCATAAAAGACCTGCGCAATAAGAGAATACGCATACTGCATCCTCTTAGTTTTATTGATGACCCGACGCGTATGCTGCGGGCGATACGGTTTGAGAAAAGATATGGTTTTGTGTTAGAGCCACAGACGCTTAAATTGCTTAAAGAGGCTTCAAGAGATAAGATGCTTGAAAGGGTGCAGCCGCAGAGGCTGCGCGACGAGGTCATATTGATCCTGGAAGAAAAGGATCCCCTGGTTCAGGTGGAGAGGATCCAGCAGCTGACGGGTTGGGGGTTTTTGCATAAGCGCCTTACCGCAGGCAGGAATACGCGCAAGTTATTCAGGGAGGCAGCCGGACAGATAAACTGGTTTAGAAGCGTGTATAGCGGACACAGGAAACTCGACGCGTGGCTTATTTATCTTATGGCGCTGACCGATAAGCTCAGCACAAAAGAGACCGAATCGATATTAAAGCTTTACGCGTTCCGCAGGGGTGAAACAAAAAGGATCATCTCTTATAAAAATATCGGGCGCCACTTTTTAAATGAGCTGATGCGCCGGGACCTGGAGCCGGCGAGGGTCTTTGGGCTGCTAAACAGCTTAAGTTACGAGGTCATCATTTTGATCAGGGCGAAATTCAAGGATAAGAACATTGCTAAACACATCAGTGATTTCTTCGGCCTTTACAATTCAATGCGTCTGCACGTGACCGGTCATGACCTTAAGGTATTGGGCATAGAGCCGGGCCCGAGCTATCAAAAGATCCTGGAGAGAGTTTTCCGCGCGAAGCTGAACGGACATGTCAGCACAAAAGAAGAAGAACTGGAATTCATAAGGAGAAGCTTAAGGAAGAGATGACCGTAGGGATCTTAAGGGTCGTATTGTTCATACATGAAAGTAACTCTCTTAAAGAAAAAAGGATGATCATACATAGCCTGAAGGCGAGGTTGCGGAACAATTTTAATATCGCGGTGACGCAGTTAGACGACGGAGATAAGTGGCAGAAGGCGGTCCTGGCCCTGGCGGGAGTTGAAAAAAATAGGCCGTCTATGGACAGCCTTTTATCACGTCTGATCAATTTTATAGAGGGTTTCAGGAAAGTAGACATAATCGATTACGAAATGGAGATGATATAAATGGCAAGATACGAGAAAGTCGCGGTGACTCTGCAGCGTGAGGTCAGCAGTATTATTCATGATGAACTTAAGGACCCGCGGCTGGGGTTTGTGACGATCACGCGGGTAGAGCTTACCCAGGATCTAAGGTATGCCAAGGTTTTTTACAGCGTGCTCGGAAAAGAGCAGGATTACATTAAGACGAAAAAGGCGCTTGATTCGGCGCACGGGTACATACGCAGCCTCGTAGCGCAGAGGATACGTTTGAGGTTTGCGCCTGAGATCGCCTTCAAAGAGGATAAGACCGGAGAATACAGCACCAGGATCCAGCAGGTCCTGGACGAGATAAAAGAACTGAGCGCCGTGCAACCGGGAGAAAAAAAGGTCGCCCGCGCAAAGACCGGAGAGGCAAAACGCAATGGGCCTAAAAAAAGCGGCAGAGTGCATAAAAAGAAATAAAAACTTCCTGATTACTTCTCATACGAACCCGGAAGGGGATGCGCTGGGGTCGGAACTCTCCTTTTATTTTCTCCTTAAGGCCCTGGGTAAGAGCGCCAGGATCGTCAATGACGATGCGATCCCCTACGGTTATGAGCTCATGCCCGGCGCTAAGAATATAATCCGGTACAAAAAGGGCCTCAGGGGTTTTGACTTCGGCTGTTTTGCCATACTTGACTGTTCAGACCTGAAAAGGTGCGGCAATGTCTATAAGTTGAACAGGCAGGAGAATACCATCCTTAATATCGACCACCATATAAGTAATTCGGGATTCGGACACGTAAACTGGATCGAGCCGCATGCCTCATCAAGCGCCGAGATGGTATTCTGGCTTTACAAATATTTTAAGGTAGCCTTTAAAAAAGAGACAGCTACCTTGCTTTATACGGGGATAATGACGGACACAGGTTCTTTCCGCTACGGGAATACCTCAAGCGAAACGCACAAGATAGCGGCTGAACTCCTGAAGCACGGCGTGGACGTAACAGGAGTTTACAGGCAGCTATATGAAAATAAACCCTTCGGCGATCTGAAACAGCTTGCTAAAATACTGGCTTCTGTAAGGCGTTGTTCCTCCGGCAGGATAGCCTGGTTTGAATTGGGATGCGGCAGCCTGAAGAATAAGAGATTCTCTTTTGACCTGGGAGAAGTGATAATGGGCTTTGCCCGGACGATAAAAAATGTCGAGGTCGCCGCGGTATTCAAAGAGGCCTGCCCGGGTAAGAAACCGCATGTGCGGGTAAATCTTCGGTCTCAGGGCAGGGTAGATGTGAACAGGATCGCTAATTTTTTTGGAGGCGGCGGGCATAAGGCGGCCAGCGGCTGCACGGTAGACGGCACTCTCGCCGAGGTAAAGAAAAAAGTTTTAAGCAGGATCAAAGAAAACCTCTAAGGTTTATCCCGGGGGGCGGTTTCGCCGATGAAAGTCTTTTACGGATTAAAAAATGTAAAGAAATTCAGGAATGCCGTTGTTGTCCTGGGGGTTTTTGACGGGGTCCACGCCGGGCACAGGCGTATATTGTTTGAGACTGTAAGAAAGGCGCATTGCATAAAAGGCAAAGGCGTTATCGTGACGTTCTGGCCCCACCCCCGGAAGACGGAGAGCATTTATTCCCTGGAACATCGGCTCAAGCTGATCGCGGGATTCGGTCTCGACGCCTGTGTGTGCATAAAGTTCAATAAGTTTTTTTCAAATACCTCGCCCTATGACTTTGTAAAAGATATACTCGTCGGTAAGATCGGGGCCAAGTATATTTACGTGGGGGAAAATTTTACTTTCGGCAGGGGCGCATCCGGAGATACAGCGCTGCTTAAGCGGCTATCGGAGGAATTCGGCTTTAAATTAAAGGCATTCGAGGTTTTAAAAACCCATAACCTTGCGATAAGCAGTACATATATACGCCGCCTGATAAAGGAAGGTAAATTGTCTGAGGCGCAGAAACTGCTTATGCGGCCGGTGAGCATCCTGGGTACTGTGATCAGGGGGGCATCACTCGCGAAAAAATTAGGTTTTCCTACCGCCAATATAGATCCGCACCATGAGGTTTTACCTCCCAGCGGGGTTTACAGCGTCAGGGTGTTAATAGGCCGGAGGAAGTACCCCGGCATTTGTTATATCGGCAATAAGCCGACGTTAGCAAAAACAAAGATACAGCATATAGAGGCGCACATATTTGATTTTAAGAAAAACATCTATGGAAAATACCTGGAAATACAGTTCATTAAGTTATTGAGAAAAGAAAGAAAATTCTCCTCTCTCCGGAGCCTTGCCGAACAAATAAGAAAAGATATTATTTCAGCGAAATAATTATCCTCCCGCCACACCACCCACTACAACCTGTATGAAATTTAGCCGCCGATACCACTACTTATTGTGTTTATTCAATTTAGATAATTATTTTTCTTGACAAAAAGTCTAATTTTCACTATACTCAACCTACAAAGTGGTTAAAAGTGGAGTAAAGTGGAAAGAGAGGAACAGCTATGTTCTATGGAGAATATCTGCATTCCATAGACCGTAAAGGCAGATTGATTCTGCCCGCGAGGATCCGTGACGCGGCCAAAAGCAATTTCATTGAAAAATTCTTTTTGACCCGCGGACTGGATAAATGCCTTTTTATGTTTTCCGAGGAAGAATGGCGCTCGCAGGAAAACAAATTCAAGGCCATATCTTTTACCAAACAGGAATCAAGGACCTTCAACCGTTTATATTTCTCCGCCGCAGTGGAAATGATCCCCGATAAGCAGGGCAGGATATTGATTCCGAATTATCTCAAAGACTTTGCGGAGATAAAAAAAGACGTTATTATCGTAGGCGTTTCCAACAGGCTGGAGATATGGTCTAAGGATAAATGGCAGGAGTTTTACGCAAATTCACGGCAATCCATTGAGACTATCGCCGAAAAATTGTTGGACATTTAAGAAACGTAAGTTATAATATTTTAATTTTTATAAAGTGGACGCGAATTTTCATATTCCAGTAATGCTGGAAGATGTTATAGGGTATTTGAACTTGTCCCCGGGCGAGATCGTCGTTGATTGCACGGTCGGTACCGGAGGGCATAGCATGGCCATAGCAGAGAAAATCTCTCCCGGGGGGAGGCTTATCGGTATAGACCGGGACCAGGAATCGCTGGAAATAGCGAAGCTCAGGCTCAAGGATTTTTCCGGGACGTGCGATTTTGTCCACGGGAATTTTATGGACATCGATACGATCCTTAAGCAGATGAATATTGATAAGGTTGACGGTATCCTGTTCGATCTGGGAATATCTTCTTACCAGCTGGAGAACCCGGACCGCGGATTCAGTTTTGACAGGGAAGGGCCTTTGGACATGCGGCTTGACAGGGAAAGCTACATTTCAGCATACGACCTTATAAATAACCTGAACGAAGAAGAGCTTTCAGGGCTGCTTTGGAATTTCGGACAGGAAAGATGGCATAACCGTATCGCGCGTGTTTTAGTGTATGAAAGACAGAAGCATCCCATTTCTACTACTTCCGATCTTGCAGGCATCGTTGCCAGGGCTATCCCTTCCAGGTACAGGCACGGCAGGATACACCCGGCGACAAGGACTTTTCAGGCAGTTCGCATAGCGGTAAACAGGGAATTGGAGACACTGGAAATAGCCGTAAATAAAGCCATTGAGATGCTAAAGAGCGGCGGCAGGATCTGCGTTATTTCTTTCCATTCCCTGGAAGACAGGATAATCAAATTCACTTTCAGGAAGGCAGCCGCGTCGGGAGAGGTAGAAATAATTACCCCGAAGCCTTTAGTGCCTTCCGATACG
>Ga0265297_10000610_pt1 | contig 102290 bp, 96 predicted proteins | sample Munlanlwell13791_FD_192502 | JGI IMG/M metagenome (GOLD analysis project Ga0265297, IMG submission 192502) | Leachate microbial communities from a municipal landfill in Southern Ontario, Canada - Leachate well 137-91 | ecosystem: Engineered > Solid waste > Landfill > Unclassified | place...
CTCGCAGGAGCGAGATAAAATCCCCTTCAGATTCGTGTGAAATTTCGAAAGCTATTTCGATAATTTCCTCTCACTCATCTTCAGGGGATTTTGCTGATGTTTTGTCGCCAATTGAAAAAAATCAGGAAATACGAATCGAGAGTGAGGTGTAAGAGACTTGTGTCAGTCCAGCGGGTATCTCCGTGGTGCTGACCAAGACATGCACCTCACGAAGATTCGCTATTTCCAGATTTCTTTTCACTTGGCCCCATTTGGGCTCCACCTTTTGCGCCCACAAAAGGTGGATAAGGCACGCCGTGCTAACGGAAAAAAACTTTAAAATACGCTTTCCGAATTTATGTTCCCCCTACACTCTGGGCAGAAAATATTTTTGTAAAAAAGCATTTTTTCATCCAATTAAACCTTTAATCTGGCTAAGCTTTCAAATCACTCAATAATTGGCTATACTTCAAAAACTTACATTCTTAACCATTTCATCATGAAAAAAGCTTTAATTACTGGGATTACCGGACAAGATGGGTCATATTTAGCTGAACTTCTTCTTGAAAAAAAATACGAAGTCCATGGGATTGTCAGACGGGCAAGCACTGTCACCACTTCACGCATCTCGCATATACTCAATCATCCGCAACTTACAATCCATACAGGCGACTTAACGGATGCGTCATCGATTACGCGGATAATCTCAACTCTTAAGCCAGATGAATGCTATAACCTCGCAGCGCAAAGCCACGTGAAAGAAAGCTTTGACATACCGGAATATACAGCTCAAGCAACTGGTATTTCCCCTATCCATTTTCTTGAAGCGATACGCTACTTTTCATTACACACACGTTTCTACCAAGCATCGTCAAGTGAGATGTTTGGCAAAGTCATGGAAGTTCCACAAACCGAAAAAACTCCCTTTCATCCACGCAGTCCATATGGGGTTGCAAAAGTATTTGCATACTGGATTACTGTGAACTACCGAGAAGGGTACAATTTATTTGCGGTCAATGGAATTTTATTTAATCATGAATCCCCTCGACGAGGTGAGACGTTTGTTACAAAAAAAATTACTAAGGCCTTAGCAGAAATTTCTCGCGGCTCAATCACTCCTCTAATTTTGGGGAACCTAGATGCCAAGCGGGACTGGGGTTACGCAAAAGACTACGTAGAAGCCATGTGGCTCATGCTCCAGCAAGAAAAACCAGAGGATTTTGTCATCGCAACCGGCGAGACACATTCTGTGCGTGAATTTGTAGAAGAAACATGCAAACTGCTCGAGATTGACATCGAATGGAAAGGAAACGGCCTCGATGAAAAAGGAATCAATAAAAAAAATGGCCAAACAATTATTCAAGTCAGTGAAAAGTTTTTTCGACCAGCTGAAGTCGATCAATTGATTGGAGATTCCTCTAAAGCTAAAAAAATTCTCAACTGGACACCGAACACAACGTACAAAAAACTTGTTAAGATCATGATTGAAGAAGACCTACAAAACAAATCTTAACTTATGAAAATTCTCATAACGGGAATATCTGGTTTTGTCGGCCCACATCTAAAAAATGAGCTTGAATCGGCAGGTCATGATGTTTTGGGTATCGATCGATCTGGTGATTCAAAAAAAATCTACCCATGCGACCTTCTTGATAAACGCGCGGTGCACGATTTTTTTTCTTTGCAAAACTTTGATTTTGTTATCCACCTTGCAGCGCTTACCTATGTCGGCGAGTCGTGGAAAAACCCGAAAAAATTCTTGGACGTAAACGTTGGAATGACGAAAAATATTTATAAGGCGCTTGAAGAATTTTCCCCAACAACAGGTGTATTGCTCGTTTCCACGTCAGATGTCTATGGGGCTCAAAAACAACTCCCAATAAATGAAAATGCTCCACTAAATCCTGGGAATCCATATGCCAAATCAAAACGTGCACAAGAAGATGAGGCTTTTCGTCATACAAATATTCGCACAATAATTTCCCGCGCCTTCAACCACGCAGGTCCCGGTAAATCAATGTTTTTGGCTATCCCCGCGTTTGCCCGTCAAATTGCGCTTTGCGAAAAAGGTGTTCAAGAAAATATCCGCGTCGGCAACCTAGAATCATTCCGCGACTACACTGATGTGCGCGACGTTGTGCGTGCCTATCGCCTTTTAATCGAAAAAGGTGAACCACAAAACATTTACAATATATGTTCTGGTCAAAAACGAAAAATGTCGGATGTGCTTTCAACGCTTATTTCACTTTCTGCAAAACCGATTATAGTAACTGAAAATCCAGAGCTTATGCGTCCATCTGATGTCCCTGAATTTTGGGGCAGCTACAATAAAATTAGTTTAGAAATTGGCTGGAAACCAACTATTCCATTTGAGAAGACGCTTCAGGATACTCTCGACTATTGGAGAGGGGTAGTGTAATTAATGGACGGAATTTTAAAAAAGATTTTTCTTTATAACCTAACGCCGTTTTGAGTCGCCCAAATTTAAGCCCTTGGTTTCTGACAAATTGACACCGTAACATGCGGCCAATAAAGTTTTATTTAACAATCCCCTTTTCGAGCTCCTCTATAGAATATTCAACCTGCTCGTCTTTAAGGCTTGGATCGTACGCTGGATCTGGAAAATTAATAAGCCAAGCTTCTTCGTCTCCGATATTTTCAAGACCTGTCGCAATATCAGGAGGAATGTACAATCGAGACGGTTTTTCGCCATCCAAAAAATGTTCCTCACGGATCCATTTTTCACCTTTTCGAACATAAAGGATAATTCTCATTTTTCCTTTTACGACGCAATATTGAGCTCCGCGTATTCGATGCAAATGATACCCCTTAAAAGCACCCGGATTTGCCGCAGTCAAATAATGAGTCGTTTTGTTACTGTCTTTGTATAACTCAATAATAAATCCGTTTTCAGATCCACCATGGTCTTTGGTCGCAACTTTTTTTGCAGGCTCTTCGTAAATATGTGTAACTTTGCTTTTACTCATTGCCATTCTTATTAGGCCAATCTAATTTATATAAATATTCCCACGCGTTCCCTCCATCCCAAAATTGTGCCACATAAGTAAATTCCACGCCAGCGGCTTCTAGCGCATCTTTAGTAAAATGAGAGCTTATATCTGCATCAATATGATAATAGTATACCGAACGATTTGTTTGAAGTTGTAAAAATCTATCAACAAACCAACTCCTTTGCTCGTGCATTAATGTTCCAGCAACAACTCTGTCGGGAAAAAAATATTTGTCGGCAAGCCCAGCCAATAAAATCGAATTACTTTCAGTGGTTTCTTCAATCAAAACGAGTCTCCTTGCAGACATAACATTCTGAAAATAGATATCCACCAAGCCGCCACTGGTAAAAAAAATAAAATATATTGAATACGAAAACATACCAAGCGGGATAATCAAATATAAATAAAACCATTTAAAATGCTTTTGTAAAAAATCCACAAAAAACCCAAATCCATAAGAAAGCATCAAAAAAATTGGAATCCAATAACGAAAATGGGAGTTTCCAATTAGAATATTGCCGGCACTCGATTCTTGTGGATAAGGACCATATATAAGGATTAAATAGAAACACAATAATAAACCTCCAATAAATAATAAAGTAGTTCGTATACCGTTTTTGAAAGCCTTGCGAGCTAAAAGCACTAATCCGACTAAACCAGGAAGAGTTAGCCACCATAGCGAAATAAAAAAATCAAAAAAAATACTTGCGGATTTTCCAACATCGACGCCAAATGGAAAAATATAACTTTTTGCTAACGCAAAGAATGACGTAGTTTGAGATAGTGTTTCGGGATTAAGAATTCTGTACTGAATTAGTGAATGCGATGTAGTATATGAAATTCCAATAAAAGGCAATACGACGAGCATAGACCCTAAAACAAAAAGTAATGCGTGTTGTAGTTTAAAAATAAAACGGTCCTGTTCCAAAAATGTAAAAAGAAGAACAATAAAAATAAAAGACCAAACGAGTTCAGTAGTACGAGTAGCCAATGAAAAACCGTATACCAAGCCTGAGACAATAAAAAATATTCGTTTCAGATTCGGTTTTTGTTCTTCTGCATAAAGAATAAGAACGATCGCTAATAAAAAAAGATTAAAAAATAGTAAATTATGCATATACGAACGTGCTGCATACAAAACAAAAAGAGGGTGAAAAGCAAAAACTATCAAAGAATAAAATTTTGCTCGAAACGACAAAAAAGATTTTTCTAAAATTAACCAAAAGGCAATAATACCAATAATCGGAAAAAGGCAATATATTACAAAACGTGGTAAAAATTTTTGAAAAAAACTGTAAATGAATGGGAGCCCATAAAAAGAAGACAGCCTATACGATTGATTTTCTGCAGAATATGTTATTGAACGTGGTTTAAATAAGTCCATCGCCCTATCTATCCCCTCAGTATCAATCTTTAGAAAAATATTTTCAGTATTAACTAAATTTTGAGTAAAAGTATAATTAGCCTTTTCATCGGGTGAAATTGACTGATTTTCATTTGTCGAAAAAAAGAGATGCAACGCAGCAAAAAAAAGAGATGCAAAAGCAACAACAATAATTATCGTCGGTTTTTTATCAAAAAGGGTTAATTTTGTCACGAATTTTTTCAAAAAATGTAATAAAGGTAAGTGGATCTTTTTTAAACGTAATGTCTATACTCTTCACGCTTATGGATCTAGAGTCAATGCCGCTTTTCCCAAAATCAATCGAAAAAATCGACTCATTGTTATTAAGAAATAACTCCTCCTTTGGAAAAGTAACACTGGCTTCAAGCCAACCATCCTTCTGCTCTACCGCTTCGGGTAAATAGGCATAAATATAGTCGTACTTATTTAGCTCGTTTAAATCAAAAGAGTCAGAGGAACTTAAATAATTCCTATCATAATTCAGTAGCGGATTGTCTTCTGTATACGTAAACACGCCGTCGCCAGTCACTTTCATATCACCATTGGGGATAATTATTTTTGTAACACCTTGTAATCCATCCACGTCAAACGACTTATGAATTCCATCAAGTAATACCGAACGACCCCCAACAGAGACTCTTTGTAAGCTTTCCATATGTGTTGTAAGGAGGCTAACTTTCTTACTGTTTGTATACAGTTCAACTGGTAGTTCTTTCCCCGATTGAAGACTTGATGGATATACGTCACCTTGAGAAGAATAGTAAAATCCCTCAAATCCAAAAATCGGCAAATTGCTCAAAAATTTTTTCAAAAAGATATCATCAGTGGTCTTAACTTCAATCCTATAAAAACCTTCATCTAAATCTTTATATTCAAACACATGTGAAAATTCTTCAGATGTCCCGTCTTGGAACTGATCACTTATTTTATCGTATTTCAAGCTTTTCATATCCTGACTAAGAATTATTTTGATATCATCGGCGCCACCATTTCTATTGGAATCCTGAAAACTAAAGTCGATGCGAAAATCCTGCTTTTTTTGCTGAAAAAACAGAAATGTATGTGAGCCTCTCACGTCAATCTTGTTTACTTTAGATTCAGAAGATGAATAATCTTGCTGAACACTAAAATCCTTATCAAAAGATGTCTCAAAAGTCAGAAGATGTGTATAACCGCCAAAACGGAAAGAATTAACAAAGTCCGCAGCGTGCACGTACGTTGGAACCGCCCGAGCTGCGGCCTGAGCCACATTCTGGGTCTGCTCAAAATCCAAGCTCTCATATTGTTCCTGCATAATCTGCTGATTCGTGTAAAACTCCTGCTGCGAAATTATACCCTTCTCAAGTTTAAACTGATTTTCTTGAAATTTATTTGTTTCTTCTAAAACTAAATTTTGTCTCGCCTGTTCTGAAAGATCAAACAATTGTTGCAACTCTTTATTTTTCTCAAATAAAACATAATCTCCATCCCGAGTCTTTAGCCAGTATGGCGGAAGTTTGTATAATGCACTGCTGTATATCACCGCGGGTTTATTCACGTAAAAACCATTAGGATGTTTCACCCCCATCCACATTGAGTCTGGAGTAGAATTATTTTTATACTCTACCGAAACAGTCGCTGTTTCAAATTTTCCTGGTGTGGGAATGACTAACTGTAAAGGACTTTGAGCAACGTTGAAATAATCATTTTTCAAATTATCCTCGGGTGAGTAAATAAAGCTATTATTTGTAAAACGATAAATATTTTCTGGGTTTATTGTAACCGAATACATGCCTAAAGGATTCACATTGAGATACAATGCGTACACGAGAAACAAAGATGCCCCCGCAGAAAAAAGAAAAACGAGTACACGCTTGATCTTTTCCTCAAAATAAAAGTCCTCTTTTTGTGACGAACTCTGAAAGAAATACACATAACATACAAAAATGATACACAAAATGATTACTTCTATCTTTGGTAAAAGGCCCAGCGAAAAAATTTGATTAGCGAGAACTAAGAAAAAAACAAAGAGCAACAAAAAATATATCTTTTGGGTTTTGAGTTTTACGAAAACTGTTTTTTCTAAAGACCTCAAAGTTAAGGACTTATTTATAATTATTGCAAATAAGAGGGATCCAACCGCAATATACAAAAGGAAATCAATATTGAATAAAAAAGTAAAAAGCCCCTGCCGTAAATGATCAAGTAAGGTATAAATAAGAAACCAAGCAAGGCACAATTCAAATATTGCGGTTAATCCAGGAATAAGGCCCTCAATTTTCGCTGTTTTCCCTCGCTTTTCTAGTAAATTCATCAATTTTATTATACCATACACGAAAAATTTATACGTGCTATAATTCCCTTAATAACCATAACAACCAGCGTATGTTCGATTTTTTATCAGAACTTGAAACAGCAATCTCAGAAATAAAAGAAAAGAATCTATACAAAACCGAAAGAATCTTAGAAAGTCCACAAGGGTCAGAAATTGTTGTAAACGGCAAAAAAGTCCTAAATTTTTGTGCAAACAATTACCTCGGGTTGGCAAATCATCCGCGAGTCATTGCAGCTGCAAAAAGGACTCTTGATGATTGGGGCTACGGATTAAGTTCGGTCCGCTTCATTTGCGGAACTCAAGAAATTCATAAACAACTCGAGGGAAAAATTACTCACTTCCTGGAAACCGAAGACACCATTCTTTATTCGTCCTGCTTTGACGCGAACGCCGGGATTTTTGAATCAATCCTCTCAAAAGAAGACGTTATCATCTCTGATGAACTTAATCATGCAAGTATTATCGACGGTATACGTCTTTCAAAGGCCGAACGAAAAATTTTCAAGCACCTGGATATGTCTTATTTAGAAAATCAATTAAAAGATTCACAAAGCTCACGCAGAAGGCTTATCGTAACAGATGGGGTCTTCAGTATGGACGGAGATATTGCTAACTTAAAAACTATCTGTGACTTAGCTGATGCCTACAAAGCTTTAGTCATGGTTGATGACTCACATGCGACAGGTTTTATTGGCGAACAAGGCAAAGGGACACACGAACACAATAATGTCCTCGGACGAGTAGATATTATTACTAGCACTTTAGGAAAAGCACTTGGTGGAGCCACGGGTGGCTTTACGTCCGGGCGGAAAGAAATAATTGAATATCTTCGCCAAAGATCACGTCCCTACCTTTTCTCAAATTCACTCGCTCCCGTTGTTGCGGGTGCATCGATTGCGGTTCTTGATTTACTAGAATCACAATCTGAGCAGCGCGAAAAACTAAGAGAAAACACAGCATATTTCAGAGAACAAATAACAAAAATTGGGCTTGAAATACGCAAAGGAACACACCCGATAGTCCCCGTAATGCTCTATGACGCGAAAATTGCCCAGCAAATGGCTGCTGAACTCCTCAATGAAGGTATTTATGTGATTGGTTTCTTTTATCCAGTAGTTCCAGAAGGTAAGGCTCGTATTCGGGTTCAAATTTCAGCCGCTCATACCAAAACGCAACTCGATCAAGCTATTACGGCTTTTGAAAAAATTGGAAAGAAATTAAACGTTATTTAACTTTACCTTGAGCTGCTTGAGCATCTCTTCAACCATTTTCGGAAGCGTATACTGATGCTGCCAACCCCAATCTTGTCGCGCGCTTGAATCATCAATGGATCGAGGCCAGGAGTCTGCGGTTTTTTGACGCTGGTCAGGTTTGTATGATATTCCAAACGTGGGGACGTGCTTTTTAATTTCCTCAAAAATTTCTTTTGGCGAAAAACTTATTGCTGCAAAATTATATGAGGTGCGAACGGAAAGTTTTTCCGAATTAACTTCCATAAGCGCAAGTGTTCCTCGAATTGCGTCATCCATATACATCATTGGCAGAATTGAATTCTCTTTGAGAAAACACTCGAACGGTTCATTCCGTAGCGCATTGTAAAAAATAGAGACTGCGTATTCTGTTGTCCCATCCCCTGGTTCAGCTTTATATGCTATCAGTCCAGGATAGCGAAGACTCCTCACATCGAGTCCGTATTTAATATTGTAGTACTGACATAATAATTCGCCTGCGACTTTTGTCGCTCCATAGATGGTTGATGGCTCAAGTATAGTATGTTGCGGTGTTTGCTCTTTCGGGGTTGTTGGTCCAAATGCAGCAATCGAACTTGGCCAAAAAACTTTTAACTTATGCTTAACAGCGAGGTCTAAAATGACTTTTAACCCATTTAAGTTAATATCCCATGCAAGGTCTGGATTCTTTTCGCCTCCGGCAGACAAGAGACCAGCAAGATGATACACCTCGGAAATATGATACTTAACGATCAGCTCATCCATTCTTTGGCTATCACGAACATCGGCAACTTCTGATATCCCAATAAATGATGAATTGGCTTTTGTTCTGCCGATCGCGAGCACATTATCTTCCCCGTGTTTTTGCTGTAAAGACAGTACAAGGTCTGTCCCAACAAGACCAAACGCTCCAGTGACCAAGATTTTTTTCTGCATAGAATAGAAATGTTTAAAACTTAGAGAAGGCTAAAAACTTGAAATATACTTGGAATATTGTATGATAACAAACACAGACGCTAACGAGGCGGCGCACAACCAACCCGCAAAAGATTAGCATGATTTTTAGAAAAATTCAAAAGATTATATGCCACAAAAGCAACAGAGATTTGCAATTATCGGCGTTGGAGGCTATATCGCTCCGAGACACCTTAAAGCAATAAAAGACACGGGTAACACTGTCATCGCCGCCCTAGACCCGCACGATTCAGTCGGGCTTTTGGATAGTTTTTTTCCTAACACACAATTTTTTACCGAGTTTGAACGCTTTGACCGACATGCGGAAAAGCTGAAACGGCAAGATGAGGACGGAGCTATCCAGTATGTCTCCATCTGCTCACCAAATTATCTGCACGACGCGCACATTCGGTTTGCACTACGAATCGGTGCTCATGCAATTTGCGAAAAGCCTCTTGTTTTAAACCCTTGGAATATCGACGCCCTGAAAGCACTTGAGGATGAATATGGAAAACGAGTTTACACCATTTTACAATTACGGGTTCATCCAGTGCTCAAAAAACTTAAAGCAGAAATCGAAAAACAATCGAGTAAAGAAAAGCACACTGTCGAGCTTACCTATATCACATCACGTGGAGCATGGTACTTAAATTCCTGGAAAGGCCAGTCTGAAAAATCAGGTGGTTTAGCTACAAACATCGGAATCCATTTTTTTGATCTACTCATTTGGCTTTTTGGACCCGTAAAGCTCTCAGAGGTTTATAGTGCAACTGACAAAGAGACCTCGGGATACCTAGAGCTTGAAAACGCGAATGTACGATGGTTTTTGTCGATTGATGAACATAAACTTCCTCAAGATGCGATAAAAAATGGCAAAAGGACATTTAGATCTTTGACGGTTGATAAAAAAGAGATAGAATTTTCCGAAGGATTTACCGACCTCCATACAGTTGTTTACAAACAAACCTTAGACGGTAAAGGTTTTGGGCTTGAAGATGCAAAGCCCGCCATTGCATTAGCACACGAAATTAGGACTGCACAAATTGTGCCATCCAAAGACCATGCTCACCCATACACCAAAAAAAATGCCTGATACATATTTCGCACACCAATCTGCCATAATAGATACTGGGGCCCAAATAGGCGAAGGAACAAAAATCTGGCATTTTTGTCACATTTCAACAGGTGCACAAATTGGAAGCAATTGTTCACTAGGTCAGAATGTTTTTGTTGGCGGTAAGACGGTGATCGGAAACAATGTCAAAATTCAAAATAATGTATCTGTGTATGACAGCGTCACACTAGAAGACTACGTCTTCTGTGGGCCATCAATGGTCTTCACTAACGATCCAAACCCACGGACAGAATACCCAAAAGGCAGAGAGAATTTTCTTCACACGATTGTAAAAAAAGGAGCGACAATAGGTGCAAACGTAACAATTGTTTGCGGACACACTATTGGTAAATACGCCTTTATTGGGTCAGGTTCTGTCGTCACAAAAGACATCCCAGATTATGCTTTAGTTTACGGCAATCCGGCGAGAATCCGAGGTTGGGTTTCTGATCATGGTGAAAAAATGACTTTCAAAAAAAATGGGATAGCCCCCTGCCCGAAATGTAACAAACAATACAAACTTGAAAACGATAAAGTTTCACTTTTATGAAATTGTTGGACTTAAACGCTCAACATAACAAAATTCGATCTGAACTCAACGAAACAATCCGCCGGATCATCGATTCAAGCGAGTTTATTCTGGGTGAAGACAATACTCTGCTCGAAAAAGAAATAGCAGATTTTTGTGGGACTAAATTTGCAGTAGGATTAAATTCGGGAACCGACGCTTTGATTTATGCACTTCGAGCATATGGGATCGGCAGCGGAGACGAAGTTATCACCACTCCTTTTACATTCATCGCCTCGGCTGAATGCATTACGCTTGAACACGCAAAACCGGTTCTCGTTGATGTAGATGAAAAAACATATAATATCGATCCAGCAAAAATTGAAGCAAAAATTACAAAGCGAACAAAAGCAATTATTCCCGTGCATTTATTTGGACAGCCGGCTGAAATGGACTCAATTCTCGCGATCGCAAAAAAATACAACCTTATTGTAATAGAAGATTCTGCTCAAGCAATTGGCGCAAAATACAAAAATCAAAAAACATGCTCAATGGGAAACGTGGGATGCTTATCTTTCTTCCCGGCAAAAAATTTAGGAGCACTAGGCGACGCTGGAATGATTACCACAAACGATCCAGATCTCGCCGAGAAAATTCGAATGCTTGCAAACCATGGTAGTAAGAAAAAATATTATCATGAAATAATTGGCGATTCGTCCCGTTTAGATAACCTTCAAGCGGCAATTCTTAGGTTAAAATTAAAATACCTTGAGCAGTGGAACAAAGAAAGGATAGAAAAAGTGAGTATTTATAACTCTCTCTTAAAAGATCTCCCCATTATTACTCCTTACGTGCCAAAACATATCACCTCTGTCTACCAACAGTACACAATTAGATCTAGCAAAAGAGACGAATTACGGACATACCTCGAACAAAAATCCATTCCTACTGCGATTCACTACCCCACTCCGGTTCACCTTCAACCCTCAATGAAGTATCTAGGGTATTCAAAAAAAGACTTTTCTGTAGCGGAGAAATTGTCCAAAGAGGTACTTTCACTTCCAATTTATCCAGAAATACCTTTATCGGATCAAGAAACTATAGTTAAAGAAATTAAAAACTTTTTTTCTTAGTATGAAAAAAAAGGGATACTCAAAAAAAGTAAATGTTGCTGTTATCGGCGTGGGAAATATGGGGAAACACCACGCAAGAAATTATTTTGAACTCCCTGAAGCGAACTTAGTAGCAGTCTGCGACATAGATAAAGAAGTGGGCCTTAGAATTGCAAAACAATTCAAATGTAACTTTTACACCGACTATTTACAAATGTTTAAACATGAAAAAATTGAAGCTGTGTCAATAGTAGTCCCAACGTTATCACACTATAAAGTTGCATCTCAAGTAATGAGCAAAGTAAAAAATATTTTGTTAGAAAAGCCAATTACGTCACGAACAAATCAAGCAAAAAGGTTGATCGCCATGGCAAAAAAAAATCATAACTTTTTTACCATCGGGCATATTGAACGATTTAATCCTGCCGTACGAAAAGTAAAAGAAATTATCAAATCTGGTAGTATAGGGACCGTTACATCTATAACCTCAAAAAGAGTCGGGCCAGCCGCGCGCCAAATCAAAAACTCCAATGTTCTTATTGATCTAGCAGTACATGATATTGATATTTTTAACTACCTTCTAGAAAAAAAACCAAACTATGTTAATGCAAACGGCGGCAAAGCAATTCATCCAAATATTTTCGATTATTCAGAAATATTTCTAAAATACGGTGCGATCTCAGGCTACATTCAAGTAAACTGGATCACCCCCGTTCGAATTCGTGAACTTGACGTTACAGGGACAGAAGGATACATAAAAGTAAACTATATTACCCAGGAAATTAATATGTATAAATCAAAATATAAAAAAGAATATACCAACCACGGGGATTTTATAATCAAATTTGGTTTTACAAAAAAAAGAACTATCCCTGTTTCTTATGCGGAACCTTTACGCTCAGAACTGAAAAGTTTTCTTAAACAATCCACTAATAACTTAAAACCAGAGGTTACACCAGAGGATGGGTATATAGCGCTTTCAATAGCATTACAAGCGGAACATGCAATACAAAACAACGGTAAAAAATAAATCTTTTCTAGTCACAGGCGGCGCCGGTTTTATCGGCAGTCATCTTGTAGATGAACTCCTTCGTAAAGGGGTAAAAAAAATTGTAATTGTTGACAACCTTTTTTTAGGAAGCAAAAAAAATATTCAACACGTGTTGAATAAAAAAAATGTGTTCTTCTATAAACACGACGCAAGTGATAAAAAATTCATGGCCGCCTTAATACGTAATCACCATATTGACGTTATTTACAACCTGGCAACCAAAGCACTCCCCTATTCGTTTGACGACCCCCACGACGCTTTTTTGATTAATGTAAAACTTTCAGACACTCTTGTCTCACTCCTTCAAGAAAAAAAATACAAAACTCTTATACATTTCTCTTCTTCTGAAGTGTATGGCACTTCTCAGTCCCACAAGATGAGTGAATTACACCCAATGAACCCTAGGACACCTTATGCCGCAGGCAAAGCCGCTGCAGATATGCAGGTCCTCTCCTGGCAAAAATTCTACAATCTGGACATATCCATTGTTCGGCCATTTAATACCTACGGACCAAGACAAAACAAGGGGCTTTATTCCGGGATAATCCCAAAAACAATAAAACGTATTCTTTCTGGGCAACAACCCTTACAAGAAGGAAATGGGGAACAAACCCGCGACTTTATCTTTGTTACTGATGTAGCAAAGGCCGCCGTTAAAATTTTTGAAAATAGAAAAACCCGAGGAGCGGCTATAAATATTGCAACCGGAAAAGAAACCTCAGTAAAAAAAATTATTTCCGTAATTTCTCGTTCACTGAAGTACAAAGGTAAGATAATCTACAAACCAGCACGAGCGGGAGATGTTATACGGCACTGTGCAGATATCAGCAAAGCAAGTACAATTCTGCATTTCAAACCAACTCTCACATTTGATTCGGGTATCAAAAAAACAATTAATTGGTATCTCAAAAAAACATGATCAGACTTATATATCCACATGTTCCGTATGAACCTGTGGCGAAAAAACTCAAACGCGTAACTCAAACTGGTATATTGACCCAAGGCGAGTATGTCAAAGAACTAGAAAGTAAACTAAAAAAAATCGTCGGCTCTCGTTATGCTTTTACTACAACATCAGCAACGACGGCACTACATTTGTCACTTGCGGCTTTGCAAATTGGACCGGGAGACGAAGTATTAGTCGCCAACTTTACGTTTCCAGCGACCGGTAATGTTGTTGTGCAAGTTGGCGCAACACCTGTCCTTGTAGATATTACCTTGCCAGATTACACAATCAATATTCAAGACCTAGAGAAAAAAATAACAAGCCGCACGAAAGCAATAATTCCAGTTGATACGTTTGGTTTCCCGTGTAACATGCCTGAAATTATTAAAATTGCAAAACGACACAACCTACATGTTATTGAAGATGCAGCTTGCGCTATCGGTGCATCAATTGGCGGCAAACGCTGCGGAAATTTTGAAGGGACTGGGTGTTTTAGTTTTCACCCAAGAAAATCAATTACCACTGGCGAAGGTGGGCTTTTAACAACTAATGATAAAAAAATTGCCAAGCGAGTTTCTATTTTACGAAACCATGGTGGAGTATTTAACAAACAAATAGGATTCTACCAATTTGAAATGGCGGGATTTAATTACAGACTTTCCGAACTTCAAGCTATTGTTGGTTTATCACAAATAACTTCCCTGTTCCCGACGATAAACAAAAGAAGGAAAATTGCTGCTAGATACACTAAATTGTTTGCGTCAAAAAGACCTGACGTTGTGACCCCCAAAGACCAACCAGGCAGAAAGCATACGTATCAATCATATGTCGTACTTCTACCAAAAGGATCCGATAGAAATTCCATTATTAAAAAAATGAAACGACACGGCATCGAAACTACCTTAGGCACGTACGCGCTTCACATGCAGCCTTATTACCAAAAAAAATATAAGTACCACAACAACAGTCTGCCTCAATCCACTAAAGCATTCACAAGAGCCCTTACGCTCCCTCTTCATGATAGGCTTACTCTAAAGGATCAAGAACAAATTGTTTCAATGCTTATTAGTTTTCTGCCAAGACTATGATTATTCAACCATCAAAAAAGAAATCACACGGAACTGGCGCATTCACTAGGAAACAAATGGGGATGTGTGGAGAAGGGACTGTAATAGAGAAAGGTGTAAAAATTTTTCATCCCAAAAATGTATTTCTTCAAAACGACGTATACGTCGGACATGATACAATCCTTAAGGGATATCATGAAAATTCCCTCATTATTGAGGAGGGGTCCTGGATAGGCCAACAATGTTTCTTTCATAGTGCGGGCGGAATTCATATCGGAAAACATGTAGGAATTGGGCCTGGAGTAAAAATTCTTACCTCGTCCCACGCATTAGACGAGCTTGATAAACCAATTATGCTTGCAAAAAAACTTATCATGAAGTCAGTGACTGTTTATGATGGTGTTGATATAGGTGTCAATGCGGTGCTTCTTCCGGGGGTAACAGTTGGAAAAGGTGCTCAAATTGGTGCTGGTGCAGTCGTAACCAGGGACATCCCAAACTATGAAATTTGGGCTGGAGTTCCTGCAAAAAAAATTGGATCCAGAAAAAAATAATTGCAGAGTTACGCGCCCTATAATGACTAGGTTAATATAATACAATGCCAGGAATTCACACGCTTATTCACAAACCTGGTGCATTCCCAAAACCAATTTTGGAATCGGATTTTGATTTTACACTTCACAAAAAAAATTTTACTGCAAAGATTTTTTATCAATCAATAACTTCTACTTTCGCAGCATCTCTCTACGACGGATATCCATTTAAATTTTTTACCTATAACGAGGTACTAATTTCTATTGAGGGATTTATATATAATTTTTCTAAATCTGATCTTGAAACACGTTTATTCCGAATAGCTGACGAACTTCGTAAAAACGAAGAATCTTGTCAAAAACTTATTGGGGATTTTGTCAATTCAGCTGACGGCGATTTCATTATCCAAATGTGGGATATAAAAACACAAACATATCTACTTTTTAACGATTTTTTTAATCGACTCTCTGTCTACTTTTATAAGGACGACACAATGTTGCTAATAAGCAAAGAAATCAAGACTCTTCTTACATTTATCCCATCAATACATCTTAATCAAAACACGTTAGTCGAATATGTACTTCGAGAACACCCCCTCGGCACAAAAACCCTTTTCACTAATATCAACCGGCTCACCCCCCGCAATATACTTATTTTAAAAATTAGAAACAATTCACTTAGTCTAACTGCGGCCGTATCAGTAGACTGGAATTTTAAAGAAAAAAAACGATATCTTTCCCGTAAAGAAAGTATAAATGACCTTAATAAAAAATTTAGCGAGTCGATTCGCAATCGAGTACAGACTATTCAAGAACATGGATATTCCATCATTGCCGATTTGAGCGGTGGCTTCGACACAAGGACGATACTGGCAGGACTCTCTAAAACATCAAAAAATGTGCAATACTTTACATTTGAGTATATAAGAGATGAAAGCCAATATGCTCAAGCAATCTTTCAGGCCATGGGTTCACCCGGGTCATATCATAAAATTAAATTCAATAATAGCCAAGTAGATGACCTTAGCCAGTTAGTATATACCACTGATGGTTTGGTTAATTACTACACAACTGGCGTGTGTTTTAACGACGTTAAGGAGCTTTATAAGCAGGCTCCAGCAAATGCAGTGCGTTTTTCTGGTCTCGGTGGTGAATTTATTAGGCACCCTTATAAAAACTTTTATTTTTCTTTACTTAAAGGATTTGAACACGGTTTTTACGAGACATTATTGCCAATCAACACCGCATGTCGTTTGTTTAAAGTAAATCCGTCAAACTTTCGTAAAACACTGGGAAAATATTTAAAATCATACCCAGAAAAAAATACATCCGACAAGCTCAAGCACTTGTACTATGAGTATTATAACAACTATGTCGGCATCGCCGCAGAAGAACGCGAGCGTATTCATTTTTGGACAGCACAACCGCTATGGGGAACATTTTTTTTGAAAGCAATATACGAACGCCTACCTTTACGGTGGGCAAATTTTAGGTACCATGTTGACCTTCTCAAATCACTTAGTCATAAATTAATTACATTTCCCTTTTATGGCCAGAACTTTAAACCGTCCTCAGAAATAAGTATGTGGTTCTTCGATTTCATTTACTGGTTAAAACGAAACAGTTTAACTAAAATAATTATTAAAAAAATTATTAAACCAAAGCGTCCCCATGAAGATGAGTTGATAAACCAAATTTTCGAACAACAGAAAAGTCTAACGCATTTAAATAACGTGGTTGATGTAAACTTTATCGGCTTAAACAATTTCCCAAAGGCTATTTTAAGACGAATACTCACACTCTTAATGTATTTTAGGGAAATTGAAAAACGCCATGGTGAAAAACTTTAAAGCACAAAGAATGAGAATACTTCACGCACCATTCAATATTGCGGGGCAAGCATCAATTATTTCCCGAGCACAAAGAAAATTAGGACATCAAAGTGATGTAATGATTTTAAATGAAAATAATTATAAATACGAATTTGATATTAATCTTAACATTAACTCATTATCTAAAATCAGTAAAATAGGTCGATATTCATCAAATTTTTTTTATTGTATTACTCATTACGATCTTTTTCACTTTCATTTTGGAAATAGTTTACTTCCAAAAAATATTGATTTACGCATTCTAAAATTGCTTAACAAAAAAATTGTTATGCATTATTGGGGTTCCGATGTTTTACAAACTGACATTGCTCTAAATTACACTTTATTCGATAAAAACCTTCTAAAAAAAATATACCCAAAGCTTAATAACAAAAAACGTCGACAAAAAATTAAAACTATTGAATCAATTGCTGACGCAACGATTGTTGGCGATTTTTCATTATTACCCTATTCACCAAAAAGTCATGTAGTTCGACAAGCAATTTCACTGGAAAAAATTCCTAGGTCATCGGCAGATTTTACCTCGGACAACACGGTGATTGTTCATGCACCAACAAATCGTGACATAAAAGGAACATCCATAATTATTAGCGCAATAAAAAAACTTCAACAAAAGTACAAAATTCAATTAGTACTGGTTGAAAACAAATCAAATGCTGAGGCACTTAAAATTTACCAAAGTGCAAACATTGTAGTAAATGATATCTTGCAGGGTCCATATGGCATTCTTGCGATTGAATGTATGGCTTTGGGAAAGCCTGTGCTTTCAAGAATAGACAAGAAACTTTCTCAATACTACGACGACTCACCCATAGTAAACAGTTCACCGGAGACGATCCTTCGAGATCTTGAAAAATTAATTTTGAACCCAGAACTGCAAAAAAAGCTAGGTTCATTAGGACGCACTTTTATTGAGAAGAACCATGACAGCAACAAAATTGCTCTTGATATTGAAAAAATTTACAAAAAGATTGGCGCTGTTTAAATTATTTTTTTATAACAATACGTCGCAAGAATTCAACTTCATTCTTATTGACAACGCCAAAAAAGTAAGCCGCAACGCAGTAAACCACAAAACACAGGATAACACTGGAAAAAATACTTAGGAGCGTATTTGGTTGCAATAGCATAATTATTGGGAAGAAAACAGTACTAATTGCTATGCTTTTGATTACACTCTTCATATCGAAACGATATTGAATTAGTCGACGACTTTTTAGAAATAAAAAAACAAAAACCACACTATACGAAAAGAATGTTGTAAGAGCTGCGCCAAATATCCCTAGATATGGGATAATTATTAAATTAAGACCAATATTAAGCACTGCGCCGATTACCCATCCCTTCGCAATAATGATTGTTTTTTTAACTAGTCCTACTACTTCACTTAAAATAATTATTAGACCATAGAGCAATGTTGCTACAGCCACAAAAGGAGTTATGACATAAGCTTTTTCAGCGATGTCCGCATTTGAAAGAGCCGTCAAAAGTGGTTTCGATAACAATGCTAGACCAAAAACTGATGGAATTGCTAAAATTAAGAAATACTTCAGCGAATAGAAAAGATATTGTTTCACCTCGGCAAGATTATTTCTATCGTACGATTCAGATAAATAGGGAGTTAAAATAAAAGCAAACGGTGCTGCAAGAATTGCCACTAACGACCCTAAAGTATAGGCCGGCGAATAAACACCAACCGCCACAACACCTAAAAAGAATGCAATCACATACCTATCACTCAATTGCAAAACCCACCCAGAGATATTTGATGGGATGGAAGGTAAGCTAAAGTGCAAAAAATGACGCATATTTCTAAAATGTGGAAAAGCGAAACCAATTTCTCTTGCTATGATAACAAAAATTATTGAAAAAAGAATCGCCTTCACTAGCATTAAGGAAACAAGAACCTCAAAAATGCCATAACCAGACAGAACTAAAAACAAAATAATTCCTAGCCCACCGTAATTTTCAAGAAGGAAAAAAAATGAATACTTGTTTGTCTGTTTAAAAGTTCTGAAATACGAAAGCTGTAAAGTGTTAAGACAGTGAAATATAAGTGTAATAGATAACAATTGAACAATTCGAATATTATTATCGAAAAAACTCTTTGCAAGAAAATGTGATCCAAAATGAATTATGGTCGATAAAACTACACAAAGTCCAAGAATTACAAAAAAGATTGTATAAAAACCTTCACGAATTTTTTCTTTTTCCTTTTCAGCTGCAAAAAACCTTGTTAAAGCGCCAGTAAGCCCCAAGGATGCTAGGGGGAAGATAAATTCAATGGTTACAGTAAACTGCATCCATAAACCATAGTCAGTTGTCCCAAGAACCTTAGTAATAAGTGGAAGAACAAAGAGAGCCCTTATTTTTGTAAGAATCTGCAAGAAACCAATCAACCCTAATTGTCTAGAAAATTGCCTGAATTTTGACATCGTCCATCAAATATTACCTTTGAAATATTAGTAAGTATAGTAAATCCTGGCAATAATTCAAGATGTCAACTTGATTACTTTGTATTTGCGAGATATAGTTAAGGGTAGATAATGTAAAAAATTTGTATGAAAATTGTATCAGTGGTGGGTGCAAGACCACAGTTTATTAAACTGGCACCTCTTTCAAAGCAACTCAAAAAAAAATACAACGAGATCATCATCCACACAGGGCAACACTATGATATAGAAATGTCTCAAAATTTTTTTGATACTCTTCAAATCCCAAAACCAAACATAAATCTTAATATTGGGTCAGCGACACACGGAGAGCAAACTGCAAGAATGCTAGAAGCTCTCGAAAAAAACTTTATCAAAATAAGACCCTCATTAGTTATCGTCTACGGTGATACAAACACCACAATGGCTGGGGCATTAGCAGCGGCAAAACTGCACATTCCTATAGCACATATCGAATCAGGGATGAGAAGTTTTAATAAACACATGCCAGAAGAAATTAATAGGATAGTAACGGATCACGTTTCTGATTTGCTTTTCTGCTCCACGCAGCAACCTGTACAATGGTTAATGAAAGAAAACATCACAGAAAATGTTTTCATGGTTGGCGACTTAATGATCGATGCGCTCCGTAACAATGTGAAAATTGCGTCTAAAAAATCTAAAATCTTAAACAAGTTTTCTTTACAGCCAAAAACCTTTAACCTTGCAACAATACATAGAGCGGAAAATACAGATGACAAGAAGCGTTTAAAAAAGATTTTGACAGCAATCATCAGATCAAACTATCCAACTATTTTTCCAATTCATCCGCGTACAAGAAAGATGATCCATCTATATGGTCTTCAAAAATTACTTACCAGCAAAACAATTATTCCTACTGAGCCAATTGGATATTTCGACATGTTAGTCCTTGAGAAAAATGCGCATCTAATCCTTACAGATTCAGGAGGAGTCCAAAAAGAGGCATTCTTTTTTAAAACGCCATGCATTACTATGCGAGATGAAACTGAATGGGTAGAAACGACCAAACAAAAATGGAACATACTTTCAGGCGCAAACGAAAAAATCATAACAAGATTACTGCATACATTTCCTAAACCAAAATCGTATCACCCCGTATATGGCGATGGTAAGACTGCGTCAAAAATTTTAGAAATTATCAACAATTGGTTTTCAAAAAAATAAACTTATGCGTGAGAAAATCTGCATGGCCGTCACTAACGATATTACGCATGATAGCAGAGTAATTCGTGAAGCTTCAGCACTTGCCTCAAATGGATTTAAAGTAGATGTGGTTGGCATAAAATCTTTTCATGAACAAAAGGATAAAGAAATATGGGACGGCTTTATAATTCACCGAGTCGATAAATATACCTATAGCAATATTTTTTCTTTTTCTTTCTTAAAAATAGTTAAGTATTATCTTCCTCTTTTAAGTTATGGGACAATTAACACAAAGCGACTCTTTGATAAGATGGTTGAGATTAAGGCTGAAATTTACCACGCGAACGATTTAGATACCCTGCTATGCACATATAAAGCGGCTAAAAAAAATCATGCGAAATTGGTCTATGACTCTCACGAATTATTTGTTGAAACCATGAACCAGGGTGGATTTGGGATGATATTCCAAAAATTTTTTTACATTTATTATTATTTGATTGAAAAATTTCTTATTTCAAAAGCACATCTCGTTCTTACGGTATCAGACTCAATCGCGCGGGCACTAATGAAAAGATACCGAATAGCACTTCCATACGTCATTAAAAACGTTCCTCTGTCAAATGTCATAACTAAAGAACTTGATTTACACCAAAAAACTGGTGCTCCAAAAAATACGCGTTTAATCATTTATCAAGGTTCATTACAGCCCGGCCGAGGCCTAGGGCAAGCAATAGAAGCAATTGCGCTTCTTCCAAACACTTACGAACTTGTCATCCTTGGAAACGGACGACTAAAACAATTTCTAAAAGATCAGGCTGAAAAACTTAATATTCTCAAACGTGTTCACTTTATCGACGCAGTCCCACAAAAGGATCTTTTATCATACACGAAAGGTGCAGATATTGGCTTAGTGTTCCTTGAAGACCTCAATCTCAACCAACACTTTTCACTTCCAAATAAGCTCTTTGAATATATGTCAGTTGGCGTCCCGGTCGTCGCAATTGATCTCCCAGAAATAAAAGCTGTTGTAGAAAAAAATAACGTTGGGATTTTATGTCAAAATTTAGACCCACATGAAATTGCAAGATCGGTAAGGGAAATCTGTGAAAAAAAACAACCTTCCGTACAAAGTGATAATGCCCGTATGGCATACAAAAAAAAATACAACTGGGGTGTCGAATCAAAAAAATTTATTGCTGCATACAAAGCTCTAGCTGAAGAAATCTCCTAAAGCGAAGAAATCACCTCAGAAACTTTAAGGGCATTTTTTTGCCAACTGTATTGATCGACCACTAATTCCCGCCCCCGATCACCCATTTCTGGCCAATGATCACGTAGACCCAAAAGCTCGCGCAAACCGTTAACATAATCTTCGATGTTATCAGATCGAACAACAATCCCCGTTTGATTTGTCTCGACAACATCTCCAACACCTTGGATATTACTCACCAAAACCGGTTTTGCACAAGCCATATATTCATATAATTTCAGGGGTGATAAACCAATGTCTGAATTACGGATACTGGTAAAAGGTGCTAAGCAGACATCGAATGCATTTATGTATAACGGAACTTTATTGTAGTCAACTAACCCTATAAATTCAAAATCTTGTTCCAAAAGATTTTTTTTACACAATCGTTGCCATTCTGGCCTCATCATTCCGTCTCCCACTAGAACAAGCCTGAATTTATTGTTTCTAAATATTTTAGCTAATGCTGGTATGACATTTTGCATACCTTGCCAGGGTGCAAAGTGTCCTACAAAACCAATAATGGTTAAGTCTTGGGGATATTCTAGTTTTTCTTTTGCGGCAACAACAATTTTAAAATGATTTATATCAACGCCATTAGGTATTACTGTGGTTTTTTCTTGATTGATTTTATACTCATTTTCTAAAATTTCTGTTAGTTTTTTTGTCACACAAATTATTCTTTGGGCCCGCTTCAGAACATATTTTTCTATAGTAAAGTGTAATTTATAAGTTAATGAAATAAAATAATTCTTTTTTATTTTTGAGGCACCATACTGCGCTAGACCATTAACTTCGACAACGTATGGTTTGCCAAAAAAGTTAAAAAAAATCGGTGCAAAACTTAAATACCTTAATCGAATATAAATAATATCAGGCTTTAAAAAAATTACCTTAATAATCGAGTACAAATCATACATAAATGAAGAAAGGGCAAAATTTATCACTCTCAACAAGCCCCTGCCTCTCCTTGAAGTAAAAGGTACAAACAAAATATCCTTGCTATTTATTTTTTCAAATAACTTCTTTTTTTTATCACCCTTTACCTCGGGTAATAAAATTTTAATTTCAAACTTTTTAGTCAAATGTCGCCAGACCTCAACCGTGTGGGTCGAACCAGCATCTTCACCAAGATAAACAAAAGCGACAACCAGTATTTTCATTGTTAGTTATTTAGGTGAATATATAAGATAGCCCTTACTCTCAAATACTTTTTGATATTTCTCATTATGTAAAGAAAATGAGCTGCTGTTCATTTGAGGAGTAATAACTACAAACTGAACAGAATAATTTTTAGGGTTTACTAAAACGTCCTCAATCATTGCATTTTTTGGGGTATCAATAATTGAATTAAATTCGTTTGTCGGCAAATATATTGACGCCAAGAGCATCGTATCGGAATAAATTTTCGACCTTCCGTCATAATGATCATCCAAATATTGGATCACTTCTTTTGGGGCAACGTATGATGTATAGCTCCTAGCAATTGAAAGGCTATATTTTGCTGAAGTAACAACAACAACAGAAAAAAGAAGAATTGAAAGGAACTTATTATGCATTGATTTTTGAAAAAAATACACACAATAACTTACAAAAACAGGGACTGAAATCGAAAAATAAAACATTGCTCGTGGGGTATTTAAATTTGGATCTAGTCCAAAATAAGGTCCAATTAAAATAACTATAAAACTGACACCCGCTAATAACACAAAAAACATGAATCCTTTTTTAAAAAGATCTTTTGATAAAAATAAAAACAATATCCCAATGTATGACATTGCCACCACTAGGCCGTTAATCCCCAAAACATAATCGTCATTTGCTGAAAAAATGGTGCGATAAGTAGATTTTATTTGGCTAAAAAACTGATTTGGGTTCCAGAACCGGTCACTAAGTAAATGTGTCCCCAATATTAAAATAACCAACACAACTATACAAACAAAAACGACAAAAAGTGCTGTAAGTATCTTTTTCGCTTGGGTTCGGTCAAATCGATCTCGGATGATATTCACGATAATCGCACATATGCTTGAAAAAACAAAAATCAATAGCGGGAGTTTTAAATATGACAACCAAAAATAATCATTTTGGATAAACATAGAATATGAAAGACCCGCCAGAAAACCAAATGATATCCCAAGGGAAATAAAAAATGCCTCTTTATAGTGACGGTTAAGGATATGAAAAGGGATCAAAAAGGAAAAGGCAACGACAAGAAAAACGACAGCGAGAATATTAGTCAGAGCTATCGCAATAAAAGAGAGCGCAAAAAGTGCATAGCGTAAACTCATGCGTATTTTTTCATTTATATATACCCAAATAAGCAGCAACGAAAAAACAACGGCTAAATTTTCCGGTAAAAAAGCAGAAAAGCGTCTCAAGGGATAATAACTTAAAATAAGAAAAGTGCTTGAGACAACTGCAAAAATAGGAGACGGAAAAATCTTCTTAGCGATAAGAAAAAACAACAACACCGCGATCATCGCAATAAGGTAGGTCGTCACACGAGCCAAAATATAATAATCGTCAATTCTAAAAACTGATTTAACTACAAGGCTCACATAGTAGAAAATAGGCCGGTAATTCTGAGACAACTGTCCCCAAAAAGTTGCTTCATCCCCTTGAGCGGGCTCTGTTTGGACAGAAATATTTTTTACTGCTACCAAATGATACAAAGAGTCACGCGACTTTATCTCGTCATGAACTAATATTGAATTTCCAAAAACAAGTCCTGCAAGAATCATCACCAGCACTCCAAGATATATGTCTTTATGTTTACTTAAGAATCCAATCATAAATGTCATTGTGACGCTTTGCAGAGATATCTATCCCAAACTTTTGCGAAAATTGATATGCAGCTTCAATCACTTGTTCTTTTATTACCTGATGATCCTGAATATACTTTATTTTTGAAATAATTGAGTCTGGATTTTTAGGTTCTGCAACAAATACATTTTTGTTGGGGCTTAAAAATGTTGTGAGCTCTGGAATATTACTCGTGAGAACCGGCGTTTTGCAAGCCATTGACTCAAGTATGCACGAAGGATTTGCCTCAGTTGATTTTAAGTATGGATAAGGCAAAACGACCAAATCGGAAAGGTTGATGTACTCAACTATATTAACATTTGGGTGGATTATTTCAACTACCTCAGATACATCTTCTTGCTGAATTATCTTCTGATATTCATTGGTTTCGCCAAGCCCACTTCCGATGAGCAGACATTTGTAAAATGGTCTTTGGTCCATTGAAATGAGTGAACATGCCTTTATCAAGTATTCTATCCCTTTCTCTGACAGAAAATGTCCATAGTACATCAAAACAAACTTACCTAAAAAGCCATAGCTACTTTTCAGCTCATTTTTATTTAAGGGTTTGAATTTATGAAGGTTTATATGTGATGGCACTATAATTATTTTTTTATCTTTTACACCTTTTTTTCTAAGAAGGTTATATTGATAGGTAGACTGGACGATAATTTTTTTAAAGAAAAAAGAAAAAAAATGAACCAAAAAGAGCCCAAACATATACTGAGAAATGGACTTGAAACTATGTATTAGAACAACCTTTTTGTTCTTGCTTAACTTTTTTGCCAAAATGGCACGGAGCATAAGCAATGAGGACGCGCTAAAACTATGGATAATATCAAAATGAATTCCAAAACGTTCTTCAGCTTTTCTAACTCCCAGTGCATGTGCGAGAATTAAATCAAAAAAGAATAAGGGGTTTATCCCCACCCTGACTTTGAGATCAAAAAACTTATACGGGCGGTATATGTGTATGTCGTTTTCTACTATCTCATGTTCGGGTAAATCGTCTTCCCGATTAGAAATAATAATAACTTTATGGCCCATATCAATAAGAGCTGACGCTAAAGATAATAAGGTGATTGTACTCGCCTCTTTTTGATTTTTGCGGAAAGCTGGAACCAAAAAAGCTAGGTTCATAAAAATCTTTTATTAGAAAACAGACTCTGGAGGGTTGCGCTAGCAGTTTGTTCAATGGTTGTAACTGGAATCATAATCACATCTTTTGCTTTTAAGAGTAACTTTTTGTACTCCGTAATTTGTCTTTCTAGTTCTTCAATGCTGTCCTCGTTTTTATGCTGATGTGCAAACAAAGCGTTGGTCTCTAAAAAAAATAAGATGTTAGGTTTCGGTGACAGTGAGTAAAACAAATTCCTCAAAGAATAAGGGACACCACGAGCGATAAAAAAGTCAGTAAAAGACCTCTCCGTCAAAATGATCTTTCCTGAAAGCTTCTTTGGAAGAACATAAATAATGTACCGCAAGAATACGTCAAGAAAAAATACGAACAGAGTAAGTGTCTTTAGTTTATTAATTTTGTCAGCATCATGTTTAGAAGATTCAGACGCTGTGCCTTCCGCGTATTTTTTTGCAAAAAGTTGTAATGGAAGTATATTTTGGCTCCCCCTGCCCAAATATACAACAGAATGAGCGATGTGATTACTGCCAAGTGCTCGTGACACTTCTTTCGTAATCGTTGTTTTCCCTGACCCATCAATTCCAATGATACTCACAACTGTTCCTGCCGAAAACAATCTTCTTACTTTCCACTTTAACCAATTGAATACGTGAAACAATAAAGTAAATATGAGCAAATAATTTTTTACAAAAAAACCTGTTATTATCGTCTTTTTATTCTTTTCGTATTTTGTATATTTGTCATCTTCAATTATTGTACGTAATGATTTTACGACTTCCTTAGAAAATAACTCATTTATTCTTTCTAAAGTATATCCCATTACGTCCTGATCTTCCTTGAGTATGTTTATTTGAGAAGTATATTTATCTGTAAACATCCTTTTTTCTAATACACAATGCATAAATAATGAAAAAAGGAGGTGCTTTTTTGATAAAATAAAAAACTCATGGCGCTTTTCTTTTTCTTGCAGTGCTTCTTTGCCGTACAAATATGGGACACCTAACCAACTCAGATTTTCATAATGAATATCTAGGTATACAATTTTTTTAATAGTTGGATCATATTTTATATACGCCTCTTGATCCGTAAAATGATAAATGTTCTTTTTCAGTGTGTACCCCTCTCTCTGGAGCAAATCTGCGATTATTTCTTTATCTTTTATTTGAATCAACATGTCAATATCAGAAGGAAAGTCTTTGGCATCTTCTGTCTCAAAAAATTCAAAATTTCTAAGCAATACGTATGATATGCCCTGAAATTCGAATTTTTTTAATATAGCAAGTGCTTCACTCATGCAATATATTAGTTAAAACTTTACATGTTTTTTCTCCGGTTTTCTGCCAAGTAAACTGCTGAACCTGCTCCCGATTTATCAATCCAACACGCTCTCTCAATCCACGGTCTTCCATAAGCGTCGTAATTGAGTCAGTCATAGCCTTAACGTCACGAGGTTGAACAATAAAGCCGTTCTTCGGAAATGAGACGTAATATGCGTTATCACCAACATCAGTCACAACAACAGGTAATCCTGCGGCCTGAGCTTCTAACAAGGTTAACGGATGACCTTCAGAAAGTGAGGGTAAAACAAAAAGCCACGAAGATTTATATAAATGAATTAAATTTTGGCCAATTTGTTTTCCAAGAAAATGGATATAAGATTCAGCGCGATATCCCGCGACCATGCTTTTCAGTTGTATCTCGTTGTAACCGTATCCAACCAAATTAAGCTGCGCGAGAGGAGTTCTCTTTCTGACTTCTACAAAAGATTGAATGAGATATTCTACCCCCTTAATTTTATCAAATCTTCCCACAAAAAGCGCTGTGGGTTTTTCTGTCTTTTCTACTGTGACATCGAATTTTGCCGCGTCGATGCCGTTAGGGATAACAATGATACGTTTATTTACGTTAGATAATTTTGCAAAATTGTGCGCAACTGAAATTTCTGCAGAAAATTTTATTCCAGTCAGAGAAAACTTTTCAAGTGCATGCATAAAGCCTTCCTTTTTCAAAAATAACGAAGTACCGTGGATAACTAAAACAGCTGGTCTTTTTTTAAAAAAACTCACAACCTTGCCAACTAAAGCCGGCACAATCGACTGTGGAAGATATAGATCATAACTTGGTTTTATGAGTAAGGTAAAAGTTACAGCTACTAAAAAATACAAACGTGAAAAGATATTTTCAAAAGGTGTGCGTAGCCCAATTTTATGTATCACCACATCACCTAAATTGATTTTCTCGTGTTGGGAGCCTGATAAGAAAATTCTTCTGGTATATATATCTACTTGAAAATTGCAGGTGCGTGAAAGATATTGAGCTATCTCTTGAACATACACCTGACCGCCGCCAATCAATGGAAACCATGCATCAATAATAATTGCAATTTTTCTTTTCTTCTTTAGGTGCATATGCTCTTATAAAAATGCATTGTTTCATTTGCTTTATCCTGCCATTCGTAATCATGAACAAGGTTTGAAAGTTCATGTTTTTTCTGACTGTACAGTTTCTCATCCGTTAGCAATTCGGTGAGTGCATCGGCATATTGCCGAATATTATTTACTTCAAATAAAAGACCTCCTAATCCGTTTTTGGTAATTTCTTTTGTGGCAGGGATGTCGCTATTAACGTACGGTTTTTGTAAAACAGCAGCTTCAATAGTAACAATCCCAAAACCCTCAACTGCCGATGGCAGAGTAAAAACCTTAACTTGAGAAAGAATGCGCAGTACTTCACTTTTCTCTTTTAAGTACCCGTGGAAAATCACCCTGTTCTGCAAGCCAAGACTCTCTGCCTGTGTTTTAAGTTTCTCTTCATGGGGCCCTGAGCCGATAATATGACAAGTAAAATCGAGCTGGAGTCGTGATAAGGCTGCAAGTAAGTTATTAACATTCTTGTAAGCAACGAGCCTTCCTACATAACAGATGCTTCTAGGCTTCTCTTGGATTGATGAAAGAAAAGGTAAAAACTCATTTTTATCAAACCCATTATAAACCACAGTATGTTTTCTCTTTTGGGTATGAGGCGGCAATTTGGCTAATGTAGTTGAAGAATTTGCAATAATGCCATTCCATGCAAGAGACAGAAAAAATCTTTCATATATCTCCCCGACGATTCCGAGAAATCCAAATAATTTATACCACCCGCCACCGATCCACGAGTCGTGGAGCGTTACAACTTTCTTTACCCGATTCCTAAGGGCAAGAATATACCCCGGTACATAAGAAACAATCGCTTGCGCGTCAACAAGATCTGGTTTAAAAGGTAATCGAACAAAAATAACGCTAAAAAAATAAATCAGCCTGCCAATCAAATTTTTGCTTTGTGAGTACGTAACTGCTAACCCTACCCGTTTCACCATGACACCATTTATAGTCGTAACCCCATTATGTATGCCTTTTTCTCTATTAGCGATAACACAAACCTTATTGTTTTTTGCAAGATACTTTGCAATAAAAAAAGTCCGGGCCTCAACTCCGCCACGGGTCTCACAGTCGCTTGATTCTGGAAAAAATTCAGTTACGAGTACTATGTTCATTTTCTTCCTTTTTTCCGTCTTCTAATGCTTTCTTTCGCACAAGTAACGTAAGTTCATGCTCAATAAATTCTAGTTTTACGTAAATACGGAAAAGCCCGTAAAACAAAATTATTATCGAAATGTAAATGAGAGCATCAACTCCCCGCCCAACACCAAGTACTTTTGCAATAAAAGTTGAAACGTAAGGCAAAACGACAACCAACGCAGCGATGCCCCAAATAAACAACCATATAATAAATTCAATAGTTGTTAATGTCTTCTCTCTAAAACGTAGAAAAACCCGAGATGCAGCAAATAAAATGAATACAATAGCAAGAATCTGAAGAATCATTTAAGTATCTTTAAAACAATTAACTTAAGGAGCGTCTTAAATCCAACGAAAAGTCCTTGACCTTTAGACATTGAATATTGTGTATAGATAGGGGTTATCGGAATTTCCAGATAGCGGAGTCGATTGACTTTAATTTCGTTTATAAACTCTGACGACACTTCCATTCTATTGGAACGTAGCTTAAACAAACGAGCTGACTTACTTGTAAAAGCACGCAGTCCAGACTGACTATCTGACACCTTCATGCCGAAAAAAACATACGTAATAAGATTGCCAACGATATTGTAGGCTTTCCGAATAACGGGCATACCCTCATCTTTGTTTAATAAACGAGAACCAATAACCACATCAGCGCGATCTTCCTCAAGTAGTTGAATCATCCGAGGAATATCAGCTGCATTGTGTTGGCCGTCTGCATCAAAGGTGATAATTGCATCGGCTCCATGGAGTAATGCAGCCTCAATGCCTGTGGTGAGCGAAGCTCCGAGCCCGCGATTAATAACATGGCGATAAACTCTGGCTCCTGATTTCACAGCGATGGAATATGTTAAATCAGTGGAACCATCATCAACAACGATGATATGCGGAGTAATCTGGCTCACAGACTCGAGCACCCTGCTCAAAGTTTTTTCTTCATTAAACGCTGGAATAACTACAAAATAATTCATCTTCCTACTCCTTTATATAAAATCTTGCGCGCGATAATACCGTCTTTATCCAAAGCATTTTTCCCGTCAATAACAACCTTAATTTTGTACTTCTTAATGAAAGCTGGCGTTAATTTTTCTATAAACATTCTGTGATTGGTAGCCAAAATAATTGCATCCACATGAGCCATTACGCTTTCAAGTGTTTTCTCTGTTGAATGATCCGGAAAATACGGATCAAAAATGTGTACATCAGCTCCAAGATTTTTTAAATATTCAATCACTTTCTTAGAGGGGCTTTCACGGATGTCTCCCACATTAGCCTTATAAGAAAGACCAAGAATACCAACACGCGCACCCTTCACTGACATTTTTAATTCGTTGAGGTTCCTCTGTAGTGCCTTCACACAATAATACGGCATGTGATTATTAATCTCACGCGCCAGTTTTAAAAACTTATGATCAAAACCAGAAAGACGCGCTCGCTCAATTAAATAATACGGATCAACCGGGATACAATGCCCTCCAACGCCAATTGACGGAAAATGAGCCATAAATGCAAATGGTTTTGTCGCTGATCCTTGCAAGACATCATAGACATCTATACCCAGTTTATCAAAAGAGAGTGCAAGCTCATTCACAAACGCGATATTTACATCACGGAATGAATTTTCGACAATTTTTGTTGCTTCTGCCTCTTTTATAGATTTCATAACTCTTACTTGACCATCTATAATTGATCGATAAAATTTTGCGGCTCGTAACGCACCGGCCCTTGTAATAGCACCAACACATCTTGGAATATTACCAACGTGCCATTTTGGATCCCCTGGATTAATGCGTTCTGGACAATGTGCGAGATCAAAATCTTTTCCAGCCCGCAAGCCTGTTGCTTCAAGAATTGGCATAACTACTTCTTCACAAACCCCTGGATTGATTGTCGATTCAATAATAATGAGTTGCCCTTTTTTTAAATTTTTTGCAATGCCTTTTGAAGCGGAAATGACTGGACCTAAATCTGGGTTATAAAATTTATCCACAGGAGTCGGAACACAAACAATTACGACATTTGATTTTTTTGCTACATCAAACGAGTTTGAAGCTTGAATTGCTTTTTTTGCGATTATTGCGGCAAGCTCCGGTGCGTCAGGCAATATATTTATGCCTCGGTTGAGCTTTTGAATTTTTTTTCGATCTTTTGCAACGCCATATACTTTATAACCCTTGCTATAAGCAAGAACGGCCAGTGGTAGCCCAACATAACCTAAACCAACAATGGTTACAATTTCTTTTTTTCTTCGAATTTTCTTCACATGCATATATTATAATATAAACCAATGATATGTTTCTTTTAGCCCTGTTGCAAGTGTTGTTTTCGGAAACCAGCCTAAAATTCTTTTTGCTTTTGTATTAGCTAAAGCACTACGACATTGTTCTTGAACCTTCTTCCCTCGATATGGCATGATATGTTGCTTTGAAATCGTCGATAGAGTTGCAAAAAGTTTATTAATAGTTGTCTCCTGATCTGTACTCACATTGAAATAATCCCTCTTACCTCGTGTCAAGGCTTTAAGTGAGGCTCGTACGACATCTCCAACAAAAATAAAATCTCGGGTCTGGTTTCCGGAATTGAAAATATAAGGCGGTTTTCCTTGTGCCAGCTTTTTACAAAAAATGGCCACAACCCCACCCTCACCTTCTGAATCTTGCCTCGGGCCATACACGTTTGAAAGTCGCATAATCGAGTAATTCATTTGCGACGCCTGCAAATATTTTTCAATGGTGTATTTTGCAATACCATAAGGAGTCGCTGGATTTTCAACATCAGACTCTCGATTAGGTGGTGTGTCATTTGAATTATATACTGCCGCTGTGGAGTAAAAAACAATTTTCTTTACATGATGTTTTACTGACTCAGTTATCACGTTCAAGCTCCCAAGAATATTTGTTTCGGCGTCCTCCACTGGATGAGACTTTGAATACTGAAGATTTTTTTGTGCGGCGAGATGAAAGACATAATCAAATTTGCCTTTTTGAAAAACTGTTTTTAGTAAAGCACTCTGAATTTTTATCTTACAAAAAGCGGCTTTGCCATTGACAAACTTCCTCTTGCCAACACTTAAATCATCAACCACGGTAACGTGATGATTTTTTTTAATAAGCGCATCAACAAGATGACTTCCGATAAATCCTGCGCCACCTGTAACAAGAATTCGTGCCATATTATTTCCCTATACCAATATACGTAAATCCAAGTTCTTTCATACGTACGGGATTCAGCATGTTTCTCCCGTCTACTACAATCGGTTTTCTCATGATTTCTTTTGCAGACTTCCAATCGATTCGTTTAAATTCATCCCATTCGGTCGCAATTACCACAGCATCTGCATCAATAAGTGCCTGCTCTGGAGTATCGCAATACACAAGGTCACCTTCTTGAGTTAAAACTTTTCTGGCATTACTTTCAGCCAAAGGATCAAACGCTGCAACTTTAGCGCCCTGTTTTAGCAATTGTCGAATAATATCAATACTCGCAGACTCCCGCACGTCATCAGTATTATTTTTAAACGCTAACCCGAGCATAGCGATTGTTTTGCCTTTTAATTTTCCTAATTGTTCTTGCAATTTCAAAATAACAAGTTTTCGTTGGTCTGCATTTACTTGGATAACTGCGCGCAATAGTTTGAAAGAATATCTATGACTTCCTGCGATATGCTTCAATGCTTTTACGTCCTTTGGAAAACAGCTCCCTCCGTATCCGATACCAGCTTTAAGGAAGGATTTACCGATACGCTTATCAAGACCCATTCCGTATGCAACTTCATCAACGTTTGCTCCGACTGTTTCTGCAATATTTGCTATTTCGTTGATAAATGAGATTTTAGTGGCCAGAAATGCGTTAGAAGCGTACTTCACCATTTCGGCGGTTTCAAGGCCGCAAAACACCTTTTTTGTGCGAATAGGACGAAGCAGCTCTCTCATGCGTTTCTCGGCTCGCTTTGAATCGGTCCCAATCACCAACCGATCAGGTTTCATAAAATCACGAATAGCACTTCCTTCACGTAAAAATTCGGGAAAAGATACAACGTCAGTATGATCTCCATGATACCGAGAAATATGCTTATACGCCTTTCGTGCTGTTCCGATGGGCACAGTACTTTTATCAACGACAATTTTATACCCTTTCATATGCTTCACAATATCTTCAATAACATTCCAATAGTCCCTCATATCTACGCTCCCATTTGGCAATGTGGGCGTCCCTACGGCAATAACTAACATTTCAGTTTTTTTTGATGCATCAGCGATGGAATGAGTAAATACGAGTCTCCGTGATTTTACATTTCTGTTTACCATATGAACTAAGCCTGGTTCAAAAAATGGCATGATCCCCCGTTTCAACCTTTCTACTCTATTTTTTTTTCTATCAATGAGCAATACGCGTTTTCCAATCTCGGCAAAACACGCAGCGGACGCGAGTCCAACATATCCTGCGCCGATGACAGCAAGATCAAAAGACTGTTGTTGTGGTCTCCGTACCTTTTTCTTTTTCATTCCTTCGTATAGGTTTGTGTGTATTCTTGCGCAGGCTCTTCTCCAGCTTTGTGGACAAATTTATTTCCGCGCATATAATCAATCGTGCGTGCAAGTCCGCCTTCAAGATCGATGACCGGAAACCAACTCAATCGTTCCTTCGCAACGCTAATATCCGGGATACCTTGCCTGACGGTATATGGAAGCGGTTCAGCAAAAGTGATGGCGGATGAGGAGCTGGTCATCTCAATGATTTTTTTTGCGGCGTCGATGGTACTCAATATTTGCGGATTCCCAAAATTCATTGGGCCAGGCTCTTTAGACTTCATAAATTTCATGATGCCCTCTATAAAATCCGTGATATATAAAAATGTGCTTTGCGAATCTGGAACTCCGTGAATGACAATCGGCTTTCCGTCAAGTGCCTGATTAATGAAATCAGGCAGCATGCGTCCATCGGTCAGTTTCATTCGTGGACCATATGTATTAAAGATTCGGGCGATTTTTGCGTCGATCCCGTATACATTCCTATAATTGACTATCAGACTTTCTGCAAACCGTTTACCTTCATTGTAACAGCTCCGAGGGCCAATCGGATCGATAAAACCCCAATATTCTTCTGGAAAGGCTTCGCCTTCATTTGGTTCGCCATAAATTGCAGAAGTTGAAAGATGCAGCAGCTTCGCTTGATATTTCACGGCGATATCCAACATATTTTTAACTCCGAGACTATTCGCTAGCGATGTCTCTATTGGAAACGAATTATAATCCTTTGGTGCGGTTGGACACGCCGCGTTGTATATTTCCTGCACTCCTTGAAATTTCACCTTAAATTGACCGAGTTCAGGAAACTGCTCAAGATCGAGCGGCTCGGTAATATCGTGTTTAATAAATTTAAAATCAGGGTACTGCAAAAGATGAGAAATATTTTCAATACTCCCTGTCGAAAAATTATCAACACAGATGACTTTTGAGTCTTTAATTAATTCATCGCAAATATGGCTCCCAACAAATCCAGCTCCTCCGGTGATAAGAACATTTTTCTTTTGAAATATCGGACGTTTGTCTGGCATATTATTCGTACTTTCGTTGTAGTTTGATTAAAGTAAAAAACATTTTTATTCCACTTGTGAACAGCCCTAGTGGTGAACCCAATTGTGCAGAATCAGCACGGTCAAACCACTCACTTGGCGTTTCGATTATTTTCAATCCATGCTTTCGTGCTGCGAGAAGCAAATCAACGTCTATAGTCATATCGTTTGCCGTGAGCTCAGGGAGTATATGCGACAACGACTCGCGCGTAAATAACTTCGCACCGCATTGCGTATCACGATATTCAAGATCAGTAATATAACGAACGAGAGACGCAAATAGATAACTTGCAATCCCACGAACGATACCACGTCCATGCACACGTGAACCTGGAAGGAGGCGGGAAGCAATAACACCGTTAGCGTGTGAATTTTTTAATATCTGATAAAGATGCAACACATCCTCAACTGGCGTTGCAAGATCCGCATCAACAAATCCAACGACATCTCCTCGCGCCTCGGCAAAACCCTTTCTAAGAGCACCACCCTTTCCGATTGCTTTAGGAATTACCACGGAGCGGATCGACAGACTTTCGTGCGCGCTGATAAATTGCTGAACGAGCTTTGGTGTATTATCGGTGCAGCCATTCGGCACGACGATCAACTCGTACGGGATATGCAGAGCCTCGGTATACGCCTGTAACGTGCGTAAAATCCTCTTCTCTTCATTATAAGCTGGAATAACAACTGATAGCATAAACTATCAAAATTCTACCACTTTTCGGCATCTTTGACAACTTTCTCCAAAAAGGTAATTTTTTACACTTAAAGGGGAATAAACTAAAATGCTTCAGCTCTCAAACCTTTCCACCCTTTGCTCCACCAAAGGGTGGAGTCTAAAGTGGGCCAAGTGAAAAGAAATCAGGAAATTGCAAATCTTCGTGAGATGCATGACGCTGGTCAGCACCACGGGGATACCCGCTGGACTGACACAAGTCTCTTACATCTCACTCCCGATTTGAATTTCCTGATTTTTTTCAATTGGCAGCAAGATACTAAACAAAATCCACTGAAAGATTTGTGACTAAGAAATTATCGGAATGGCTTCCGAAATTTCACACGAATCTGAAGGGGATTTTAACAGGTCCCCACCAGGCGGTGCCAGGTGGATGGGGTACATGCCTAGGGGTAAGGAGGGCAGGCTTTCCGAACTTGTGCCCTCCTTACGCCCTGGGCAAAAATACTTTAGGAATATATTTTATTCCTATTTCTTAAACACCAGCCATTTATTAAGAAAAAAGTTCCAAAATAGTGTAATGCCAATGGCAAGTATTTTCCCAAAGACATCATACAAATGGACTTGATACACAAAAATATAAAGAAGTCCTGTGTTCACTCCAAGTCCAGTCAAGTTGATAACGAAAAATCGAATATATTGCAGTGTAAGGCCGGCGTCAGAACTTTTGAATGTCCAGCGTCTATTCAAGACATAACTATTAGACACGGCAAAAGTAAACGAAATAACGTTCGCATACAAAACGTGATCTCCAAAAAAAACAAATAATCTTGTAAGCGCGAGAAAAACAATAAAATCTATAAACGTATTAAAAACCCCAACAACGGCAAATTTATAAAATTGACGGAAGTCTTTCTTATGAGAAAATGGTAAGAACTTCATCAAAAAATCGTACACCCTTAAAAAAAATGATTTCATTATTTAAAAGAAGTATCAATGCTAAAATACTTATACAGAGCGCTTAAACGGGTGGCTCTCCGCTTCATCATTCTTCTGTCTGATTTGTAACTGAAACTGTTTGTTCTTTCCCTTTCCGAAAAAATTTTACTAATATCTCATTTTGGTTATGAACCGTGAGTAACGCTTGTCCGATTGATTGAGCGTCGGTAATGCTTTGGCCGTTCACTTCTGTGATTATATCACCTTCTTGCAACCCCGATGTAGCAGCTGCAGAGCCGTCATCAACAGCAGGGACCACGCCATCAGAGGATGCAGTTAGCAAAAAACCTGCAGTTTTATCCTGACGAAGTGAGGCAGGAAGATATTTTGCGAATGAGAGATCAATACCGTGAACGTGCAACGCTGTGTACGTAATTTTTTTATTAGTAAGATATTCATCAATTACTGCTTTTCGTTCAGGTAAATACACAACACTTGGTTGATTTGCATCACCATTAAAAAATCCAAGAAGTGTTCCGTCTCCACGTACAATTGGAGATCCTTTTGCAAAACCAACGTGCTCATCAAGATGAACGTCAGTAAAATACTGCTCAGAGGACATAATAAACAAATCAGGATATAAAAATTGATCACGAACGTGCTGCGAAATAACCATTTCTGAAACTGAATATTCCTTTTGTGTCTCTGATTTATGCATAACAAGTATCGCTTCCAATGGAAAAGCAGCCTGATTATCAGTTATATCAACCACGGAAAACCCAGCTCCGGGAAAAGAAAAAAATGCCAAACCAGACTGTTCATCTCTATATGTGACAGCTACTGACATATATGTATTTTCTGCATTTAACGCAGTATAAGTTTTCCCTTCCTGTAAAACCGCTGACGAAGTAAAGCTCAGACCATCGCTAGTGAGTATAAATCCATAACCGACAAAATGCTCTTCAGTGAGCAAGGTCTCTTGGATAGTGCCAGGGGTTTCTGGAATTTGTTGATCATATAATCGTAGAATTGAGGGTGCGATATTTTGTATAAGGGTTCCGGTCGCCTGCTCTTGTTCTGTGTACGCACGCGATCCGCCACGTATTAAAACTGTATCTGCTAGATTTGAAAGTGTGAACAAACCAAAACGATCATTTTGTGAAAGAAAAACGACTGTCCCCACAATTCCAGCGACAATACTTACCACTAAAAAAAGAATGACGTTACTTATTCCAAATCCTCTTTTTTGAGGATGCTCAAAATCTTGCTGGAGGGTAGCCCGATAAACGTCCTCGATTTTTTCGGCATCTCTTCTGTTTTTAGGGGATGTCGGTGCTATTTTTTGTTTCATATTATTTCCACTGCGCCGTTACTAAAACTAAGCATAAAACAAATGTAACAATTCCGAGAGTGCGTATTACTTTACTTGTCTGGAAAGAATCTCGAATGCTTAAAAACAGCATCTGCATCATACCATAGACAAACGCAAGCGTCACAACCCCCTTGACAAGCGGTATATGTGGCCAAAAAGTAAGGACGTAAATCATTTCAATAAACAATAACGCAAACGATACAGCATACAATTTTGAACTCGTCAGTAAAACTTTTTGAGAGCGTATATATGCATAAAAAATAAAAAGTCCAAAAACGACGGCTATAATCATCAACATAAGCGTTGATATACCAAAAAAGAACTGGAGATCAAAAACAGTAACGGTGACAAAAAAAACCGTGAGCAGGTACATATACGAAGACACATTACTCAGGGCAGAATACTGATACTCCGGCAACTTCCACAAAAACTTGTATGCATTCTCCATATATATTACTGTAACCACGGCAATACTAAATAAAATCAAATATTGCCATACGGGGCGCTCAAGAAAAGTAAAAAAAACAATGCCTGACAAAAAGAAAAATGAGGGGCTGACGATATACAACACCCGATCAAACACGCTAGCATCGGCGTTCATAAAAAAACGAACAAGAAGAATTACGACTATTCCTAACAGTGCAGCACAAATGGGTATCAGATAGGTAGAAAACAACATCAGTGCGATACCGCCGAGTATACAAACAATAAAAATTGCTACGGACAATACACGGTGAGATAACATCATAATGGACTGAGAGTAAGAATGAGATGGCCCTGGGAAAGCTCCACGGCTTCAACTGACGATACTGCAAGTATACCCGAAACCAAAGAAGGAGTGAATGCGCCCGCAATTGACGATGGGGTTAGGACGCGAGGAATACGCAATTGACCGACAAAAATGCGATCAATGCGTATACGAAGATCGTCCTCCTCAACATAAGGAATTAGATGCGCACGTACGATAACTTGCGGTCGAGACTTTAACCTCCCATAAAATTCAATATAATCTGATACAACGACGAGTTGAGAAAAGACAAAAGGATATAATTCTTTCTGCACTAGTGTGTCCTGAAACAATGCGGTAAGTTGGTTTTCGGTCAGATCAACACGTACAGTTCCGGATGCGGAATCGGAAATCTTTCGTTCAGTCTGCAGGGTGAACAAGGTCTCAGAAAATATCGAGGATTTAACATCCCGCACGGGTTTTGGTTCATGATAGATTATTGAACTTGCGATCGGAACCTGCCACACTCCAGTTAAAAGAATGATAACAAACAGACCGAGGAGTATAATAAAAACTATACCCTTTAATGAAAGTTTAAAGGGCAGTGAAACTACATGCACAATAATTTTAAAAACACGTTTCAATGTTCCGTGAGATTGCGAGGGGACAATCTTTGGAGACGATTCAATGCGGGTCATGAAAATTTTTTGTACGGTTGATTTGGTTTGTCTTTTGAACCGGCAGATCAACATGGGATCGAATCTTGTCTATTATTTGTACAAGCTCAGCGGCACTCATCTCTTTTGAACCCTGTATCGCGGCATGTTTCTGAATCTTGCTAATAAGTTCTTGGACGCGCTGCGGGTCTTTAATGCCAGAAATATGCAAATCTGCACGATCGCCTGCGGTGTGCACCATAAGCGTCCCCACATGTGCAACCGTTCCTAAGACTCCTGTGACGCTAAAACTCATCTCTTGAATATTTTGAAATAAACATTCGGACACGACCCGTGAAAACATTCCACGCTGATCAATATCAATAACTCGCTCGCTCGTTAGAACGAATACGTTCATGCGATGTAAAATAATGGTTCGCACCAAAATTACAGCGCCAGCAACTAACAAAAATGCAAAAACGATTCTTCCCCAGACACCCTGATGGATTAGTGGGTATAAGAAAAAGAAACCTGCTATAATGAAAAGTGTCCCTGTAACCCACCCCCAAAGATGAGCTATAGGAGACCTGCGTACGACGGTCAAAAGTTCTTCCCCGTCACGCAATTGCCTTGCTAAATATGATTGAGACATAAGGTATGAAGAAAAAAGCTCTACAAATTACTTGGTTGATTATCGTGATTCTTGGCGTGCTTTCAATGCTGTTTTTTACGATCCTCCCTATATTTTACCAGTTTTAATAAATTACCGCTTGAGGACTGCTAAATAAGCGCTTTGCGGAATATCAACTCGGCCTTGAGTCCGCATACGCTTTTTCCCTTTTTTCTGTTTTTCAAGAAGCTTGCGTTTTCTGGTGACATCTCCTCCATACAGCTTGGCGGTGACATCTTTTCGTAATGGAGAAATCCGTGAGGATGCCAGAACTTTTGATCCGATAGCCGCCTGAATTTTAACTTCAAAAAGTTGACGTGGAAGGACATCCTTGAGACGTTCGACAATCGCACGGCCAACACGAGTTGCGTCAATGCGATACACCATACTTGCAAGAGCATCAACAAGCTCACCTCCAACAACAATGTCCAATCGTTCAACATCTGCCACACGATAACCCAAAAAATCATAGTGATACGACGCATAACCTGACGTTACACTCTTCAATTTATCATAAAAATCTGTAAGAATGCTTGCGAGCGGCATTTCTACTTTTACAATCGCGCGTTCTTCGTCTAAAAATTCAGTTTGGACGAAAATCCCTTTCGATGTTGCCACAAGATCCATCACTTTCCCAAGAGAACTTTTTGGTGTCACAATATCAAGCTTCACCCAAGGTTCTTCAATGTGATCAACATGACTTATGTCGGGCAGATAGAGAGCGCTCGACATTATCACAAATCCATCTCGAACAACATTCGTATTTGCTTTATCTTTTCTTTCCCACGCATGAAGACCGGATTCATTAAGAAACACATGATACGCAACTGATGGAACAGTAACGACCAAATCAAGACTATATTCACGCCGTAAACGCTCATTTACAACTTCAAGATGAAGCATGCCTAAAAATCCGCATCGGAAACCAAATCCGAGCGCAGGTGAATGATCCGGATCGAATCGTAAACTCGCATCGTTTAATTGAAGACGTTCCAACGCCTCACGCAACGAAGCATATTCACTCCCTTCTTTCGCATACACCCCCGCAAAAACCATTGGCTGAAGTTCTTTATACCCAGGTAACGGCTCGTTCGTTTTATTAGATGTAATAGTAATTGTGTCACCAACTTTTAGGTCTGCAACTTTTCTTAATCCCGTCACAACATATCCGATATCCCCTGAACATAATTGCTTTGTTGGAGATAATTTTGGTCGGAATTCACCCACCTCAAGGACTTCCGCTTCCTCATTTGTTTGGAACAGCACCATGGTGTCACCTTTTCTGATTGAACCGTTAAATAACCGAACATACGCAATAACTCCTTTATATTCATCATATAAAGAGTCAAAAACGAGTGCTTGTGTACCTGACGTATTTGAATTTTTTGGCGGCGGCACTTTTCTAATTACCTCTGTTAATAATTCTTCGACGCCTTGTCCTGTTTTCCCTGATACGAGCAAAATTTCGTCTTTTTCAACACCTAATAAATTCATAAGTTCGCGCTGCACCATTCCAACTTGTGCACTTGGAAGATCAATTTTATTTATTGCGGGAATAATCGTGAGATTATGATCGAGTGCCAAATATAAATTCGTCAATGTCTGAGCCTCAACGCCTTGCGTCGCGTCAACTAAAAGAATTGCACCTTCGACAGACGCAAGTGAACGCGATACTTCATACGAAAAATCCACATGACCCGGGGTATCAATCAAGTGTAATGAATACTTAATCCCATCGATCGTGTATTTCATTGATACTGGTGTGAGTTTGATGGTAATACCCCGCTCGCGCTCTATGTCCATTTGATCAAGTATTTGGTCCTGTGCATCGCGTTTATCCACCGTGTGTGTTATATCAAGTAAACGATCGGCAAGTGTGGATTTGCCGTGATCAATATGAGCGATAATACAAAAATTTCTAATGGTGTTCATTGGTGCTCTGTGTGTTACTTTCACGCCGTGTTGGTGTTTTCCCATTTCTTATTTTATTCCAAATCCGCATAATCCAATCACGAATCATTACAACTTCTTCACATCGCAAAAATAAGGTAAGGAAAAAATAGGAAACGAGTCCGACTGTACCCGCAACAATTCCTTGGATAAAAATGCCAACAAAAGTCCTCATATTCACTCCTAGTGCGAGAAAATATTTCATACCAACGACAATCACTCCCATAAGGATAGAAGCAATGACTATTTTTATTCCTGATCGCACGATGCGCGTATCATCAAGGCTACCAAATTTCCGTCGCAAGAAATAATACAACAAGAACATGTTGAGCATATTTGCGATAGAATAGGCTCCAGCGAGTCCTAGTACGCCGTATTTATTTGAAAGATACAAAGCCAATAAAATGTCCACAAAAACGGATATGATAGCAATTTTTACAGGGGTCTTTGTGTCATGATGTGCGTAAAATGACCTGGCAAGCGTCGGAATAAGAGATTGTGAAAACAATGACAACGCGAAAATACCAAGCATTTGAGCAGTTAGATACGTCGCTTCCCACGAATACGCATTTGCACCAAGCACAACGCGGACTATCTGCGCTCGCAATAAAAGAAACAAAATAGAAATTGGAATCATTAAATACAAAATTCTTCTGACTGTTTCCGAAAATTGATTCACAAATTTTCCTTTATCGTTTTCCGCAAACGCCTCACTCAAAACCGGAAACGCGGCGATTGCAAGAGATACACCAAAAACATTAATTGGAAAATTCTGTAAATTATTCGCAAAATTGTATACGGTGATACTTCCTGCAACTAATGTAGATGCAATAATTGTATTCACTAACAGATCTACTTGGTTGACGGCTAACCCAATTGTCCGCGGAATCATTAATGAGCCAATTTTTCTTACCCCTGGGTGTTTCAAATCGATAATACGCCGATACCTGAACCCAACACGAATGACTGACGGGATTTGTATTGCAAGATGCAAAAAAGCTCCAACCACAACACCGTACGCAAGTCCCATAAGTCCATATCGTGGTGTAAGAACAATGATGCCAAAAATGATTCCTAAATTATACAAAACAGGCGCAAGGGCAAAACTGGTGAAACGTTTAAATGCGTTCAGTATTCCGCTCACAACATTGCTAATCCCAAAAAAAATGATCGCTACAAGCATGATCCTGCTGAGCTGAATAGTGATATCTTGTTTTTCACCCGGAAATCCTGGTGCAACAATTGCGATTATTTGGGGAGTAAAGATGTAAAAAAGAATTCCTAAAATCACCAAAACAATCAGTAAAATATTGAGGATGGAATTCGCAATACGCCATGCCTCGTCCCGAGCAACGCTGTCATCTTTTTTTATATATGCAACAAAAACCGGAATAAATGAAGACGAAAGGGCGCCGAGCACTAAAATATTAAAAATAATATCCGGAACCTTAAAGGCTGCAAAATAAGGATCCAACGCACCCCCACCACCAAATGTCGAAGCTAGAAGTCTATCACGGAGCAAACCTAACAAACGACTTACAATTGACGTGGCGGCCATAATAAGCGCACCGCCGGTAACTGTCGTAGTCAGTTTACGGATAAAAGTTTGAGTACCCATAATTTAACGAAACACAACTCCAATAAATGTATCTGCCGTAAGATCCCATGATATTTCAGCGTGAGCACCTTGTATGATTGAAACGACAGGCACATCAGAAACAATATGATCGATGTCTTGATCTGCGTCCAACACCCATGTCACCGAAACATTATGTTGACCCGGCTGACGAGCAACACCTAGCGTCCACACATCATCTTGAGTCGTTCGCGGGAAGGAATACACAAATGTCGACTCAGAGGATGATTGCGCTTCCACTCTTATCCAGTTGCCAAACACTGCATGTTGAAATTCGCTTGTAATACGGGTTCCTGTTCTTTCTTGGACAATCGTATTGTCTTCAGCTTCTTGCAAATCTGGGTCTACTGGTGTGTCTTGTGGTGGCGACTGATACCATGTGGATGGTAAAGGATAAAAATTTATGGCATCTTCAAGTGTTGCTCCAGAAGGAACATATGCGCGCATGTATGACAAATTTGTTGTGCCAGAAAATACGTCCACGTTCACGCCTTCATGTTGTCTAATAATCTGGACTGAATCATTCACCACACTTTCAGTCAACTCTGTAGAAAGAAGGATGTGTTGATTAATAACTCGATCCGTTTTACCGCCCCCAATATTTGTCGTCACAAGCGCAAGGTAATCATCAGAGGAAAATTGTGCGAGACTCCCGGAAAAACCCGCCTCAACAACCTTATGCTGCAAAAGTTGATCTTCAGTGTACATCAAGAAGTCTTTCTGCTGAATTGATGAATCGAGAATTGTAATAAACTGTAATTGTTTTTCCATAGACAATCCAACAGCTTTTTCTAGCAATTTTGGCATTATATCAGCAATAATTTTTTTTGGTTCCGTGGATTGTTGTTCTTTTTGTTCTTCAATAGATTCCCGTGTCACTCTTAAAAAATTATCTTTATCTACAATCACGCCACTCGTAGTTTGCAAATCAATTGGACCCGTTAACTCGAGGAGCGATAAGAGGACGTCCGGTGTAAACGCGATGACACCATCGACTCTCTCATTACCAGCATCATAATAGAGCTCAAGAATCTTCTGGGCAGAAGCGGGAAAATCAGGAAACCAATTTGCGTCTTGAAAACTAAAATATTGATTCACAACCTGAAGTGGTTTTGGAGCTTTGAATTTTTCTTTCACTTGTCCAGAAATATCGTAACTCCCGCCCTTCGGAACCGTGAGCTGCGAAATAGTCCCATGATCAAAACCAACGAGCGCAACACTGCCAATAAAACCACCTGTCGGACGCAGTTCTTGGTTGTTTTGAAATATAAGTAGATAATTTTTTTGACCTGAAAAACCAAGGACATCGTACAACACGGAAAAATCTTTATCAAGTCGAAAAAACGCATCATTTAAATCAGAAAAAGTGGCCTGCAAAGTCGTAAACTGTCCCTGATAACTAGTCGGAAGTTTCTCAACACTCATAGCATCCAAATGATACGATAACGTTTCAATGGAAGAACGGATTTCTGGGGCGATGATCTGATACGAATTCATAAAGCCGACATACCCATTCGAATCCTCTGATGTTGTCGTATGAATAAGTTTTTGGACCAATAATCCTAGGTGCGACACTTCATTCCCCACTTGTATTGCATGCTCTCCCGTTTCAAACGTTCCTTTTATGACAGGCAAAGAGACAAGTAATCCAAATTGGCTCCTCACGGCATCAAGTTGATTTTGCGCATAAGAAAAATGTTCAGCTGCCTGTTCAAGCGAAATTTGTGCGTTCTCCTGATCATTTACCAAGAGCGAACTTTTTGCGTCTTGCAGAGATGAAAAACCTTCTGTGGCTGCACCCAAAACTCTTCCCTTTGTCTCGGTTGCCTGACCCCATGCTTGAAAACCGAATACTACTGCCGCAATAACAAATGCCACCACACCAAACCCCGTAATACGCCACAAGGTAAATGCTCGAGAAAAAACTTTATCCTTTTTTACAACACATTGCACTGGTTTCAGCTTTTCTTTTCTTTTTTTTATTTTATGCAAAAAAGAGAAAAAATTTTGAGCTTTTGGCGTCTTTCTGTTTTTAAAAAAATGTTGACTCTCTTTTGGGTGCACAAACGGAGACTGTTCAACCAAAAAAGAAACTTGTGGTTGTGACGGTTTTTGTGATGTGTGGGCATGAGAAGAATGTACCGAATTCGCTGTCTTTGGTGTAGATCGCAAGTCAAGAATATTTCGCTCTGGGATATGTTGATTCATCTTCATAATGACAATTCGTAAATCCGAAGCGTCTCCAAAGCCATTCTCTGCCAGCTGTATCGCGTAACCTGTTGACGTCCTTTTTGTATTAACTCTTGGCGCAGAAAGGAATCACTTAAAATCTTTTCCATACCATGTATCATATCATCAATATGCTCCGGCGAAAAATACACGGCTGCATCCCCTAAAACCTCAGGTAAGCAGGAGCTGTTACTACACGCCACCGGCACATCATGTGCCATGGCCTCAAGCGGAGGGAGGCCAAATCCTTCATACAATGAAGGGAAAACATATCCTTTTGAGTGCGCATAAAAGCTGCCGAGCTCAGCATCGGGCACAAATCCAGGAAATACGACTCTTTGGATACCGCGCTGTTTTACATAGAACATCAGGCGCGTATAGAAAAAATCGTGTTTTCCGACCAACACAAGAGAAAGCTTCGGATAAGATTTTTGTATGATTGCAAACGCATCAACAAGCCGTTCAAGATTTTTATGCGGATATGCGTTGCCAACATACAATAGATAATCACCATGGACGTTGCGTGAATGCTGAGCCATTAAAACATCCAACGGTCGAGTATCAACACCTTCATAGGTAACAACAATTTTCCCATTCGGAATATGAAATGTTTTTTCAATGTCAGCTTTGGTGTACTGTGAAACGGTTATAACTCGAAGTGAATTTTTTAGCGCGTGTTGGATGACGCGTTTATACATCTGGTGTTTAAACCAATATACAAGCGGCCCGAGTGTTGTTGCTTTAACAGTCGGAAAATGACTCAAAATAAGATCATGCACTGTTGAAATAAAAGGGCGAGAAGCACGCAACGGAACATTAAAATGCGGATAGTGCACGAGATCACAACCTTGCGCTTTAATGATGGAAGGAAGCCGCGTTTGCTCCTCAATAGAATACCAGTTTACATCAGTTTTCACTTTTGAAAAACGTGGGTTCTTTGGTGTCCACACATCCCAATCTTGAGAACGCATAAAAACCACAAAATCATGCTGGGGATCCAGTATTTCAAGATTTCGAATGAGTTGTTCGGTATACCTCCCTAACCCTTTTGAGGCGCTTCCGAAAAATCGAGCGTCAATTCCGATTTTCATAAGCAATATTTTTAAAAAGACTCATCATGTCGTGCGCTACACCTTTCCATGTGCGGGCAAGTAGCGGATTATCATATTGCATTCTTTGAGGAAAATCCTTTACCATACGAAGCGCATGTACTATCGAGTTGATATTGTCGGGATTGACGTATATTGGTCCTCGGCCAAATATTTCAGGTATGCACGTTCTATTTGAGGCAATAACTGGAATGCCAAGCGATTCCGCCTCGAGTCCAGGAAAACCAAAACCTTCATAGAAAGATACAAAAAGTAGTGCGCGTGCTCGGGATACAATTTCCCATTTCTCGCTTTCGCTGACATACCCACATTCTTTGATCCATCCACATTTTTTTAAACGGTTGAAAATTGCAAGTGTCGCTGGTCGCAAATTTACATAACCGCGTTTCCCCACAAAAACAAGTTGCGGATATTCGGAATCAGCCTTTCTAACGCGCTCATACGCAGATAAAATTCCATACACATTTTTTCTTTCATCAATATCCCCCAACACAACAAGGTACTCTGGTTTTTTTCGCTGTACGCCTTCAGGGGGTGCTATAAGCGCCGGATGAACAACACTGACGCGATCTTTAATGCTTGGAAACTCCTGATCAAGAGCCACTTGAGTCCCTTGAGAATCCGTGACAATGTGTGCCGCCTCTTGAATAAGCGTCCGCGCCCGCACAAAACGGTACCACAGGTGATTACGGAGAGAATACACACGAGGAAGCTGCACATAAGAAATATCGTGTACGGTAAGAACTGAGGCACGTGGCAGCCGTGGCAAGAACATAACATTGGGGAAAAAAAACACATCACACCGCCCAGTCATTTTCTCTAGAGACGGAAAACGAAACACGCTATACGCGGCATGTAACAGTTTATTCGGGATTCGAGTAGAATGAATTCTGCAATGCGAATAATGGCGAAAACGATCAAGAGCATTTTGTCCTGAAAAGCTATTTGTAAAAAGGACAAAAGAATCCTGCGGAAATTCCTTTAATAAAGACTCAATGAGATGAACGGAATATAACGAGATCCCGCTGGGCTTTTTTTCGAGCAATGAACGCGCATCGATGCAAATCCGCATGTGCGATTATGAATTTTCTGTTTCAAGCTTTCTGAATGCCGAAAAAAGTGCAATAACAAATATGCCGGCTGCAATACCCGCGACAAGTCCATAAAGAGCTCCCATAAGCGTTGTTGTTTCCTTTTTCACAATAACAGGCGCTGAGCCTTTTACTTCAAAAAGTGCTTTTAAATCAGCATTCTGATTTAACACGCCGGAACGTTCTTCCACGTGTGCGATAATCGCCTCGGATAATTTTTCTGCTTGTTCTCGATCAGGGGCAGTAAATTCCAAAACGAGATTCTGCGCGGAATATTTTTTCATCTTAAAACGAGCAGTAAACGAATCTATAGAATTAATTTGCGGATCAATACCTGCCCGATTATAAACTTCAAGTAAAAATGACGGGGTCTGAAACCAGCTCACAATAGTTTCAGAAAATAAATCAGAGGCTTGAATCGCATAATACCCATCATATTGATACGTAGTGGTTGCCTGTTTGTTAATTTGATTAACGGTAAATGAAAGCGAAGATTCATACTTAACTGGAGTGAATGTTGCGATAAGCCCGCCAGTAATCGCTCCGATCAACGCGAGAATAATCCCCCATTTTATATAACGCATAAATTGTCTCATATACATAACCTTTAACGAATTAAATGATGTTGATGCAAAAATCCAAAGAGCGCATTTTTAAATGAATCAACGGAAAATGTTTCCGCGTGTGCACGGATAATTTTCGGATCATACGACGTCGGATCAAAACGGATAACTGTATCTGCAAGTGCTTCCCATGACTGCTCATCAAAAAAGGTTCCTGTGACTCCTTCGTTCACGATATCAAGCGCACCGCCTTGATTAAATGCGATTACTGGTCGACCGCACGCCTGCGCCTCAACCATGGTAAGCCCGAAATCTTCAACCTGCGGATTAACAAATGCAATCGCATTCTGATACAAAACCCGCAGCTGGTTGTCATTCACACGTCCAAGAAATTTTACATTCGAATGCGCAAGGGATTCCAATTTTCGTTTTTCAGGACCATCACCATACACATACAGCGGAATGCCAAGTTTTGAAAACGCAGCTACCGTAACATCAAAGCGCTTATAGTTTGTAAGCCTTCCACCGGTAATGTAATACCCGCCTTTTCCTTCTCCAACTTGAAATGGCGTCAAATCTACTGGCGGATAAATAATCGTACTGTCACGTTTATAATAATGTTTAATTCGTTCTTGAACGACACGAGAAATGGCGATAAAATGATCTACTCGCCGTGCGGCTTCCAAGTCCCACACGCGCAAATAATTAAGGTACAAAGAAAGAACTGACCTTACAGCTCGTGAAAGTCCAAGATTATCAAGATACTCATTTCTGTCAGTCCAGAGATATCTCGTCGGCGTATAACAATAGCAAACGTGTGTTGCCCCCTCCGGGGTGATAATTCCTTTTGCAAGCGCTGAATTCGATGAGATAATCAAGGAATACGGTGTCATGTCAAACTTCTCGAACGCAACCGGCATAAACGGCAAGTACCACTGATATTTTTTTATACCAAACGGAAGTCTCTGGATAAATGAAGTTCTAATATCCTGATCTAAAAAAACAGGATCTGCTACACGCTTATTCCATACTGTTGTATAGGTTGGCGCTTCTGGGAACAATTGCTGCAACACATGCAACACACGCTCGCCGCCACCATTCTGCGCAAGATGATCATGAATAAGTGCTATGGATGATTTGTTCATGCGCTTCCTTTTCGAAGTAAAACGACTTGGGAAGTCTTTAACATAAGTCGAATATCAAACAAGAGGTTCCAATTTTCAATGTAATAAATATCAAGCAACGCTTCCTCTTCGAATTGCAAATCTGACCGTCCGCTTACTTGCGCCATACCAGTCATCCCAGGTTTTATTGAAAGCAATTTTTTTTGATTCTGGCTGTATCGGGCGACTTCTTGCGGTTCGTGAGGACGTGGGCCAACCAAACTCATGGTCCCTTGTAACACGTTCAGAAGCTGAGGTAGTTCATCAATACTTGTTTTTCGTATAAAACGTCCAAACGGAGTAACGCGGGGGTCATTTTTCATTTTGAAAAGTGGGCCGTCTTTCCGTTCATTAAATTGCAATAACTGCTCTTTCAAGCTTTCTGCATTTTCAACCATCGAGCGGAATTTATATAATGTGAAAATCTTTCCTCTCTCACCTACTCTTTGCAAATCTTTTAAAACCGGACCGCGAGAAGTCGCTTTTATAAAAAGTGCTGTTATAAGAAAGATCGGCGACGCAATAATAAGCATCAAAGACGCAACTACTACATCAAAAATACGTTTCCATACACGACCCCATCCTTCTAAGCTTGTTCGCTTAATTTCTATCATAGGAACACCTGCAAGCGTATTCAATTCAAAATGAGTTAAGGGGACGGGCAATAAATCTGCTGTATAGCGAAAACCGATCTGCTCTTCAATTGTAAAATTTGCCAATTCACCAATCGTTGCTTCTGTCACTTGTGGATTTGCAAGAAGAATATCATCGACTTCATCGCGGCTATTTAATTCACGAATACGTAACCGAGCCACGTCATTAAAAGAGGTTATGTGAAGTACTACGCGAAAACCGAACTCTGGATGTTCAGCAAAAGTTTTCGCGAGTTTGTGCTTATCTTCTTCGCTCGTAATTAACACTAGTTGACGCAGCCCTATTCCTTTTCGAAGCACTGCTAATTGTATTGATCGGATAATTGTTCGCTCAATGCCAATATACAAAATAGACAGCACCCATGTCATAAGGATAATAAACCTTGAGGCAAACAATTCTTGGCTAAAGAAAATGAAAAAGATCAATAATGCAACGGCCGTAGTTGACCCAATAAATACTTTCAGCCATTCATTCCTTGTTTTTCCGTCATATCGTACTGAATACAAACCCAAAAAGGCAAACACAATCAGCCAAAGAATAGCTGCGGGAAATAAAACCCGCATGACATCGCTGAGCGATAAATCAAACTGGACTGGCAACACGTCAGAAAACGTCGAAAAACGCAGTGCATGTGCAGTGATGCCCGCAAGGATAATTGTAATGTAATCCAGGGGTACAAGAAGTACGCTAAAAAATAATTCTGAACGTTTCATGTATTGAATCCCTGGATTAGTAAACGTTTAATTGCCGAAGCCAGCCTGTAAGCCGAATTCTGTACCCATAAAGGGTGACGGTCATCTGTCTAGGACAATCATTGCTGACTGTCTCGAGCGACGAACCCGATCCCACTGACGCGGGACCCTACTTCATCTTGCACCGGAGAGGGTTTACCACAATCTTACATCGCTGTAAGTTCGCGTGTGCTCTTACCACACGATTTCAACCTTGCCTGTGATCCTTGCGAATCCATCGGCGGTTTATTTTCTGTTGCACTTTCCCTAGGCTTTGCCCGAATTGCTTCAAGCTCCTCCTGGTCGCCGTTAGCGACTCTCCACATCCTAATTTTCATTAGGGGTGTTCGGACTTTCCTCTTTAAAAGGGATACTTTTAAAGTAACCATCCGACTGACTTCGGCTTAAATACTATACGAAAAAACCACCCCTTTTGTCAAGTAAAAACGTAAGGGCCTAGTTATACCTAAACCACCCAAACTGCACGCTTGTAGTTTGGGTTAAGGCCGATTCACGCGGTACCTGGAGTGAAAGCAACTTGATGCTTACACACAAGGTATAACGTGTAATCGGCCGTGGGCCGGGCAAGGTTCGAACTTGCGAAGGCACAAGGCCAGCAGATTTACAGTCTGCCCCGTTTGACCACTTCGGTACCGACCCAAATATTTTCGCAATTGTTAAATAATGCTCTGCCCCGTTTGACCCGGGGCATGTCGGTCACCTAGCAGGCTGACATCGCCACGTCCATCGAATCTCCACGAAACCTGAAACCGTTCGGGTTTCTTGTGGACTCGACCCACTTTGGTACCGACCCAAAATTTAAACTCGTTGATAGGCTATCACGAGAGAAAAAATAATTCAAGCTACTCGTAATAATCTCCGTCTACCCAATCGTATTTGAAAGCAATGTATTCAAAATTTGCATCACTTGAATTGGATGTACTATGCCAATCACCCGGTTCAATGACAAGAATATCACCAACATGCAAATCTATTTTCTTTTCGTTGACAACAAATTCTCCAACAGTATTAAGAAAATAAAAAATTTCAGTTTGTTTTTTATGAACATGATTTTTTGCAGTCTGCCCCGGTGCAATCTGCAGTTTTTGAACCAAAATCCCCTCTTTGTGGAGTTCTTCGGGGTTAAGAAGTATTTTTTTGCTGTATCCGGGCTTGTGCGTCCATTCCTTTGAAGCCTCCGTGATGTGCTTCATACAAACTATTTCTTTTTCACAAGACGTTTAAAATGGCGTTTGCCTTTTTGATATACACCTTCCTTGGTTTCTTCATTGGGGTCTTTGATAACTCTACCATTAAATTTTATCCCACCCTGCTCGATAAGACGTCGTGACTCAGAATTAGATACGTTGAATAGTTTTGCAGCCGAAACAGATATTGGTATTTTAAATTCAAATGGTTCTTCAATTTGTTCAATAACATCTGGATCCTTTCTGTCCCGGTGAACTCTATTAAAATATCGCTGTGCTCTGGAAGCCCCCGCCTCACCATGCAGCCACTCAACAATTTCCCACGCGAGCTGACCCTTTATAGCAAGCGGATTTGGAGGATTATTGTAAGCCTGAGAAGACCAGTTTGTTAGTAGTTCAGCATAGTTTGGTATCACCTTATCTGGTATGGACATAATTTTCTCATACATCTCTTCTGGTACATCTTTTAACCCTATACAATGGTCAGGTGATGATTGACTCATTTTTTTCTTGCCATCTGTTCCAACAAGAATATTCATCGACATAACATCTTGCGGGGCTTGCCCGTGTCGCTCCTGTAACCCTCGCGCCTGCAGTTCATTAAACGTTTGATCTGTGCCAATAACAGTTACATCGGATTTAAGCTGCACTGAATCCCATGCTTGCAAAACAGGGTACACCGGTTCGTGCAAACCAATTTCTTTTCCTTCTTTTATGCGCTTTTGAAACATATCACGCTCAAGCATACGCGCAACCGTAAACTCGCTCATTATATGCAAAAGCTGTTCCGCCGACATCTTGTCATACCACTCACTGTTTCGTCGTATCTCAAGCTTCTTCGTGTCGAGCATCAATCCGATTTGATCAATATAACTTTTGGCGGCAGCCTCAACGTCATGTTTTGATCGCATCACGCGCGTTTTTTCTTTGTCAGTCGGATCTCCAAAGCGTCCGGTAAAATCTCCAATCAAAAAAATAACTGTATGGCCAAGTTCCTGAAATGCACGAAGTTTCCGGTAAATGACCGCATACCCCAAATGCAAATCAGCGGTCGTCGGATCGACGCCGTGCTTAATGCGAAGTTTTTTTCCTGAAGCTAATTTTTTCTCGAGGCTTTTTCTGACCGTGATATCGTGTACACCACGCAACAAAATATCCTCATGAGTTTTCCTTGCCATACCTTGTATTCTACTCGCCCTCTTCCTCTGAATCAACTCCAACGCCAAAATCAGGATCTTCGCCTTCGTCCAGTGCCTCGTTTACCAAACGATCAGCTTCGGTATTCTTTTCGCGAGGAATAAATGAAAAAGTAACCTTTGTAAAACCCTGAATTTTATTCCATGCTTCTAAAAACAGCTGCTGGAGTCCTTTTTCTTTGACTTTATAATTTCGATTCAATTGCTCGGCGACAAGCTGGCTATCAAGAAAAAAATCGAGATGCGTGTATCCTTTTTCAGCTGCGATATCAAGGGCTGCCAAAACCGCACGATATTCCGCCTGATTATTTGTGGTATCGCCAATAAACTCCTTGTATTCTTCGACAATCTCGGCGCCATTCATAAAGACAACTCCTATTGCCGCAGGGCCAGGGTTACCTCTTGCGCCACCATCCGTATAAATCGTAATACTCTTCTGATCACTCATAATAAACGTATGTAGAGTATATCACACATCATGGACAGCTTTTGAGTCGCGGATATCCACAATACGAAGCTGCAATTCGCGAGAACCGTTCCATTCATTTAATGAAACTTCAAACGCGATATCAATTTCTTGCCCTTGTGGAAGTTGTTCTGCCCACGCGCTTGCGAATCCAAATGCGATTGTTTTTCGGATTACTTCTGAATTATGTTTTACCATGATTTGCAAATGCTGACCGCTTTTCCCCACAGACCTCATGGACTCAACAACAACTTTTTTGCATGCAAACACTGGCTGCGGGTTGCACTCGCCGAATGGTTCAAATTTTTTTAAATCTTCCCATAACTCCCAGGAAATTTCGTCCAACGAAACTTCCGCATCGATTTCAAGCTCATCTTCAAGCTCGGCGTCACTAATGCCCTCGGCTTGTTCCTTGATGGCTTGAATGAACGCATCCAAATGACCATTTTTTACCGTGAAGCCACACGCCTGCGGATGTCCGCCAAATTTATCCAGATGTTCGGAAACGGCATGCAGCGCTTTTGTAATATCGAAATGCTGGATGCTTCTGCCTGAGCCGACAATCTCATCTTTTTGTTTTCCAATCACAAGGACTGGACGATGATAAAGGTGCAATAATTTTCCGGCAACGAGACCGACAACTCCAGCCTGCCAACCATCACCAACTGCTACCAACAATTTTTCTTCAGGTTTTTCGCCAAATTGTTTTTTCCCTTCTTGAAACATTTTGTCGCTTACCTTCTGTCGATCCTGATTAAGTTTTTGCAATTCTTGGGCGCGAGAAAATGCCGCAACTGAATCTGTTTCGGTCAGCAAACTCAATGCGGTATTTGCGTGATCCATACGGCTTGCAGCATTAAGTCGCGGCACAAGCTGATATCCAACCATTTCTGAAGAAATTGTTCCAAGCGACCCGTTCATAAATTCCTTTAAAGCTTTCAGGCCCGGCCTTCGTGTTTTTTCTAACACAAACAATCCGAACGCAGTGAAGGTTCGATTCTCATCGATAAGATCTCCAAAATCAGCAATAGTCGCAATTGCTACAAGATCTAACATCCATTTTTCTTCTCCTTGCGTAACCGATATTCCATGAGATGGAGCTTCTTGTAAAACCGCTTGGGTCAACTTAAACGCGACGCCCGTTCCTACGAGGTGTTTAAATGGATATGTTTCATTTTTAAGAGAAGGATTCAATATTGCAAACGCCTGAGGAAGCTTTGGCGGTTCAGCATGATGATCTGTCACAATAACGTCAATTCCTGCCTTCTGAAGCGCATCAATTTCTTCTATCGACGTAACTCCGCAATCACATGTAACTACGAGGTCGAATTTTTTCTTAATAAACTCTTTCGCTGCTTTCATGTTCATGCCGTACCCTTCTTTCTCACGGTGAGGTAAATGAATATGCGGTTCAATGCCCACTTTATTCAGCATCTCTTTTAATATCGCAGAAGCACATACGCCATCAGCGTCATAGTCACCATAGATCACAACTTTTTCTTTCTTTTCTGCGGCCGAAAAAATACGATCGACTGCCTTTCTCATATCCCGAAAAAGAAACGGGTCGTGGCTATCCGTTTTATAATCAGGCGTTAGAAATTTTTCTATTTGCTCTTGAGTGGTAATCCCCCGATTAACAAGAAGTTGAACCACGAGCGGATGCATTTCTGGAAACTGCGCAAGCACATCGCCAGTAACAGCTTTCCGAACACGCCAAACCTTTTTCATAGTCTAAGTATACCAATTTTTTTGAGATTCAAAAAGGCCGGATCAAAAAATTTCTTTCTCTTTCCGGCCTTTTACATTTGATGAACGTAGTTGACGTCAGAAGATGATGGTGTAGCACGCTCTCACGAACGATGTTTCCCCGAAAAATAAGCCAAACTCGAAATTTCCGAACCCAACATGCGGCCCGGCCCATACAGATGTAATCCCTTGGTTTGCTACTTCGACGGTGAGGCCGAAGTAGCTCGAGTTTGTATCCTTCAGGTTGTAATCAACAGCCCCCCAGGCGAAAAAATCGCCATCGTAGGTGATTTTGTAGAATTCACCTACGCCACGAATAGTTTTCGTCGTATCAGACGAAAGATCAAGACGCATGCCGTAATACCCCACACAATCCTGGTCTCTCCAGTTAACTATGAAACCGGCGAGCGGACGAACTACCCCTCTATTATCGAAGAGCAGACCCGCCCAATGCTGTTGAAAACCAGCTGTGATCAATTTCGGTGTGACGTTAATCTTCCCGTACGCATAGGTGTGTTTCACACTGACGGTCACCTGCCCGCCAAGATCCTTTGTGGAAATTCCGGCCATAGTGGTCGACACGAACATCACGGCACACACCGCGATTACGAAGTACAAACGACACATAACGTTTCATTGTGTGGCTCCCTTCAAGTGGATATTGGTGAAATGAACAAATCTAAATAGGATACGACAAAACGACCATTTTGTCAAGGGTAAATACATTTTAGGCTGATTTTACTGCAGTTCTTTAAGAAGCGGGGAAATATCAATATCATCCAGCGGCTCATCTGCAAGCGGCATTTTTGCAAGCTGAGGCAAATCCTCTTCGTAGGTATCCCGAACTTCTTCAAAGAAAACTCCAAGCGGAATTCTTTCTCCCCATTCACGTGCGCGCTCGATTGCTTTCATTCGGTCATTCGTAACATACCCTTCTTTCGCCAAATCATACACACGGCGATAAAACCACTGGAACGTATTATGATGATTAAACGTCACGCACGGTTGCAGTACATTCACCAAACTAAACCCTGGATGCTTCAATGCTTTTACTATCAAATCCGTGAGATGAACGGCATTGCCTGCAAACCCTTGTGAGACAAATGTGGCTTCTGCTGCAAGCGCAAGCGACAATGGATTGATCGGTTTCTCAATGACCCCGGATGGCGTTGAAGAGCTTTTGTAACCTTTCTCGCTTGTAGGAGATGTCTGTCCTTTTGTAAGGCCATACACCTGATTGTCATGCACAATGTAGGTCAGTTCTGGATTCCCGCGTATCGTGTGAATAAAATGTGCGAGTCCTTCGCCATATCCATCACCGTCTCCACCTATAACCACTACCTTAACATTCCTCCGAGCGATTTTTGCTCCGTGTGCGATAGGAAGCGGGCGTCCATGAAGACCATGGAAACCGTATCCATGCAAAAAGTTTGTCTCATTTCCTGAACAGCCAACACCAAACACGATCAACACCTGATCTGGCTCAAACCCTGCCTTTACCAACGCCTGTTTGACTGTTGTCCAAATACCATAATTCCCACAGCCTGGGCACCACGTTGGAAAATGTTTTGTTTCGAAATCTTTCAGAATTGCCATACTACTCCTTATTTATGTATTCGATAATTTCTTCTGGGAAAAACGGACGTCCGTCGTATTTCAAAATCTTTTCCTTTATTTCAAATCCTGTCTGTTCACGGATAAGTTGTCCTAATTGCCCGTCCATGTTATTTTCTACCAACAAAACGCGTTTTGACGCGTTCAAAATTTTTAAAACGGTTTCAGAAGGAAACGGAGACAGCCAAGTAATTTGCAAATGATTTGTTGTCGTCTTATATTCTTTAAGTTTTTTCATTGCTTCTTGAACCGCACCTTTTACGGATCCCCAAAAAACAAATGTGACGTCTGCGTTTTTATCACCGACAAGTTTTGGTTGTGACATTTTTGATTTAAAATCTTCAAATTTACGTTGGCGCTTTTGGAACATCGCGATTGCATTTTCAGATGACTCTTCGGTAAATCCTTTTTCGTCGTGCTCATCAGAATTTGCTATAAAAATACCGGCCTTCATTCCAGGAAAACTGCGTGGGCTTACACCGTCTTCTACTGAAACATCGTATCGCTTAAAATCTTTTTGTGCGTTCAATTGTCTTTGTGTTACACACTTACCGCGTCGAATTTCGATTTTTGACTGGTCAAAAGGAGGAACCGTTTCATGGCTTTCTGCGAGTTGTTTATCAGACAACAACAATACCGGGCTCTGATATTCTTCAGCGACATTTAAAGCCTCAGCGGTCATATAAAAAGCTTCGCTCACATCTCCTGGCGCAAGTACAAACCTTGGAAACTCACCCTGCGCTGCATGCAACGCGTATTGTAAATCACCCTGGCCAGTCCATGTTGGCAAACCAGTCGCGGGACCTGGACGCTGAACAAGAACGATCAATACCGGTGTTTCTGTTATTGCCGCAAGTCCGTATCCTTCATTCATCAGTGCAAAACCGCCACCGCTTGTCGCGCACATTGAACGCACGCCCATATGTCCCGCGCCAATTGCCATATTCACGACGGATATTTCATCTTCTGCGTGCTTCACAACAATACCATAGCTCTCCGCATGTTCAGCCATATACGTTAATATCGACGATGCAGGCGTCATTGGATATGCAGAATAAAATTTCACACCAGCAGCTATTGCACCAATCGAAATGGCATCGTTTCCAGTTACTACTATATCACCTTTTGATTCTCTTGCTTCGAGCTTCCAGCCAAAACGTTCAATCTGTTGTTTAGAAACAGAATCAAATCCCCCGTTAAAGGTATCAATATTCTGTTGGATAACTTCTTTTCCTTTCGATCCAAACACATCTTTCATAATGCTGTAAGCGATCTCTTTTGGAAATTGTAATAATGAAAAAGTTGCGCCCAAGGCGACTGTATTTCGCATCAATCTGTTGCCGGCGATGTCTGAAGCGATCTTTGCCATCTGCAAAGGAACATACACAAGGTCTTTCCGTAACCTGACGACGCTAATTTTTTTATCATCCGGGTCATAAATAACGGCGCCACCAGCGCTTAACTCTTCAATATGAAGATCAATTGTCTCCTGATTTAAAGCAACCAATATTTCAACCGATCGGTCATGAGAAAAAATTTCTTGTTCACCAATTTGGACAAGATACGTATTATGTCCACCGCGGATACGCGACGGATACTCGGTGTAATCAAATGCCTTTAATCCTGCACGAACACAAGACTTGGAAAACAATAACCCTGTGACCATGATCCCCTCGCCTGCTTCTCCGCCAATTTTCCATGTCACATTGTTGACTATCTTTTTCATACAACAAGTATATCACAATTACGAGGGACGCTGGAAAAATTGCTGTATGCGATTCATCTCTTCAACGACAATTTCAGAATCATGCTCAGCCTGGTGAGCGCGAAAACCTTCATATGTATGCGGCTTCATGTCGAGATGAATATCAACCTCTACTCCTTTTGAATGTTCCGCAAGATACACATGAAGCCGAGGGAATGTAGACGAACTCAAACGGCGTTCGTAACTTCCATTATGGCCTACATGGTACCCAAGACGAGAAAAAGCGACTCGAGGATTTCCTAATAACTCCCGAGTGATAAGTATTTTCATGCGCCTGTCTTCAAGATACGAACATCGGGTATATATACCCCGTCTGTACGAAGAAGAACAGGATTCAAATCACACTCAGCGATATCGGCACGCTCAATCATCATCCGCGAAAGTCCAACGACACTTTTTGCCAGGCTCGCAATCGGCAGACGTTTACCTCTCTCACTGGTAAGCACCGTCCCAAGAACGCCTACTTTAAGTATATGATGGGCTTGAGCAAAAGTCAGGGGCAACGAAAAAATTCTAGTTAAAGCAAGCTGCTCCACAAAAATACCGCCCACACCACACACAAGGTATGGCCCAAAATGAGAGTCACGTTTTGCCCCCAAAAAAACCTCGAGCTGCGCTGGTTTATACGCTTGCACGACAAACCCTTCACCTTTTTTAAATCCTGATTTAATTTTTTTCTTCCATGAAAGTAGTGTGTGCAGTAAATCTTTTTCTAAACCGATATTCACACGCACAAACCCAGCTTCTGTTTTATGAAGATGTGCAGCACTTGAAACCTTTGCGACAATTGGGTACCCGATTTTTTTTGCCTGTAAAAGTGCATTGGGTATGCTCGCTGAAATATGAGAACGCAATACAAAAGGAATATATTTTTTGAGCAATGTTTCAGCCTTCAACCCAACGAGCGGGACAATGTGAGCATCTTTTTTAATTTCTACGTCTGGAAAACGTGTAGTAAGACTTTTTGCTTCCTTTGCTTTCCATGATGCGTCAAGCGCGCGAACAGCTTGTTCAGGAAATGAAAATTCTGGAACACCGTAGTGTACAAGAATTGCCCTCCCTTTTTCTACTCCTCCCCCGCCAATAAAAGAAACGAACAATGGTTTTTTGAATTTTTTATTCAAAGCAATAATGATCTGTGCAATTTTTTCTGTTTCAGTGATGTATTGATGGGTCAAAATAACAATAACCGCATCAACTTTTGCATCTTTCAACACCGCAGAAAGCGCTGTATGATACCGGCTCGCTGGCGCATCGCCAACCACATCAATAGGATTATGCAAAGATGCAGCTTCGGGCATTTTTCTTTTTAACACTTTTTGAGTTTCTGGTGAAAAAGTCGCTAGAGAAAATCCCACATTAATCAACGCATCAGTTGCAAGAATTCCTGGACCGCCTGCATTCGTAACCACGGCAACCCGTTTTCCTTTTAATGAATGGGCGTGTTCGAACGTTTGAGTGAACATAAATAATTCCTCCAGAGAATCAACAACTACGGCTCCAGCAGCCTCAAGATGTGCCTTCTCGACTTCATACGCACCCGCTAAAGATCCGGTGTGTGAAGCGACTGCCGCTTGCGCCTGTATGCTCTTCCCTGGTTTTAAAATAATAACGGATTTTTTTACCGTAACCCGTTTCAATGTACGTAAAAACGAACGCCCATTTTTTATGCTTTCAAGATACGCAACAATAACTTTGGTTTTTTTGTCTTGCACAAAAAATTTCAACAACTCTTCTTCTTCAATATCGCTTTTATTGCCAAGGGAAATGAGCGCAGAAAATCCAATATGAATCATGAGCGCCCAATCTGTTATCGCGACGGCCATTGCGCCGGACTGCGATACCACTGCCACACCACCGGATTGAGGAAGTCCTTCAGCAAACGAAGCATTTAATTTTAATCCGGGGACGATAATACCAAGGCAATTTGGACCAAGCAAGCGAACATGCAACGCGCGGGCTACTGTTATGAGTTTATGTTCGCGTTCTTTCCCTTGCCCTCCGGTCTCACCAAATCCTGCGCTGATAATCACTGCTGAATGAATATGTTTTTTTCCACATTCACGAATGGCGCTTTCCACGTACGGTGCAGGAATCACAACAACCGCCAAATCTACTTTAGCGGGAATATCCAATACCGAAGTGAAAACTTTCACTTTACCAATTTTTCCACCCTTCACGTTCACCGGGTATACCCTCCCGCGGAATCTATGTGAAAGTATGTTTTGATACACAACTGCACCAAGTTTTTCTGGATGAGCAGAAGCACCGATAACAGCAATCGAACTTGGCTTAAAAAATCCTTCAAGCATGTTATTCAAGTAAATTTCTTCCCGTCATATCTTCTGGTTTATTTAATCCCAATGTTTCCAATATGGTGACTGGAACGTCAGACAAAATTCCGACGGGCTGCAGGAGCGATAAATCAGATGTGAGCCCAGGCGTAACCAAATATTGGTGATCTTTCCATGGTGCACCGATAGCAAAAAATGGGACTGGGTTTGTTGTATGTTCTTTATCCATGGCGCCTGTTTGCAGGTTTACCATTTGCTCGCAGTTCCCGTGATCCGCCGTAATAAATATAGCGCCGCCAACAGCTAATGTTGCATCAACCACTTTACTCACTGCGTCATCAGTAAATTCCAATGCTTTTACGGTAGCTTTTAAGTTCCCCGTATGTCCAACCATGTCTGGGTTTGCAAAATTTACAGCAATAAAATCGAATTTTTGACTTTCAATCGCATGTACGGTTTTCTCTACAACTTGTGCAACGCTCATTTCTGGTTTTTCCGCATAACTTGAAACTCGCGGAGACGGAACAAGTGCGTGTTCCTCTCCCAAAAATTCTTCTTCTTGCCCACCGTTAAGAAAATACGTCACGTGTGCATATTTTTCTGTTTCAGCAATATGGATTTGTTTCAATTTTGATTTTGAAATGACGCGTGCAAGTGGCATTTCGACTTTTTCCGGCGGATACGCAATGTCCACTGGCAAATCCTTTTCATATTCGGTCAAAGTCACAAATTCAAGATCCTTAAGATATACCCGATTGAACTTATCAAATCCGGGAAGCGTAAACGCTTTCGTAAGTTGGCGCGAACGGTCTGGGCGAAAATTGAAAAAAATAACCGCATCTTTCTCTGATATAGTTGCAACTGGCGCACCATTTTTTGTAATAACAGTTGGTTTAAATTCTTCATCCAAGTTGCCTTCGGTATACGACGCCTCAATCGCTTTCAACGGATCCGCATTTTGGCGCTCACCTTCAGCTTTGACAAAAAGATTGTATCCTTTCTGAACACGATCCCAACGGTTATCTCTATCCATCGCGTACCAACGGCCAATAAGTGTAGCAATTTCTCCTAAACCAACTTGCTTGATTTTGTCCTGCAATTTTTGAATGAATGTTATTGCGCTTTTTGGAGGAGTATCGCGGCCGTCTAAAATACAATGAACCGCCACTTGTTTAACTTTTTTTTGCTTGGCGAACTCAAGGAGCGCGAATAAATGCTCAATTGAAGAATGGACACCACCAGAACTAACCAGACCGACAAAATGTAGTGTGGATCCTCTTTTATTTACATGCTGCGCCGCCTTTGCCAAAAATTCATTTTTGAAAAAATCACCATCAGCGATGGATTTATTAATTCGAGGGAGTTCCTGGTACATAATTTTCCCCGCCCCTAAATTTAAATGCCCGACTTCGGAGTTCCCCATCTCCCCCCATGGCAACCCAACCGCTTCACCTGCAGCCTGAAGCGCCATAACAGGATAATGCTGGATATACGATTCGATGTGAGGCATGGAAGCAATACTAATTGCATTACCGCGTGATGGCGGAGCAATTCCAAAACCATCCAAAATAAGGAGGACAACTGGCCGTAGTTGAGGTTTTCCTGTCATAGTATGCAGTATACCAAAAAAATCAGATTTATTATATTTTTGCGGAGACCTCTCCCTTAATAAGGGATTGACCTGTCATCTCAACCGGCTTTTCTATGCCAAAGAGATTCAAAATAGTCGGTGCAATATCAGCAAGGCGTCCACTCTCACGCAACGCGTCTTTCGGTAAATGTGTACCAACAAGTATAAATGGCACGGGATGCGTTGAATGTTCAGTGTCTACTTCTTTCGTTTGATTGTTTGTCAGTCCTTCGATGTTCCCATGATCGGCACTAACGACCAGTATACCATGGTGGTGTTGGATTACCTGCTCAAGCCGATGGAGGGCTATATCAATCGCTTCAGCGGCCTTAATAGACGCTTGAAGATTTCCCGTATGGGCAACCATGTCCGGAGCGGCAAAATTAATCATGATAAAATCATGTTTTTCACGAGAAATATCATCCACAACATAATTAACTATTTGTGGAGTGGACATCTCGGGCTGTAAATCATACGTGCGAACTTGTGGTGAGGGAATCACAATCCGATCTTCACCGGCAACTGCATGGTCGTATCCTCCATTAAAAAAATATGTCGCATGAGCAAACTTTTCGCTCTCTGCAATATATAATTGGCGATAAGCTTTCAAAACCATCGGAAGCGTATTTTTTACATCCTCACTTGGAAAAGCAGAAAGAATATTTAAATCAGGTCCAAAATCGGTCATTCCGACGAACACGAGATCTTCTAGAAATACCTTGCGTTTAAAATATGAAAAATCTGGCTGGACAAATGCTTTGGTCAACTGTCGTGCACGATCACTACGCAAATTGAAAAAAATAATCGAATCATTAAAACCGATTATGGCTGGTTCTTGACCATCCGGCATAATAATAGTCGGCTGGATGAATTCGTCCGTCTCATCTCGGTTGTATGCATGAAGAATGGCTTCTTCGGCAGATTTCGCGCGCAACCCTTCACCCACGGTGAGCATATTATACACTTTTTCGATTCGTTCCCAATTATGTCCACGATCCATAGCGTAAAAACGACCGGCGATAGAACCAACACGAATTCCGTCAAGCACAGTATGCAGTTTTTTCATCAGTTCTATCGCTTCATAACGTGAGGAATCCCGTCCATCAGTAAAAAGATGCAACACAACTTTATTCAAACGGAGTTTTTTTGCGAACGTAAGCAGTGCCAGTAAATGATCAGGGTTGGCATGCGCACTCTGATTATCGGAAAGCAATCCCATAAGATGCAGTGTTGAGTTGTGCCGTTGGACGTGTTTCACTGCACGTTCAAATGCCGGATTTCGAAAGAAAGATCCGTCGTCGATGGCACGACTGATTTTTACCGTATCTTGCAACACAATCCTTCCGGCGCCGATATTAAGATGTCCTGCTTCTGAATTTCCGTCCTGATTTTCTTCTAATCCTACATCATGACCCGACGCAGCGAGTGATGTGTGTGGACATTGCTCAAGCATACCGTCATAGTGCGGGGTTTTTGCAAGGGCAATTGCATTGCCTTCCTTTGTTGCAGAAACGCCCCATCCATCAAGAATTGCGAGAACTATGGGTCGAAACCCTGAATTATCTTGTTCGTCTTTTTGCATGAAAATTATATTTCCTCTTCGATTTCAAGTAAACGATTGTATTTTTCCGTGCGCTCACCACGAGTCGGCCCGATTTTATAATAGGCAGCATTTACTGCAACCCCTAAATCAATAATAAATGCATCAGAAGTTTCTCCGCCTCCGCGGTGAGAAATAATGCTTTTAATATTATGCGCATGGGCGGTCACAAGCGTATCAATGGTTTCTGTCACTGATCCGATTTGGTTTGGCTTTATGAGTATCGCGTTCATAACTTTTTCTTTGATCGCACGCTTGAGTCGCTCCACGTTTGTAACAGTCAAATCGTCGCCGACGATTATTGCTTTATTCTTTAGCTTTGAAAATAATTTCGTCCAATTTGCCCAGTCATCTTCTGACAAAGGATCTTCAAGTGTTACAATTGGATATTTTTTAAGCCACATTGCGAACAACCCTATCATTTGAGTGGCAGTATACTTTTTCTTGTCCAACGGCAAAACGTACATTCCTTTTTTGTATACTTCAGAAGCTGCTGGATCCAAGGAAATCGCAACATCTTTACCTGGACGATATCCGGCTTTTTTAATGCCAGCCACGAGAATTGCAAGAGGCGCTTCATTGGATTTTAATGGCGGAGTAAACGCTCCTTCGTTTCCGACGTTTGTCGAATATCCTTTTTGTTTCAAAATATCTCGGACCGCCATATACGATTCCAGGGTCATTCTGATAAGCTCGCTTCGTTTTTTATTTGCGACGGCAGTCAAAAGATATTCCTGAAAATCAGTGGACCGGTCTGCGTGTCTCCCCCCCTCAATGGTAACCATCATTGGTTTTGGCAAGATGTATGACGTATACGGCAAGCGATACACTTTACGTAAATACGAATAAAGTGGCGTATGTGTTGCTAGCGCACCGGCACGCGCGCACGCTATAGAAACGGCAAGAATCGCGTTTCCACCAAGTCGGGACTTATTTTTTGTTCCGTCTTTTGCAATCATCATTTCGTCAATCGCCCGAAGTTTGGTAATCTGGGTTCCTCGTAAAAGCGTATTTAGCGTTGTTGAAATATTTCGCGCCGCTTTATTCATTCCATTACCCCGATACCGTTTTTTATCATGATCAAGCAAAATGAATGCTTCGTGGGTTCCACTGGACTCGCCATACGGGACGGAAGCTGTCGCACGTATTCCATTCGAAAGTTCTACCCGAGCCTCAACTGTCGGATTTCCTCCGGATGATAAAATTTCTCGGCCGGTAATTCGCACTATTGTCGTAACTGACATATTATTTTTGTTTTAGTAATTCTAAAGCGGGCATGTTATTCCCTTCTAGGAAAGTAAGCATCGCACCTCCACCGGTAGACGTAAATGTCAATTTATCTTTGTATCCACTTTTTGCCAGCGCATCGAGGGTATCTCCACCTCCGGCAACGCTTCGCGCATCACACTGTCCAATGATACGTGCAATCTCACATGTGCCGTGATCAAATGGCTTCACTTCAAAATACCCCATTGGACCTCCCCACACGATGGTCTTTGCTTGTCGCAAAATCATCTCATACAAATTTATGGTATCAGCACCAATATCCAAAATATATTCATCATCAAAAACATTCGCGACGGCCTTTTTGTGGGTCTGGACACCTGATTTTATTTCTTTTGCAGTAACGACATCAACAGGGACCCGAAGTCGATTATCGGTCAATGTTAAATCATTTACTATATGCATCATCTCATCTTCAACCAAAGATTTACCAACCGACACGCCTTGCGCTTTAAGCATTGTATTCGCAAGCGCACCGCCAAGAAGAACATAGTCCCCTATTTCGAGCATGCGTTTGATTACCTGGATCTTATCTGAAATTTTTGCTCCACCGATGATTGCGACAAACGGGTGGACTGGATTATCAATTATTTGCGACAGCATATCCACCTCTTTCTGAACCCGAAATCCCGCGTATGCGGGTAAAAGTTTTGGAACTCCCGTCATTGACGCATGGTCTCTATGTAAATTCGCAAACGCTTCGTTTACGTACACTTCTGCAAGCGACGCCAGTTCCTTGGCAAATTCTGGATCATTAGCCTCTTCCTCGGCATGGAAACGAAGATTTTCAAGCAGGATCACATCCGTTGGATTACTCTGATCAATTGCATTTTTTACTGCTGGGCCAATACAATCCGTAAGGGTTACGACATTTTCATCAAGCAGTTCAGATAAATGCGCACTAATAAGGTTCATGGAAAGTTTTTCTACAACCCTGCCTTTTGGACGACCATTATGTGAAGCAATAATGACTTTTGCTCCTTTACCCATCAAAAAGCGGAGTGTTTGTATACACTCACGTATCCGTTCGTCGTCTTCAATTTTGCCATCGTCTGTAAATGGGACGTCAAACCCACAGCGCACTAAAACGCGCTTGTCCTTCACATCTGCCTGATCAAGAGTTCTTAGTTTCATTTTAAAACGAAAACACTTTGCTATTGGGTTTAGTATAGCATTTTTTAACGAAAAAATCAAGTAAGAACTCCTATTTAAATATTTCATCCAGGGTCTTAAAGAAACACAAGTTAAATATTTTATCTTAAATAATTTCTGCCCAGAGTGTAGGGGGAACATGAATTCGGAAAGCCCTCTTGAATTGCATCACGGCAATTCAAGACTGTTCCCTTCGAATCGCTTTACGCGATCCGAATCTCTAGGGCACCTACTCCACTCCTTCCACACCGCCTCGCAGGGGCGAGATAAAATCCCCTTCCTCTTCGTATGAAATTCCGGCCAAAGCCATGTCCGGTAATTTCTTTGTTACTCATCGGAAGTCGAATTTTGCTAGAATCTTTCTGCCAATTGAAAAAAATCAGAAAACCCACATCGGGAGTAGACTGCAAGAGAATTGTGTAGGTCTTTAGTGCCTACCAATTAATGCGGGCTACGGAGATGTGGGTGTTTCAGATTTCTTTTCACTTGGCCCGCATTTTCGCTCCACCTTTTGTGGGTGCAAAAGGTGGAAAGACTCTAAAAGCAAAACCCTTTAGAGATTCGCGCTCAATATCTTAACAACATTTTTATAAAATCTAAACCTCGATAACAAAGAGTGTCCGCGCAATAGGAAAATATGGTTCCCTATCGAATCTTCCCAAAGGATACGAGCTGAATGACGTGATATGCAACTGTTCAAAAATTCGCTCCCACTCCTTTTGTGTCCGAAATACCGATTTATAATCAAGTTTATAAAATTTATTGAATGACCAACCATGATACCCATCAAGAACACGATCAAAAAAAATCTGTGGAGTATCTTCTAAAATCAATAGTCGCTTATGCGTTACCCGAATCGCATCGGCAAGGAGTTTAATCGGCTGCTTCGCATGATGTAATACGTATGAAAAATATGAAATATCAAATGATTTATCAGGAAACGGAATGTTCACTCCATCAAAAACCTTACAGAAAAAATCAGAATCCGTGTAATCAATCACATCTATGCCTGCGACCGATACATTACGTTTTTTTTCAATATCTTTGGCCTGATACCCAAGTCCGCAACCAATATCTAAAACCGACTGCCCGCTTTCTATGTAGGGTAAAAGTTTTTTGGTTGTAAGTCCTGCGAGCATCCTCACCTGAAAATTATTCACGCGAGTGATACATGTTCTCACATAGCCCATTGACTATATATCTTTAATATCTTTGAAACTTCCTTTCTCACTCGATCGCGGTTTTAATTCGACTTTTCCCGACGCGGCAGTTTTCGAGCTCACAACAATACGATGCGGAATTCCAATGAGATCCGCATCTGCAAATTTCATTCCCGCTCGCTCTTCTCGGTCATCCATTAAGACGTCTTTATGTTTCTTTTCTAAATGCGAAAGAAGTTTTTGCAGTTGCGCGGCTACTGGTTTTTCTTCTGCATCCAAAACGACAACGTGATAATCATACGGCGACACTGATTCAGGCCAAACCAAACCCTTAGCATCTGCGTAAACTTCAGCAATTGTACCGACCAAACGGGATGTCCCAATCCCATAACAGCCAACAACAACAAATTGCTTTTTTCCTTTTTTATCGACGTATGTCAACTCAAAATCTTCTGAAAATTTCGTTGAAAGATCAAAAATATTTCCTGCTTCTACCGCTTTCTTTTCTTCAATCACGCCTGTGCAATTTGAGCACGAATCCCCCGCCTTCACTTGTGCAATCTCCTTGTTTTGAGCGAATGAACACTTTGAGCAAGCTAAAATGTTATCCTCTCCTGCGTCGGACAAAATCATGAATTCATGAGAAAACTTTTTTGTAAAATCTCCGCCTGACGCTTCAGTTATTTTTGCGTCTAATCCCATCTCTTTGAAAAGCGCGACGTACACCGTTTTTGCCTTTTCGTAAAAAAAACTCAAATCTTCTTTTGATTCATGAAAACTGTACAAATCTTTCATGCCAAATTCGCGCCCACGAATGAGTCCTGATTTCGCGCGCGGCTCATCTCGAAACTTCGTTTGGATTTGATACAAAGAAAACGGCAAGTCCTTATAAGACTTCACACGCTCCTTAGCAAGTGGAATGACAATTTCTTCATGTGTTGGTCCAAGGGCGTATTCGTATCCATGCTGGCTTTTCACTTTAAAAAGAATATCAACGGAGTCCCAGCGACCGGATGTTTGCCAACTTGTTTTCGGCTCAAGTGCAGGCATCAATATCTCTTGCCCGCCTAGGCTTTCCATGTGTTTTCGGATAATATTTTCAATTTTGTGCAGCACCCGAAGTCCAAGCGGAAGCATAGTGTACACGCCCGCGAGCTCTTGATGCACAAAACCGGCTCGAGTCAGGAGTTTCTGATTCAGGCTCGTCGCGTCCTTCGGCGCTTCTTTTTTAGTAGGGATAAAACTGGTAGAAAATCGAGTTACCATGCATAAATCCTACCAAGAATCCCCTGCTTTGGCAAAATTATGAACTCACCTGGAAATAAGTATCAACACTATCGACTGTCTTCATGCAGGCTTGTTGCTCATAATATTCTGCGGTTCCTTCATTTGCGAGCGCACCGCCGCAATTCCCCATATACCACAATAATCTGTCTGGGTATGCTTTAAGAGGAACAATACTGCCAACACCGCAAACCGCGTTTGGATCATCAGCTAACGCAAGAAATTCTTTCGTGGTTAAATCTGTATAATTTGGGGTCCAAATTAGTGGAACATCACCAGGTAGTGTTAAAAGATACTCGCTGCCTGCTTCTGCTCGCACGCGTAAATCATTATATGCGCTTTCACCACAATACTCCCCAAGCATTTTATCGTTTTCATCTGTAATTAATTTATAGCGAGACCAATTCTCATAGTTTACCGTCAGATCCTTATTGGACTTTATAAATCCAACAAAAGTATAGAACTCATCCCCAATTGCGTCACCGCTTTTATTATGAATACTCGTTAGTATTTTTTTCTGACTGTGATGTTTCACATCATAGACATACATTTCCGTAATGCTTTCTTTATTTTGTGCCCCATTAATATCCAAAGTCCCTCGCACATTTTGAGTCTCACGCTCTGACATCACTTCATATTTGATAAAATTATAATCGGGTGAAAGATTTGGGTTGGCATATTCTGGAAAAGTAAAATTTGGGGTCAAATCGATAGCCTGTTGGGAAACAAAATTATATGAAAAATAATGGCCTTGTTTGTCGAAATAATAAACAACGGCATTTTCGTAATCGAAACCAAGCAATTCGCGATATGTAATGCCCGTATTGACAAGTAAATCTGAATCAATATCATACGTGACAAAACTATATGTGCGATCTTGTGGCACATTATTAACATTCTTTTCTTTGATGTCCGAACCAAAGATGGTATGGGAATTAAGAAATCCAACAAAATCTACTTCATCGGCATCATAATTTCCTTCACTCAGTGTTGGACTTGTATTGAAAGAAATAAGTTTCTTTTTCTCCCCGCCAAGTTTTTGAAGAAAATACATTTGTGGGGTAAACATCTCTTGAGGTTGAACGTAACTGGCTCGAAGTAATAACGTCGAGGAATCCGGACTAAACTCTACGGGGAAAATTCCACCAAGGTCACTAAAATCCCCTGCTTTATAGGAAAATAAAATATTATTATCTCTGTTAATTATATCAAGAGACTTAAATGTAGGTGCTACAGGAATGTCAGGGTTTTTTTCACTTGGCTCTTGATATGATACTGTTGTAACATAATTTCTGTCAGGGCTCATAACATTCCCATCTGCTACATCCGGCATGGACCAAAGACATTCCGTTCCAGCACAACTTACGCTCTCCCCATCTGATGTAAAGAGAAGTTCCGTTGGATTTGAAAGGTTAAGCTCATTATGGAACAACGAAATTTCAATCAAATCATTATTAATTATCATGGCACTCTCTGCATAAACAGGATAAGAGGTAGAATTTGATGGCGAAGTGTAAAATTTCTTTTCACTTTGTAGTCCAGGAAAAGTAACGTAAAACTCCGAAGTATAACTAGCAGCTTGCGGGAGAATAACATCGGTCGTTAATGAAGAAACTGTACTTTTTTGATAGACATAACCTAGATAACCAAAATCAACATTGTCTCCAACCTGTGTTAAATTTTGATCAGCAGCAACCTCGTCGTTATTTTTGTTCACTGAGCCTGCAATGTAGGCAGCAGCGGCAATAACCACCGCAACGGCAAGGGTGATATACAGTCCTTTTTTGTTCATATCGAAATACTTTAAAGTTCTCTTGCGGAAGTTATTATGTGGTCAATAATACTTTTATCATTGTATAACTCGAGCCAAATTGCCTGAATATACACCACTGTATCGTTTACCTGAGTTGCGACAAGATATTCACCATTCGAAGATTCAGCGGTAAAGTATGTTTTTCCATTTACTGTTTTTTGAACAACAGTCATGCTTGGATCGTTTGTGAAATTAATGGCTCCTTTATCGCGTATCACATCTTCTGGCGAGGGGCTTTTTACGACAAAAATTTGCATATCCGGCGCATCGCCAGTATTCGCGTTGCAATCAGTGTCACGAAAAACATATGCGACCAAACCAGGAAAAAATTCACTGGTCACTGCACACGTTGAAAATGTATCTGGCATTTCAACTTGAATATCACTTGCTTCCAACGCAAATTCGGAATATGCAATCGCTGGAATATTACTATTCTCCGCAGAAACCTCATCATTATTTTTGTTCACCGATCCTGCGATGTATGCAGCGGCCGCAATGACCACCGCAACGGCTAGAGTTATATACAGTCCTTTTTTGTTCATATGTGTATTAAGTTAAATACTAAGTAAATAATATCATAATTTGGGAATAGATGGAGAGAGGCGCGAGTTAAACATGTCTCTCTCCATACAAAAATAGAGCAGGGGCATGTACGTCTCACGAAAAAAGGTTTAACGGACGCCGGCAGCGATGCAGTCAATGACGATATACTGGTCAAGATCATTGATTCCGCCATTTCCAGAACCTGACGTAATGCGTGAAATCGGATGACGACCTATAATTTCCTGGCCGTCACCGCCAACCCAGTTGGCATCGATTACATCAACGGAATACACCGACGATCCTTCGGTGCCGCCGAGAATCGCTTCGACAACCGCAGTGTGTCCGGTTCTGTACTGTATGATATCGCCACGACGCGCCTGGTTATAAGGCTTTGTCCATCGCCGTTGATTCGCTGGCTTAGCATAGTCATCAATGAAAGTTTGATAACTATATAGCATGTTATGCCAGTTAGTTCCGCGATACCAGATCAAATTTGCAAAACCACGACATTGCCCGCCGCGGCCGAAACCGCCATAAAACGCGTAAGAGTTTATGTTACTGAAGTATAAACTCCACACCGATGCATACGCCGTACCATAATGGCTCTTGATGTAATTATACGCATTTAGGTCGGTTGCGCAATAATTATTGTCACCGGCGGCCATGCCATTAATTGCACGTCCTACCTTGAAATCAGAACCGCACAGCGCGTACAACGCCTCAAGCCAAACGGCAGTTCGCGTATCGTTCGAAAGCCGGTATGCTACGTTACCCGAAGATTCGAGTGCCCAAGGAGCAAAAGCCCGCACCTCATCTGTATAGTCGATGATGGTGTCGGAAACAACAAAATCAACTTCCGGCGGGTCGTGAACTTCAATACCGTCGTTAATGACGGCGGTTTGAGGGTTAACGGTTTTGTAGGAATCAGAACATCCGACGATCGCGAACGCCAGCCCAAAAGCCAGCGCCATCCAAAACAGTTTGTGTAACATTGTGCTACTCCTTTGACTAAAACTTGATGTATGGTTTGACGGATTGTCTTATGTTTGGAAAAACAAAGACGGTTTCGAGTGTAACCTCCTTTCGTGGGTTTTCAAAGTACAGTTTCAAAAACAGGTGCACGCAAAAAATTGCGCTCACCCATTCGTTTGTTTTGTTAATCTGTATTAAGCGTACACCCGATGTCTTCTGCGTCAATGGGACTTATCCACTCCTGGAGTGCGCCGTCGCGATCAGCCTCGACTAGACTATCGACTCTAGGTAAACCAGCCTCGCCATCCGCTTCGCACGTAAGGTGAGAGTTAAATCTGGGAAATCTCACTTCGACGGCGGTCTAGGCAGGCGGCGCCGAATTACTTCTTTTTTTCTTCTTTTGCTTCCTCAACCTTTTCCTTGTGAACAAATTTCATAAGCATAGTTGTTATAACCACAACCACTCCAGTAATAACAATTGCATAGCCGAACTTTACTATAATAAGTGAATTCTTATCACCAGGAAAAATATATTCAATTAAGGCTTTCACCGCGTCGTTCCATGCAAGGCCTGCAACGATCCCAAACGCCGCAACAACATATCCAAGTGTCCGCTCACGCAGTTCGGATTTTAAATTGTTTGTATTATTTTCTGCCATAAATTTTATTATGAACGGATATATTTCTTCTCTGCCAATGTTGCAACTTCTGTCATAATGGCATCCGCGACTTCGTAAAGCAGTTCTTTTGTTACTTCTCGGCCGTACCACTGCGAAAGATCTATGGCACGACCAACACGTATTTTTATTTTTCCAGTAAAAATTTCTTTTGCCTTCTGCCATGTACCAACAGTATCCTGGTCTACACGCCGTAATCCAATTGGGACAACTCTGCATTTTGTTAAAAGTGCCAAACGCGCAGCACCGGTTTTTGCGTTCGATATCGTATCAGTATGTCCAACTCCCCCTTCAGGATAAATCAACACATTTGCACCTTCGCGAAGTTTTTCAACCGCGCCATCAAGCGCTTTTGATTTTTCTTTTTCCAATGGGATTGCTGCAGTCCATTGTTTGAACCCCGGAATTTTAAAAATTGGCCACAAGGCAAGCGAGTAAACCTTGTGGTACCCAGTATGACTTACCAAATTAAAAATATTCAACGCTGGATCGTGCCACCCAACATGATTTGAAACAAACAACGTTGCTCCTGTGTCAGAAATATTTCCTTCGCCTTCCAGGTCAACTATTCTTCCTCGCAAGTACTTTGATAACAATAAACGTGTTATCGTATATGCCATACATATTTTATTACACTCGGAATACTCTCACTCATTCGCTCATTCGTACGAATGAGACTTCTTGTTAGAATTATATTTGTTTAATTAATGCTGAAATGAAAATTGGATTTTCAAGAGAAATACTATAGTAGGCAAATCGATTCTTTTGAATCCTGTCGACAATTCTCGCCCGCTGCAATAACAACAAATGTTTTGACGTGGATCGATATGAAAGGTGAATTGCACTCGAAATATCTTCAACCGTGAGTTCTTTTCTTCGTTTGAGGTGCCATAAAATTTGAAGCCTTTTTATGTTTGCGACCGCTTTTAAAATATGCTCTGCCCCAATTAGATTTGCCATATACGTATTATTATGAAATTTTTCATTCGCTCATTCGTACGAACGAGAGAATGACGGGGCGTTGAAATTTTGAAATGAGCACACGTGAAAAAAATTTTCAGCGAAGATTAGGTGGATTCTTCATCTGCTGTTGGCGGTTTCAAGGGGAGCGTAAATATAAACGAGCTGCCCTTTCCTTTTCCTTTGGACTCAACCCAGATGCGACCGCCATGCGCTTCGGTAAGGCGGCGCGCGACGTAAAGTCCCAAGCCTGACCCATCCGGATTGACTTGCGCTATTCCGTATCCGCGCACGAACTTATTAAACAACTGTTTCGCCTCTTCTGGCGGAATTCCACGGCCCGTGTCTTTCACCGTCACCTGCACTTGATCTTCAACTTTTTCGGCGGTCACCGTAATGGATCCTTTTTCTGTGTACTTGATGGCATTGTCGATAAGGTTTGATACGACGTCAAAAATTTTGTCGTCAATCTGCAAAGTCGGAAGCGGTTTTGCTGGGTGGATAAACTCAAGTTTTAATCCTTTATCCGAAGCGATCTTGCCTATAACCTGAATTGACCGTTCAATAATTTCTTCTATTTTGTGTGGTCCGCGCGAAAGGATAAGTTTTCCGGATTCGATTTTTGAAACATCAAGGAACAAATTGATTAGTTGGATCATTTTTTGCGATGCGTTCAAAAGTTGCCCCAAAATTCCATTTAATTGCTTCGGAACTTTGCCAAAATCGCCTGACGTAATCATCGACAAATATCCCATGATGCCAGTCATCGGTGTGCGCAGTTGATGAGACGCAATAGAAACGAACTCGGATTTTGCCTGATCCAGCTGTTTTAAGTGCTCATTCGCCTCTCCTAACTCGTCGTTCGTGCGACGAAGTTTCTGAACCAATTCAAGGTTTCGGTAGATGATCCCAGTTTGATCAGCAAGCGAGTTCATCATATTGATGTCGTTTTGATTAACCTCATCAAGCGATTCCTCAAGTAAATACACAATGCAACCAACGACTTCGTTTTCAGATCGAATCGGAACTGCCAAAAATGCATGCCCATGGACAAGCTGTTGAATTCCTACTGCGACGACTGTGGGGACTGGCGGAGAGATGAATTCTGAAAAATGTTCTCCTTTTTGAATTTCGCCTGTCAACACGGCTTTTACAAGTTTTGTATCCTCTTTTCGTACATCAATGTGATATTCCCGGATTGGTTTAGGGAGCAATTTATTAATTGGTTCGGTATATTTAACGCGAGTTATCGCTTCAGGAAATAACTTGTGTCTGTCTTCACCATAAAAAAGCAAAACACCACCAATAAATCCCATTTGAGTTGAAATAGAATCCACAATTGCCTGCGTGACTTTTTCAAAATCAAGAGACCGAGTAATTAGTTGAGTAACCGCTTGAAGCGAGGTTAAAAAACGATTGCGATCTTGCAAATCTTCATTCGCTTTACGCAATCCTTCTGTGGAGATTGCTATTTCCTTTTGCAGTTTGATGTTGAATCGACGAATTTGATCATAAAGTCGAGACTTCTCAATTGCAGACGCAAGCTGCGGCCCTAATAATTCAAGAAGATTTATATCCTCTTGATTAAAATTATCACCAGATTTCTTATTGCCAAGTATTAATATAGCGGCCAAGCGGTTATCTGTAACAATTGGCGCGACAACAGCTGCATTCATTTTATCAATATCAACTTTTGATTTCTCGAGTTCTTCTCTTTCAATGGCTTCTTTTGTATCCTCAATCCTACGTTCAAGGGCATCGAGGACTACAATTCTTTTATCTTTTTTTAAATAAGTTACTAAATTACTTGTGGAATCCAGATAGTAATGATGCTCAGCTCGATGTAAAGGTAAATAAGTTACTCCGCTCGTGTTTGGAAGAATAATCCTTGAATTTTCAAGTTTTAAAGTAGTAATTAATTGGTGGTCGATTTCTCGAATCAATGCCTCAAGATCAATTTCTTTATTTACTATATCTACAAGATTTTTTGCAAATAATTTATAATCTATTGTTGCTTTAAAAAATATTTTATCGGTTGCTCTGCCTATTAGTCTTTTTAAAGGATTTAAAATAATGACAATAAATATTGAAATAAATACAGCTATTATACTTTGTAGTACTAAATTATTGATTAAATTGGGCAATAATATTCCTATAAACACAACAAAAGCTGAAACAAAAACGACGCTTAAGGAATAGGTGATTGTGCGTAAAACGATTATGCGAATATCAAGAAGACGGTGTTTAATTATTGCATAAGTTGCAAAACCAACTAACAATAAAGTTGCTAAAGGAGCAAACTTAGATGTTGATGAATTATGAGTAAATAATAAAGGCAAAATCACACTAAATATGACTGCGAAAAAAACAGAAAAAAATAAACCCAATAAAACATAGGTTAATTGCTGTTTTTCAATCCCAATAGACCTTTTATATTTTTTTATTAAAATAACAACACTAAAAACTGGAACTATAAGGACGTACAGTAAATTTAGAATGATTAAAGGTCCAAGTATCGTATTTGTACCTTCGTTTGCAAAAGTAATATCTTTTACAAACAAGTTTGTAAAAGACAGCGAGGAGATACTAATTGTAATAAATAAAAAAATACAATTGATTAACCGATACTTTGAGAAACCAAAACCAATTTTAGGGAATAAATTCGAAAAAACAAAAAAAGAATAAAGAACCCACGTACTAGAAAAAAAAGTCATTTGCGTCCAAAATTTAGCTGCAATATAACTATTTGAGTCAGATAAATATTGGCTTAAGATCCACAAAGAAGTAAAACATGTCAGTAAAAAAAAGATTAAATTCTTCTTATCCCTGTAATTTCTAAAAATTGCAAGGCTTCCCAAGGAAAGGTTTAAAAATAATAATAATAAAACCAAAAAAATATTCATAACGTTTTTCTCGCGATAATATAGTAATTTTCGTCCAGCTGAATAGATCCCTCAGAAATTATTTCAAATCTGCCCCCTTTCAAGTAATCCATCCATTCTGCTTTTGTTGGTAACGTAATTTCCTTTTTCTTTATCATATTGCTAATCCCTCGCTGGGAAATTGCTACACGCAGTACATCTATAAGTGATTTTGAAAAAAATTTTCTTAACAACCCAAACTTTTCCTTTTTGAGCTGATTGATAAAAAAGGGCATGCTATGGTCTCCAAAAGTCGGCTCAATCAAAATTAAAAATCCTTTACTAAGAAGTAAACGATTTATCTGCATTAATGTTTCTTTTTTTTGTTCAACAAGAAACAAAGAGTTAATTGCCACACAACTTTCAAATGCGCCTTGTAAACGGGAAAGTTGGTTTAGATTAAAAAATAAAAAATTTACGCTATTCCGAATACATCCTAGTCTTGCTATCTCCAACATCATTTTTGAACTGTCAAGGGCCGTTATTTCACCACTAAACCCTTTGCGAATTAAGCTTTTCTCTAGCAACCCGCTTCCACAACCTAAATCCAACAAAGAAGTGGCTCTATTGGCTATAACAAAATTTGAAACAAAATCAAACTTCTCTTGATGAGCAGCTGAAATATTCGAAATGTTGTTGTAGGGTTTTGCTACTTTATCCCAAATATTATTCATTGAGTTTCTTACCGTTTTTATAATGATAGATAAACATTTTTTCTAAATCCAGTAACATTAAATTCGGGGCTTCATACATAGGCGCCTTTTTTCTGATTATTACATTTAGTAATTCTTCAACTAAAATACCACCGCCTATAGCAGGTGGAGTTGAATGGGAAGAAATATGCGTTTCTTTTTTTTCTAAAAACTTATCCACGTCTCCCTCTGTTATTCCTTCGGGTAAAACAGGAAAACAAAACCTTATAATTTTTTTTAATGAAGGTTCATCTTTTATGCAAAAAATGTCATCAAACGATTTACCGCATGGGTTAAAAGATATAAAACTTAAAATATTAATTGCTGCTTGTGATGTAAAGACCCATATTCTTTTTTTACGAGCAACTTGATAAAATATTTTTGCTAAATCAACAGAAAAAAAATCTATCCCGTCAATGGCAACATCCACTTCTTCCAAAAAACCGTTGACATTAACTTGATTAATTCCATTTTCGAACACTTCTAGTTCTAAATAAGGATTAATATTCTTTAATTGCTCGGCAATAACTTGTGCTTTATTTTTTCCCACCGAATTTAGATTAGAACCGAATTGTCTATTAATATTTGTAACTTCAAAGGTCTCCGGATCTGCTATCTTGATCTTTCTCACACCTAATCTTGCTAAAAAAAATGCTGCAGGCCCCCCCAAACCACCAGCGCCAGCGATTGCAACTCTAAGTTTTTTAAGCTTACTCAGCTGCTCAACTGAAAAAACCCCTTTATTACGTTGAAAAATCTCTTCATAATTATAAGATATATTATTCATATCAATTGGAATTAAGAAAACTCCATAGGGCTGGGTTCACTATTTTAAGCCAAATAGATTCATGGTTAAGATTTAGTAACACAGGAATTGATTCTGAGCCCATATAATACTTTGACGCACCGAGTACATTAAAAGAAAACCCAAATTTGTTTAATTTCTTGTACACATTACTATCTATCGCTGCATAAAGTAGATTATACTTATTGTTGATAGAATACTTATACACTGATTTAAGAAGTAATAGAAGTATGCCTTGATTGCCAGACGCGGAATATCGATAATCAGGATCAATACATAATCTTGATACCTCCAACAAACCTTCGTTGATGTTTTTGCTTTTTTCAATTTTTAATCCAAAGTCTTTTTCTATAGGAAGTCCTTGACTATTAGGTTTTACGAGTCTTACATAGCCAATCAAATCTTTGGAATTGCTTTTATACAACAAGAAGTGTGTAGAATGCTGTTCATATACATCATTTTCCATTTTTTTTGGATAATTTGCTTGCGATAAATATTTGCACTCAATGCAATATATTCTATATCTTAGTTTGTAGGCATCATTCAAGTCACCTCTGTTAAAATCAAATATTTTGACATTGTAATTCTTTTGTACCCGGTGCCTTAAAAAGCTTAATTTTATATTATCTCTTACCCTCGTGAAAAAATTCATAATTACCTGAAGACTAGCCAATTAATTCTACAAGTTGAGAATATAAAGCTACCCAAAAAAGAAAATATAACATGTTTGATAATACTACTAAGACGATTGTGGTAGTTGTTTTTAAATTAAAAACTAAGACTAAAGCTACTGTGGGTAGTGGACCAATAACTAAGGAAGAAAAAATAAATCCTAAAAATTTGCTAACTCGAAGTAATTTTGAAGTTAAGGGGCTTAGTTGACTTTGTTTATCCTGAACCCATTTTTGGAGTCGCATTATAAATCCTATTCTTGATTTCACACGCGTAAAAATAAACAACACCAACAAACCGACTAAGGATGAAAAAATAGTAAAAAAAATCCAACTTTTTAAAGGACCGAGAAGAAAGGTAAAAGTTGCGAGCCAGCCCTCCATCAAGATGACTAAAAAAATCGTGGAAACCGTAGAGAGTGATATGATGATTGATTTTGATGTGCTTTTTTTAATCTTTTTCATTTGTTTTTACTTGTTGACTACTTACTTTACCTAAGATTATATTACCATAAAATTCAAGACTTGTTGTCAAGTTATGCTAAACAAGCCAAAAAACTTGTTTTTTTGATTTTCCGCCCAAAAATATTCGAATTTTTATATCTTTATCCTCGCAATTGCTTGTTGATAAAGGCGGGCGTTCCAAAGAGCTTCGGTGAACTGATCCTGAAGCTGTTTCATTTCGCGGACCTCTTCAACGGTATAAGCCGCATGATTCTTGCGTTTCCCTAAAACAATACAACCCATAAAAATATCGTCTTGCCCAAGCGGGACGAGTGCGGAATAATCAGTCTTCTCAAGTTCTTGATGAATTGAAAAAAACCTTTCTTCTTCTTCAAACCGATACGGGAGTTCTTCTGGAATAAGAATTTTGCCTGTTGATTTTAAATATTGAGAAGTCTCTTTATTGTCTTGCAAATATGAAGCCGACTTATCTAGAAACTGCGAGGACTCAACATTAAATAACTCCTGAGTAATTTTTGAAATTGATAATTGTAAATTTTCAACAGTTTGTTGTGAACGCAAAGTCAGACGAATTTTCTTTTGGCTTTCTTCTTGTTTTATACTATTTGATTCAAAAATTTTGTCGACTACACTATGTAACAATTTTCTAATAGGTTCAATCGTAACAATAACTAGAAACGTCGAAATCACAAAAAATGTAGTCTGTTGAGATTCAGTTTTAAGATCGATTGTATCTTTTAAAGAAAGAACAAATAATAAATACAAACCAAAAATTATTATTAACGATACTCCTTTAATAAATCCTCTTTTGATTACTATACCAATATCAAACAAGCGATATCTAAACAAAGCATACATAGTCATTATCGGGAAAGCTATCGATGCAAGTGTCGTAATTCTACTAATTTCAACAGCCATTGTCCCAGAAATGTTTTGGTAAATACTCTCCCCTAACTCAACTATAATAGTAATTAAATACCCAATGATAATATATTTTAAACGAAGTCTCTCAATCCCAGTTGAACAATAATATTTTTTAATTAATACTGACCCAGCAACTAAAATAAAGTATAAAACAAGTGATGCTGCATAAATAAAATATATATCTGTTACTTCGACAGAAGACACACCTGTCACTTTACAATAAATTCCAAACAAAGAAGAAATTGATATTGCTGCGACCGGAAACAAAAAAATTATCTCCTTATAAACTCCAAAATTGACATTTTTTTGAGGATAATGAATTGAAAACGATGCGATGGAGAAAGCAACAAGTGGAGCAAAAGCGAAATTAATTCGCAAAAAAATTTCATATTGATGAACAGAATTTGAAAGATCCATCAATGAAACCGAGATAACCCAAAACAACCCAAGCAACACCGTAAAAAAGAATCGTCGTGTTGCCACGGATTTTTTAAAATTTTTACTTACAATATAGAGAATACCGAGGAATAAAGTTACGTCGATTATCGTAATAATGTTCAAAAAAAATTTTAGCATAATTTTTACACTTTAATCCTTTCTATTGCGTATTTATAAGCTAGAGATGACGCGAGAGCAAGCTGCACTTGTGTGGCAAATGATTTCATAAATTCGATTTTCTCTTTTGAAAATATTTGCCCTTTCTCTTCAGGGACTAGAAATACTCCTAAGAATTCCTCATTTTTACCCACAGGAAGCAACACAGAAACATTATGTTCTTTCATCCAATCACACACTTGCTGCAAATTTTCTTCACCCGATTCGACTCGAAAAACAATTTCATCCCGCACAAGCAACTTGCCTGATTTAAGTAGTTGAAACACCGGTGACGTCTGAGATAATGCAACTTTCCCGACAATTTCGTCTTTTTCTTTTTCGTATAAACTAAATTCGATTTTTTCAACTTCAACCGATTTTGAAAACTCCGAAGTTGCATGTGTTATTAAATTTTCATATTGGGCATTTGATGAAGACAAAAGTTTTAACCTTTCTAGTGCCTCTTTACGATCACGTTCTTTACTTTCAAATAAGTTGTCAATCCATCTATAGATAAATCGGCGTAACGGCTCAATGGTTATTGCAATTAGCAATATTGTGACCAGAAGTGTAGCGTTATCGCTTAACTGGACTGAGCCGCTTGATGCCCTCTGGATAAATAGCAAAACATAGGCATACAAACCAAATAAAATGGCAAAAGTCGCAATTTGGACCACGCTTTTACGTATAACGATACCTATGCCAAAAAGTCTGTGCCGGGTAATTGCATAGGAAATAAAGCCCACAAAAAGTAGGGAAGTAAGATTATCGAAGCTATCAAACCAGTTGAGATTAAAAATTGGGAGAATGAAATCGAAAAGTACTACAAAAAAAATTGGCACAACAAAGCCCAACATCACGTAGGTTGTTTGAAGGCGTTGTAAACCTTGCGTTTTCTTATAATAACGGATAAGCAAAAAACTGGAGCTTAACAATATAAATGTCTCAATTACAGAAAACGCTATAAACCAAGGACCTTTTTCGGAATTATAACCAAAAAGTATTGGTTCTAAATTTTTTTTGAGGAGGTGGTTAGGAATTACTGCAATAAATGCAAGCGAAAAAGTTAAAAGAATAACAAGGTAATTATATAATTTGGGAATTTGTGATTTTGTAAAAATCACAATCCAATAAAAAATCGCTGCGACCACGACTGCACCAAACCCATAGGCCATGTGAATATATGGATAGCCGGGTTTTAAAAAGTAAAGAAAATTTAAGAGAAGCCAAGTCACAATAATTAAAGTCAAAACACCAAATCCTTTTTGCGTTTTATTCTGCGCCTTAAAAAATACAAAAATCGCAAGGATGAAATTGAAAATTGCGCTTAACAAAATAATAACTGACATATCACTTCCTATTTAAATATTTCTTATATTCCTCATCAGATGGGATCATGTCTTCGCTGATGCGTTCGCGAAGATAATCAGCCTTTGAAATTTTTTTGCGCTTTGCTTTCCAGGACAAATATCGTTCGATTTGCGGGGTTATCCGAAGCGTAAACTTAATATTCGCAACAGCTTCGCCAAATCCTTTTTCAAGGTCGCGCATGAATTTCACCAGTTCTTCCTTTATCTCTTCAGGTTCGTATTCATGAATCATAATGTGATCCGGAAGCCGTTTGAGCTGCGGACCGACTTTTGTCCCCTTTTTGACCAAATACAACGCCGGTTTTTTCTGTGACATGGCATACGCGAGCAAGTACCCAATCTGTGGATCAGGGAAACTCGCTTCAATGATATATGCGTCCATTTTGTCGAGCATATTTTCGCCAGTCATCTTTAAGCGCTTGAGTTCTTTTTCTGAAAAATCTGCTCCTTGGGCTTCGTCAACATTAGTAACCACAAGCACCCCGGCTTGTTTTAAGATGGAAACGCACTCATCAATGAGTTCTGTATTGCTGTCATCTGAAAAATGCAAGAATAGCTTCATACGCTACCCTCCTTTTCTTGCGCAAATTCGTGTGCGATATTTTTATCCAAAAGTTTTAACACTTCACTTGCACTTTTGCCACTCGAAAGCGCCCATACGAATTTTGCGTACAATGCTTCATACGAAATACCGGATGCGATATAGACGCCCTTCACGTTCATCACATCAGCGATAAACGGATTGAACACAACGACTGGAATCCCCTGCTGATAAGCAATTTGGATGTACGGTTTTAAATTTTCTTTTATGCCGCTTTGCAAATATGTTTGGATTAAAATTCCGTCAGGTTTTTCTTTTAAGACGTCTGCAAATTCTTCTTGCCGGTAGTCAGGATGAATGCGGACTAACGCGAGATATGGATTATTAAGTTCACTTAACTGCAACTTTCCTTTTGGCGCTTTTCGATTTGGTTCTTTGAGTTTGATACCGAAATCAACAGAACCCAGCACATCAATGTCGTCAGTATCAAAAAAATTAAAAGATGTCGAAAGGGATTTTCGCGCACGGTTCGCACGGAGTAATTGATTACCAAAAAGAATCGTCACTTCGGGGATGTTCATTGTTGCGACTTGAATCGCATTAATGAGATTTGCGCGAACCCCAAGCGTGCGATAATGCGACATAAATCCTTCAACATCCTTTTCGCTTTTCATGTGCGGGCTAAGCGGAGACCCGGTAAACACAACCGGCTTTGCCAAATTCCCAAGCAAAAATGAAAGCGCGGAACTGGTATAGAGCATTGAATCCAAAGGATGCAACACAACAAAACCATCTGACGAGTTATAACGGTCCGCAATTTCTTTGGAAAGCGTATTCCAATTTTCTGTTGAGATTTCTTTGCCGTCTGGAAAAACAAAAACAGGATCAATGTCCGCGATCAGTCGAAGCTCTGGAAACTCGTCTATCCACGCAGTAACATCCGATTCCTTAAGAACGGATATGATTTCTTTGTCTTCGAGCTGGAGCGATGCACCACCCGCAAACAAAAGTGTTATTTTAGGCAGATTTTTCAGCATCTCCTTGTGGATAACTCTGCTATTGGTTGCGCCGTCGCCTAATTACCCGACGGCTCCCATACCTTACAATTCAATTTCTTTACTGTCAAATATTTCTGAAAGGACTTACCCTTCTAAATCTTTTTTTATTTTTTTAAACCTTTGCCCAAGAGTGTAGGGGGAACATAAATTTGGAAAGCCCGCCTCGCGTCGGCTCGCGCCTAGCGAGTCGAGGCGGGCGTGTTCCCCCTACCTCTAGGGCACCTACTCCACCCCTTCCACATCGCGGACGCTGCGGCGAGATAAAATTCTTACATCTGTTTTGCACGACTTTCAGCTCGCCTTCGGCTCGATTATGAAACCGGAATAAAAGTCGGGTCTTACATACAAAACACACGCAAGAATTTTGCTCATTTATTTCACGATTTTCTTCAACGGACGGGTCAATACAAAATCCCTTGTAAAGCGGTTGCTTCACAAGGGATTCATTGCTAATTCACTATAACTTACCTCGCCGAACCAATAAGCGCCTTTACGCGAGACTCAGAAATACGCTGCGTCCATTTGGTTACATTACCTTTTCCTAAAACTTTCAGACCTTGCTTCAGAGAAGTGCTTATAATAACGGCATTGGCATATTTGAAAACGCCAGCGATGTTGAACCTATCTACACCACTCCCGACAAGAAGTGCTTTTGAAGGACCGATTGCTTTTCGAACAACTTTCAGATCCTCTGCCTTAGGCGGCTCTCCCGTCCAATTCCCGGTAACAATTATACCATCTGCGCCAAATTGAAGCGCACGTTGTGCGGATTGTGTTAAGGAATATCTTGATAGTAAACGCGAATGTTTTACATGAATATCCGCAAGAATCAAAACGTCTTGTGCCCGGTAATTTTTTCTTACTTGAATCACTTCTTTTGGATTGCCTCGTATAATGCCACACGATGTTCTAACGGTATCGACAAAAACAGGAACGCGGATAAACCGCCCGCCAATCGTTTTTGCCACTGAGAATGAAGCTGAGGCGTCATTCCATAACACGCTCACGCCCATCGGTTTAAGAGATTTGCGTTGCAATACACTACCGAGTCTTGCCATGCACGCGATTGTCCCGGCCGACACATTGATCATATGAGGCTCATCATAATTATTCTCGATAATCGTTGCATCGACTCCACCTTTTTCAAATGCGCGCAAATCGTGATCCGCATTTTTTTGCGCAACGCTAAATCCGGGAAAATCATCATATCCTAAAAGTGGTGGGAAATGAATCGCACCAATAACTATGTTTCTTTTTTTATGGAAAATGGATTGTAAAGAATTCATACTAATAAGTATATCAAAAAACGAAGGGATATGCCCGCGAAAGACATACCCCCTCTTCTACAAAGATCAACACACAGGTGAACACGAATAATGTATGTGCATTTGGAGCACATCCCAGACCTTGCCTGTCTGAATTGCTTCAAGACACGCATGGTAACATTCGCGAAGATACCGTTGGTTGAGACGATTATGAACGATGAAATCGTCTTTTCCATGATACGATTCCACAAACATGGGGAGTGCGGAATTCATGGCCAAATACCGAACGAGTTGTTCATCCTCATTCTGAAGCGTCATCGAGTTGGCACGCAGAATACTCTCTTGCGTATTCGTGACTTGCACCTGAAGAGGATCAATGGAAATCCCGAAATCATTTGGGCTCAATATGAAACTCCCCTGATACAAATCACCATAAGAGATGGACACGACAGACGCAAACGGAGAAAGCTCATCAACGATCGTATGAGCCCGAACTTGTTGCTCATCATAGGGATCGAGGCCGATTCCACCGGAAAACTTGAAGCACGCGATGGCACAAGCCAAATCATTGACGAGGCATAGATGTTATTGTAGGCTCACACAAAAACGATGGGGTTTGCGGCTTTATCGCTTTTTTATAAAATTCATTTAGAAACTTTACGATGCCCATCTCAAGATAGTATCTACTTTTTTTCTTACAGTAAAATAAATATTTTTAATGATATGCTCGTGCAATTTCTTATCACCAGTCCCCGAAGGATCTGGAATATTTCTGTGTCTTATAGTTAATTCGGAAAAAAGGTGAATTTTATTTTTTGTCATTGGGAACTGCTGTAATAACGAATTTTTGTTTTTTGAATACACCATCTTATCCATCGCTATAATAACCGAGGCACGCCTAATCGCTTTTGATGTAATTTTTTGATATGAATGACTGCCAATATTAATCCCAAGCTTGGCCAGCGTCGGCTGCGCTGCTTTATATTCTTTTGGATACTGTATTAATTTATTATGCAATGGCCTAGTCGTGCCCTTAGTCCCCTGTAATCCATACGATGCTACAATAAATTTTCTTTTAAGACCCTTGTCTAGTAAAATTTTTTTCAAAGACCTCTCAGCCACGACTGATCGATGAATATTTCCATTGCAAATAAATAGAATAACTTTCTTCATAAATTAATTATACTACATAACAGGGGTGGAGATCGATTCCGATCTCCACCCCTTTTTTCCGAATGTTTTCAGTCAAGAACAATGATCTGTCGAGACTTGCAGTCAAGGACCACAGTCTTAGCAGATGCGAGGGTTTGATACATATTCTCTCCACACCCGATACAAGACGGCATCTGGAGCTCAAGAGCGCGAATACACATATGTGAGGCCGGACCGCCGACCTTCGTTATGATCCCTACCGCTCCGGAATGGAACAGAAAATCATAACCGGGATCTGAGTTTGGCAGAAGGACCAGAGCACCTTGAACGTCAACTTTTGCATTTGGCTGTTCGAGTACGCATACGCAAGCCTTCACAATAGTAGAAGTAATATATGAAGGCATTGCTTCAGCGAACGTAACAACCTTTAAATCAGTGACGCCCGGCACAATCACATCAGGCAACAGAACTGGGAATTCTTCACCTGAACTCATCTCAGTCTCACATGGGCCAGACAGAAAACTGTCCAAAATCCTCCAACTCAGACGGGAGGCATCTTTTTCTGAAATACCTCGCTCGGCAAGAACACGTTTGAGCTTGACAGAAAAGAGGTACAGCACCTGAGTAAATAAGAATTTCATCCGTTCACGAGCTTGCATGAACATTATAACGTTCTTGAACTCAATCGTTCCTTCAAACGCGTTATGTCGATGAGTCTTCATCGGGTTTGTTGCTGATGACATGTGAGCGAACAAGTACGTTTCCGGATCATCGGCATAGGATTCGCTAAACACACTAAACTGGCCTGGACGCAGATGCCCGTATCGACGAACAAGTTCTTCACGGGTAATACTGCCGTTCCGACAGGCTACCAAATCAGTCTGAAGTTGGTTGCCAATCGGTTTGAAAGCACCCGCTATCAACTCGTTGAGGTCCACCCGTGGGTACATCTCGTCGAACTTATTCTTCCAGTAGAATGCGAGACGCGCAACCCGAACGAACATTTCTGTTCCAACTGACACATATTCGAGAATTCCGTTCAGCGAAGCATCCTCCAAGGACGCAATTTTTTCTTCATATTTTCTCGCACTTGTCTCCCAAATTTCCGATTGGCATTTAGAAATTCCGAGAAAGGCGGACTCATAGGTCCGGCAACATGATTGATCGTTTCCATCATCAGCAGATGAGAGAGATCGTGAATCGTTTTGCACCAATGGGCGTCCAAAAAAATGAACCCCGAATTCTGCCACGCCGTCTCAACTTCGCTGAGAGATGTAAAAGAAGTTTTGGCGCCAAGTAATTCAATCGCTTCGGTACTCCCCACCGCCGATGTGTTTCCGTAAGAACCATGCTTTGCTACCGGGTAGCCAAGCGCAGCCAGAACAAGCGCACTCAACGTTGAGACATTAATGGTTTTCTTGACTATGCCATTATGGACAAAGCCAAGGTCGCCACCCATGCCACAAGTCTCGATAACATGTTCTCGCTTCAGTTGGATAACGGTATCCATCATGCTAGCCGCAGCAATACCTGCGACTTCATCGGGCGTCAGATGACGCAGAGACTCTTTCGCGGCCATGAGCTGAACAAACGCTGTTCCGCAAGCGATCGCTTTCTCGTGAGAGAAAGGACTTTTGTATGCCTGGGAAAAAGCGTCATGAACCGCCTCATAAAACCTGGCATTCGTTGCTGCCAATACATAGCACATGCCGCAAAACGCTTCGAAAAAAGTCAAAAGTAAATTGAGCAGGACCCCCTCCGCTAAACGCAAACAAGCGACGGACGATATAAGAGGCCAAACATCTGCCATGAATTATCATGAGGATATCGCATGACAAGACACACGACATCACAACTAAATATTTCAACTTTTTCTAATATTACCCCCACTATCACCCAAACACAAACACCATTTTAGTGATAACGTATAAACCGCTTGTGAATCGATAACACCAACTTGAACGTGTGGGTTTCTATATCCAATGCACTTTGGAGTCTTCAGATATACGATGATCTAAAAAAAATTTATACATTGCACTTTTTCAACCGGAAACTTGAAACACGCGACGGCACCAAATATGTGCGCAACCTTGACAAACCAACAAGCGAGTGATAAGGTTTTTTGAAACCAAACCATCAGCGCGTTCTTTCAACACCAAGGAGGTTTTACGTATGAACGACCCGATTGAGACCAAGAAAGCAATTATTGCGCAAGCAATTCAAGATCTTAATGCGGACATGACTGCCATCCCGGTACGAAAAAGTTTGGATGTAACTCTCCCAGTTTATGATACCGGAGATGATCGGTTGCATGAAGTAGACACCGCTACTATAATGGCACATCAGAGTGGCATTATAGCGCAGATACAGAGGGACCTGCGCCTGCTTGAACAACACACCGTCACTGTCTCACGCAAGATAGAAAACGGAGCTCTGGTCGAAATCGAAACAAACGGGGATGGTACGAATTTGTACTATATTCTCTCCTGTTGCTCCGGGAGGGAAATCATCACCGAGAAATCGAAGGTCACCGCGACAATCGTATTACCCGGTGCCCCGATCATCGAGGCAGCAAGATCCAGACGCATTGGAGTCCGCTTCAAAGTAAATAACCTTTATCACCGCGTCGTCAACGTCTACTGATCCTTCATCACAAAGATTGCACAAACCCCGGACAGAAACTTGTTCGGGGTGTGTTTTATGTCGAATTTTGCGACTGCCCTGCTCCATCCAATGACACACAGGTATCCACACAACAAGGTACTATCGTTTCTTGAAGAGATCCCGGAACCAAGAAACACCGGATTGTATGATCACCATGAGGACTTATCTCATACCAGGCAGAATAGTGCGTAACCGTGCCCCCTTGTCTGTCGACATAACAGTGAGAAGACTCGCGGTACTCCATATTGCCCTCCTTGGCAAAAAAGAACGAAATGTTTTAAAAAAGTAATCGTAACAAAGATGTTTGGCAGCTTGTTTCTTATTTTTGCCAATATTCTTCTTGACGGACCAAAAGCTCAGCCGCACGATTTGGTTCTGCCATAACTTCTTTTACAACCTTTTCAAGACGAGCAACTTGAGAACCTTTTATAAGAATTGCATCGTTCTCTTTAATACGGTCCTGCAAAAATTTCCCAGCATCTTCTGCGAGGGCAAAAGAAAATACATCCTCTTCTTTCATGCCAGCTTCTCGAGCGCCGTGGGCTATGTCTCTCGCCTTTTCGCCGACTGCAATCAATATGTCTGTTCTGCCTTTCATATACGATCCAACGCGAAGATGCAAGGGCTTTGTCTCTTGCCCAAGTTCTGCCATATCTCCTAATACCGCATACCGCTTTTCTTTTGTTGGAAAATCTTTCAATACATCTAAAGCAGCTTCTGCGGCCATCGGAGAAGAATTATACGTATCATCGATGATGTGTGTGCGTTTGATTCCTTCAATGTATCTCATGCGTCCAGGCGGAGGAACAAATTCCGCAAGGCCAAGCACGATTTCTGAAATGGACATCTGCAAACGTTTGCCAACTGTCGCCGCCGCGAGCGCCGCATACGCATGCGACGTACTCAATGCGTGCGGAAGAAGCACATCTGCAGTCTCGCCGCCAAGATGCAGCTTGAATGAAAGCGCAAAGCCTCCGTTTTCTTTTTGCGTAAATAATTTCAAATCAGTCCCACGCACTTGCGAGGATTCAGAAAAACCGAACGTAATCGATTCGGCTGAGGTTTTTTTTGCGTACGCATTTGTTTCTAGATCGTCTCCATTTACAATTGCCGCATCTGTTTCATCTAGTTCACGAACGATGGTCGATTCTTCCATTTTCACATTCTGGAACGTTTCAAAAAATTCAAGGTGGACTGGCGCAATCGCGGTCAACACACCAATATTCGGATGCGCGATAGACATAAGCTTATGAACGTCGCCGAGATGGTCTGACCCCATTTCAAGAATAATGCACTCCGGATAATCAATCGCGTTACCCAAAGCAACGCTTTGTGCCTGCATAAGCGTGAGCAGCCATTTTGTCGGCGAGCTAAACGCGGATTCCAAACCCAACACAGTCAACGGAACTCCAAATTCGTTGTTGTAGCTTTTCGCGCTTTTGCGCACCGACATGGATTTTGAAAGCACGGCGTAAATCGCCTCTTTGGTTGAGGTCTTTCCAATGCTTCCGGCAACACCAATAACAACCGGTTTATAATGTTTAAGTGTTTTTCTAGCGTATCCCTCTAATTGCCGCTGGACAAACCTTTTAATCCATTGTCGCATATCTAGGGCTATTCTACTCTGTCAGGTGAAATTTGCAAATAATGCAGAAGGAATTTTGCGATGTCGCCAAAGAGCGGAGCGGCTGTGCTTTCGGCAAACGTCACATCGCGCGGATGGTCAATGCGAACAAGCATGACGAACGCAGGATCCGACACGGGCCCAAACCCTGCAAAACTTCCAATCGTATTACTTGAATCATACCCAGCGCCAGTTTCGCTTTTAACTTGAGCGGTCCCGGTTTTTCCTGCGATATAATAGCCCGGGACTGCCGCCTTTTTGCCATGCCCATTTTCTATAACGTTTACAAGCATGGCTCCGACCGTCGACGCAGTTTCAGATGTCACAACCTGACGAACTTCCTCTGGTTTTGTTTCCTCTTTTGTTGATCCGTCTGGATTTAATAATTTTTGGACTAAATAGGGTTTCATGAGTTTGCCGCCGTTCGCAAGCACTCCATACGCCGCAACCATCTGAATTGGCGTTACGGTAATTCCTTGACCATACGAACCGGTCATCGCATAAATTTCTTCTTGCAAATCCAAGTTTGAAATATTTCCACTAGATTCACCCTGAATTGGCAGTCCCGTAGTTGCACCAAAACCATAATCATATACATAGTCACGAAATTTTTCTTGCCCAATTTGCTGCATCGCAAAAATTGCCCCGGTGTTTAATGACTCTTCTAAAACTTGCGTCATCGTTTTAACGCCATGCGCTTTGTTGTCGGAATTTTTAATCGTGTAATTTCCAACCTTCACTTCACCCGTATCGGTGTATATCGTCTGCGGAGTTACCTTTCCTTCATTGATCGCCATCGACATTGTGATTGATTTGAAAATCGATCCCGGCTCATACGCTCCCGACGTGACTTGATTCATGTACACACCAACATCTTCTACATTACCGTAGTCGTTCGGATCAAAATCAGGACTCCCACACATCGCGAGAATCGCTCCCGTTTTTGGATTCATAATGATGACGCTTCCTGAATCTGCGCCATGTTTTAAAACTGCTTCATTCAATTTGGTGCATGCGGTATATTGGATCGTTTCATCGATCGTCAACACAAGAGATGTCCCGTCTTCGGCTTCGTCAAATTCTTGCGTGCCAATAACGATCCATCGACCGGCTGCGTCCTGATCCGCTTTCACATATCCTTTTGTGCCAGCAAGCAACTCTTGAAGCCCACCCTCAAGCCCATAGAGTCCAGTTTTTTCTTGGCCACCATTAAACCCGACAAACCCAAGCATGTGGCTTCCGATATTTTTTTCAGGATAATATCGAATGCGGTCGGTTGTGAAATAAATCCCGCGCAGATTCTTTTCAACTATTTTATTGTACGCGTCCTCTTCAACTTTCGTCGCAAGTTCTTCATATAAATCATCTGGCTTGCTCATTTTTGCAATGACTTCTTCGCGATTTAAATCTGGAAGCACCTCAACAAGTTGATCAGCGACTTCACTCGCATTTTCAATATCATCAGGCACGGCGTATAACAACCAATAATTTCGATTTGAAGCGAGCGGAACAAGCCCTCCGTCTTCGGCAAGATTCTGCGCATAAATAATCCCCCGTTCTGGAGCAATCTCTTGCTCAAGCGCGTGTTGATTTTCGGCTAACGCCTCATACACGGCATGTTGGGGTACTTGCAAATAAAAAACACGCCCAGCGATGATGGTAGTTATAAATACCACGCCGATGCTTAAATAACGCAAACGGTCTGACTTCTTCGAGGAGTTATCAAGAAAACGTCGTTTTAATCCTCGTCGCGAAGCCATGTACGCTGTTTATTATCTCGACAAAGCCAAAGACCCATTCCCGTCAAGCGATTCGACTCGTTCAACGGCAACTAAATTAAGCTCGCCTGATTTTTCTTGCAGCGCATTCAACGACGAAACATCAGCCTGTCGAAATTCAAGTTCTTTCTGAATGCTCTCAAGTTGTTTAACTTGATTCTGTAGCGCACGGATCTGAAATCCTTGAGTCGAGGTCGCATTAACTTCTACCAAATAAAAAATCCCCCCAAACATCATCAACACCAAAAATCCAACATGGATTAATGGTGAGATTGCTTTTTTTGCTCTCGGCGCGTCTGCGGAAAATTGCGATTTCAATTTTTTGAGTAATTTTTTCTTTTTGTGTTCTGACATATTTTTTTACAATCCCTAGCGAGGGATCAAATAAGAATATTTTTTTATTTGGAGCGAGCGACGGGATTGAAAGCACGAAGTGCTTATATTTTTTCTGCTACGCGCAATGTTGCGCTTCGACTTCTTGGATTAGTTAATTGTTCTTGTTCGTCTGCTCGAATTCCTTTTGATGTTATGACCCGAAGTGATGCTTTATGATTACATACGCATGTGGGAAGCTCCGGAAGACATATACAATCGCGACGCTCACGTTTGAAAAATTGTTTAACTATTCTTTCTTCTCCTGAATGAAACGTTATAATGAGAAGTCTGCCGTTTGGATTCAATGCGCTGAGACAAAGTGGTAGTGCGCGTGTGATACTCCCGAGTTCATCATTGACTGCTATTCGGAGCGCTTGAAATGTTCGCGTAGCGGGATGCGCACCGCCGATCCACGGAATTTCTTTTGTGGACTTGAGCTTTGCCCGGTACACCGAGAGCACGCACTCAACAAGTTCTTTCGTCCGCGAAAATTTTTGGTGTTTTCGGTATTCGCCAATGGCGCGCGCGATCGCTTTCGCTTGCCGCTCATCGCCATATTCGCGCAATAGGTTTTCAATGTCTTCGTCTGGAAACGTATTCAGAATATCCGCAGCGGTTCTCCCGCTTCTTCGGTCGTACCGCATATCAAGCGGCCCATCCTCGAAAGAAAATCCTCGTTCTGGCGTGTCGATCTGCGGCGTTGAAAATCCGAGATCGAGCAAGATGGCATCCACTCCTGACTCCCCTTCTTTCTTCAACATATCGGGAATGGATTCGTAGGATCCGATGTAATAAACAATCCGATGAGGTAATTTTTCCAGCGTCCTGCGCGCACGATCGATGGCGTCCGGGTCACGATCTATCGCGAATAAAGTCTTCATGCGTGGATGCGATGTGAGGATCGCCCGCGCATGTCCTCCATCCCCGACAGTTCCGTCAATCATGCTGCGCGCAGAAGTTGGAACATATTCAACTACCTGCTTTTGTAAAACTGAAATGTGCTGATGATGAAAATCATTCATTGCTTAGACGCCGAGCTCTCCTAGCGCTTCGGCGATATCTCCGCTCTTTGACTCAGTGCCCTTTCGATATTTTTCCCACGCCTTCTCGTCCCACAACTCAATGCGATTATACAAGCCCGCAACAACAACGGTTTTCTTTAGGCTTCCGAAGTCGCGAAGGTATTCAGGAATCATAATGCGTCCCTGACTGTCGACCGCCACTTCCATTGCACCCGCAAGCATGAGCCGGGCGAATGCGCGTGACGTCGCTTTTGCTATCGGAAGTTTTGCTAAGCGCTCTGCGAGTTCCTGCCAATCTTTTTTTGGATACACAAAAAGACAGTAGTCTAATCCCCGAGTCACGACGCCGCCTTTGTCCATGTCTTTGCGGAACTTAACCGGAACCGCAAGGCGTCCTTTCTCGTCTATTGCATGATGATACTCTCCGATAAACATTGTCGTTCTTGTGTTTGTTTTTTAGTTATCCACTGTTTGGATGGCTTATCCCCACATTTATCCACATCTCACCACCTATATCCATTTTACACCACTTTTCTTGTTTGGTCAACCACAACAAATTATACACACCCTCGTCAAGTACAAAAAATCCCCGGAGCTTATACCCTGGGGATTTAAAATTTTAGATTTTGACAGTTCCCTACTGTTTCTCGTAATTCTCTATGGATTTCACTAAATCTGAATCTGAGCGTAAATCCTCAATAAAGAGAATATGATCTCGATTTATCAGCATCGAACTATGAGGCCCGTGGATCTCATTACCAAGCTTTATCAGCGCAAACTCGCTTTGCGTGGTATCGGTTGTGTCAGTTGAAGTTGTGTCAGTCCCTGTAAGTTGGTCGCTCTCATTTATTTGCAGATAATAGACATCATTCAATCGAACATATTGTCCGCTGAGGTTTGCTTGAGTATGCCCAAAATATACCTGCCCATTGCTTAAAAAAATTGCCTGATATCCGCTGCTTTGCCTTATAAATACCTTAGAATTTATAAACCACAATGCCAAAACAACCACTAAAACAACTAAAAAGTAAAAAATAGTCTTAATAAAAAAGCTGTGGATATCTTTGCCATGTGATCCCAGCTGCTGATTAGAATTCATATTGTTTGATGTTTCCATATACAAATAATTAATATTGTTGATAGTATAGCATTTATAAGCATTTGATAAGTTATCCACAAGTTGAATTTGACATTCGGTTTTTCTTCGGCTACCTTTAATCCATGGCTCCAATACTACCAAAAAAGAAACGTGAAATTCTTGAATACCTTCAGGAAGTTATTAAATCACGCGGATATGCACCGACACTAAGTGAAATTGCGCAGCACTTTCATGTGTCTTCCCTTGCCACTATCCATGAACACCTGCAATTTTTAGAAAAAAAAGGTTTTATACAAAAAGGTAAAAATGATCCGAGGTCAATTTCAATCGTTAATCAGTCTGAAACCGCCGATATTGAACAAATGGGAATGCTTCTACCTTTAGTGGGTGTTATCGCGGCAGGCAGCCCGATTGAAGCAGAAGAAGATATAATAGAAAAAATTTCTATTCCGGAACACATGGCCAAGGAGTCCCCTTCTTATATATTACGTGTTAAAGGAGATTCGATGATCGACAATTTTATTCTTGATGATGATTACGTCGTTGTAAAAAAGACGGATATGATAAAAAACGGTGACACTGTTGTCGCGGTATTAGAAGATGGGACTGCCACGCTCAAAGAATTCTACAAAGAAAAAAATGGTGTCCGATTGCAGCCTGCAAATCAACTATACAAACCACTATTTGTCCATCACCCTGATATCCAGGGCAAGGTCATTGGGGTATTAAGAAATTACGCATAATTTTTTTTGTTTATCACATTCGGTTTCTCTTCGGTTTATTATGATCTATATCACACTCGACAATTTTTTTATCAGAGTACATGAAGCTGTGAAACCTATCTTACGGCAGGTTCCCTTTGCTATAACAGAAAATAATCGGATCATTGCAATAAATGAAATTGCGCGCACACGCGGAATTCGTATTGGCTTGTCATGTGAAAACGCTCGAAAAAAAATTTACAATATAACAATTGAACATCAACGAAAAAAACTTATCCAAAATTTTTCTGAAGAATTCTTCTCTCTTTTGTCAAAACACGCAAATCGCATATATCCAGATTCTGCATGGGGCGCATATATTGAAATCCAAAACAATGTACCGCCTTCACATAAACAAGAAACATGGGTCAAAAGCTTAAAAAAACACTTATGGGAAGAATTAGAAATTCCAACAAAAATTGGTGTGGCTTCAAATAGAATAGCAGCAAAGCTTGCAGCTCAAATTACATCACCAGACGAAACCCTGACTATTAAAAGTGGCAAGGAACTCGACTTTATAAAATCTCTTCCAATTTCAATGCTCCCAGGACTTGGCACACGATCAGGATCATTGCTTGCTGGTTTCGGCATCACAACAATAGGCGCCTTCAGCGAACTCCCGACACAAGATGTTATTCGACTTTTTGGTACATCCGGACTCGCACTTCATAACACGGCAAATGGTAAAAATACGGCACAACAAGTAAAAGAAAAAATATTATCCCGGAACATCTCAAAAACATATCAACTCCCCTTTCCAAGTAATAATACGCCTCACATTCTTACTCTCGCTTCATTTATTACGTACCAATTAGAAACGCGTGCTCGAAACGAAGGTATTGTACCAAACATATTCCTTGTCACCATACATTCAGCAAATGGCACTAAAATTTCAAAACAGAAGTCACTGAAAAATAATTCGCACAATCATTTAGAGCACGAAGTCGGCATACTTATAAAAAAAGGCCTTAGCCAAATCCAGGCACCAGTCATAAAAATTTCTGTAAGCCTGAAAACAACCAATCAACCCGAAAAAAACACAATTCTAAAACAAACTCAAAAAACTCGAGATATTCTCTTAAGGGTTGGTAGCGATCAAGAAACTTCTCACAACGGCCGTTTCACTTTTCCGCTTTTCTCTTATGGTGAAGGCGCGCAAGGTATTGCTTAATTGCCTGCAAATCAGTTTTTGAGTTTTCGAACGATGCCGCACGAATTGCACCATTAATCGTATACCATCTATTTTGCAATTGCCCAGATTCTTTATTGTTGAGTTTTGGTTTTCTTTGCTCAGTTCTAAGTTCAAAAAGCCACCGATACTCTGTCTTTATGTTTTTTGTTTTTTCACTCATATATTGATACTCTGCCTTTCCAAGCTTAAGAATGACTTGGAGATCACAGTATCCGGTCTCTTCGCATATTTCACGTTTTGCAGCATCCAGATTTGATTCACCTTTTTCTACGTGTCCATGTGGTGGAACGACGCCACCATGATAAAAATTTTTTATCATCAAAATCTTACCTTTGTGTAGGATGTATCCGCCAGAGGATGTATGATAAATAATCTTTCCTATTTTTTTTATCATAGGCACCTTTTTTGTTTGGTAATGTTTGGTTCTTTTGCATACTGGGGTGCTATCAAATCCTTCCATGTCATTTTGGGGAGTTTGTGTTGTATATATTCCAATAGCATATCTTGGGTATCACATAACGAATTAATCCGGAAAGATGCAACCTTGCAGCCGTATTCCTCTGCTAGTACATTTGTGAGTAATGTTACTTGTCGTGTAAGGGAAAAGCGTTCGATACCGAAAATGACAAATATGCGAGAAAAATTTTTTTTCTGTTGAATAAGATAATCTAATGATTCTAAAAACAAATCCCCTTGGAGTAAATGTGCCGAGATTAATTTTTCTACACTCGTATCATACAACGCAGCTGTCGAGAAAGTACTCTGCCAAAAAATCACGGCAATACTCATATGTCTTTTTGAATCTTATCAACGAGAACTATACGACGCTGTTCAAGAATCTCGTACAAAAATTTGTCCGTTAAATCATTGCGATAATTAAATTCCTTCTTTGACATAACTGTATATCTAATTTGGTGCGCAAATTCATTCTGCATTTTATTCACCAGTTTAGATAATTTATTTCGACTCACATTACCTACGATCAAAATATCTGTTTTGACATTTTTTGCTCCTGTGAAAAAACCTGTCAAAGTTAAGTAGGAAATATTGCCAATATCTTTTAGTTGTCGAACGAATTTTTTGTTTACAAGCAAAAACGACTTAAGAAGTAAATTCTTTAGCTCAGGGTAAAGTGGAAACGAACAGTCGACGTGATAAAAACGCTTATTGTTTTGGGTATCAGAAACAAGCAGACCAACAAGCTCAAGATTCTTTAGCTCGTTTCTAATTGAATTAATCGGCTGATGGAGTTTTCGTGTAAGTTCGCGTACGAAAAATTGTTTATCAGGATTGCTCAAAAAAATGTGTAGCAGCCGAACTCGGGTTTTTGAACCAAAAAGTTGCTCAAGCATAATCGCATCATTCATTATTGAAGCGACGGTCAAATATGAGTATACTAAACACAACGGTAATTGACAACCATTACTATATGCCAGCTTTCAATCCGAACACGCAAAAAATCCTTTACTACGACCCTGATCAATCCAGATCAACCGTCTCATCTTTTGCAGAAGATATTCATGCCGTAAATACTGAATCAAGTTTTACAATCTTTTTGGTAGCCGAAATCCGAAATCAGGACCACGTAAAAAATCAATATTTTTTGCGAGAACTTCAAAATACATTCTCGCGCTATTTTAAATCCCAACAAACACGTCTAACGGAAAGCTCGTTCGAAGAGGGGTTGCATCAATTAAACAAAGTTCTCCCTACACTATTCGCTGATCGCTCCCCATCATTTATTGATTCGCTGTCTTTTGTCGCCGGAGCGCTTTCAGGGCACGACATGCACTTTTCTCAAGTCGGTCCAGCAACCATTTTATTCATCCAACATGGCTCGGTTCATGAAATTGGAGATCACTCCCTTTCAGCAAATAAAAACCCTCTAAAACTATTCAAAGAAATTGCCTCGGGAAAAATTGAGCAGGATGATATTGTTTTCATCAGCACAACAAACTTTTTAGATTACTTTTCTCAAGAAAAAATTAAAAGAATTCTTGAGGAACACATCTCAAATTCAATAGCAAAAGGTTTTGATGAATATCTTTTACAGGCTCCGACAACAACATCATTTGCCGCATTATCTATAACGTTGCATCCCGGCCATGTAAAAACCGTAAATGAGTTCAATGAGGAAACTGCTCAACATATTGCTTCGCCATATAGTCGCTCAATGGAAACACTTATTGAACGGGAGCAAAACACTGAGGAAATTCTTTCACCAAAATTGTTGCCTTTCCTAAGGCGAAAAATAAAGTTGTGGGCTCTGCAATTTCGGTCGGTAGTGAGAAAAAATATTTTCAAAAAGCCTACCCGCATATCTCCGATCATTACAGAAAAGGAAGAAAAGGAGGTGCCATTGAGATATTCCCACAAAGAAAAAGGTGCAGTAGCGCTGAAGGCTCGTGGCGTCCTCATAAAACTTTGGCACAAAATATCATTTGGCTTGAAAACAGCACAAAGTAAAACAACGTCAGGCGTCAAAAATATCACAACGCATTTTCCTCATCAAAAAAACACTGAGCAACGAAACGATCTTGCTCCTGCTATTCGTTCATTAAAAAGTGTTGATCATAAAACTCTATTCCAATGGTTTGCGAGACTTCAAAGAAAAAGAAGGGTTTTTTTGATAACTGCCATTCTGCTTGTAGCACTTTTCTCGCAAAGCATCATAGTCAATGGCGTACGACAGCAAAGAGCTGACAAAAATAGTGCAGAACAGGCACTGCAAGCGCAAATTCAAAAAGCGATGGACGACATCGACGCAGCCTTGCTTTATGGAGACGACAACCGAATACAAACTACTCTCAACGAATTACGTCAAGAACTTGAGACGATACAAAACACAAAAGGTAACGATGATCTTATAAGTCAAATTCAACAAGCAATATCGTCAAGCGAACGACGACTTCAAAAAATCCGAGATATTTCAAATCCAACTCTACTCGCTGACGTGAGTTTACTCGCGCCCTCTACACGTCTCACCCAAGCATCTCTCTTGGACTCTGTACTCGTGACGCTTGATCCCGCACAGCGGATCCTTATTACGACAAACATAGAAAATGGTGAAAGTGAGAAACTGAGCGCGGTAACTAGCGAAACTCAAGCACCTATATTAATGACGTCAGTTTCAGACACCTCGTTCATCCTGAACCAGGAGCTTTCATTATCAAAATTTGAATCGTCCGACAATCAAGTACAGGCAGTATCATTCACGCCACCATCTGACACCGCAAATCTTGCTTCGATGGCAAGTTACTCGGGCAAATTATACTTCGTTGACATACATTCGAATCAAATTCTTAAATCTTTCCCGTCCGGAAATGGATATTCTCGCCCAACACCATGGCTTAAAAATGAGACGGACTTATCTCTCGCAAATTCGATTGCAATAGACGGTTCCATATACGTAGGCTTCCAAAATGGGACAATACAAAAATTCACTCAAGGTGAAGAAGACACTTTTTCTATGCCAACCATTCAACCCGCACTCGAACATATTAATGGACTCTGGACCGATGAAACAACAAGCTCTTTATATGTTTTCGATGCTGAAGGCTCGCGCGTCCTTGTTATAAATAAAAATAATGGGAATCTATTGCAACAATTCATCATCTCTGGGACTGACAAACTCGAAACATTTAGTGTTTCTGAATCGGCTCAAAAAATATTTATTATCTCCAGTTCTAAAATTTACTCAGTACCATTCGCTGAAAATTAACAAACAGTCCCCGCGGTTGTGCGAGGACTGTGAATGTTTTTTCGTCTAACCAATATTACTTCAAGGCAACTTTTGCTCCAGCAGTTTCAAGTTTCTTTTTAATCTCTTCAGCCTCTTCTTTGGAAGCACCTTCTTTTATTATCTTCGGTGCGCCATCGACAAGGTCTTTGGCTTCTTTAAGTCCTTTTTGAGTTACTTCGCGAACAACTTTGATCACATTGATCTTATTTGGTCCACACTCCAACAGTTCCACATTGAAGCTTGATTTTTCCTCAACTTCTTCAGCTGCTGCTCCGGAAGGGACTGCCCCAGCAACCATCATAGGCGCGGCCGCCGAAACGCCAAATTTCTCTTCAAGAATCTTCACAAGTTCTGACAATTCAAGTGCAGTCAGCTTTTCGATACTTGCGACTAACGTTTTGAATTTTTCAGGAACCTGGATGTCCTTTTTTTCTTCGCTCATAGATATGAGAATTAATTAGTAATGTTACAAATAAATTAAGATGATTTTTTCTCCTGCAGTGCATGTAATGCCCGCACCAAATCACGTGAGGGACCGTTCAGGACCGAAGCAAACCCACGCAACGGAGACGCAATAACAAAAACAAGTTGGGCAAGAAGCTGATCTTTTGTGGGCAATGTTGCCAACTGCTTTACTTCTTCACGTTGAATGATTGAACCGTTATATATTCCTCCGAGTAATTCAAGGCCTGGATTAGTTTTTCCGAACTCATAAAGGATTTTTGCGACAGAAACCTCATCCTCAAGCCCAAAAGCGACCGCGATACTGCCCTGCATATCTTTCAACTGGTCAATATCCAGCCCAAGATCTTTTAATGCTTTTTGCAACAGTGTTTTTTTAATCGCCGTATATGCGTTCCCTTCAGCTCGAAGTTTTTCCCGAAGCTCCTGCTCGGATTTCACGGTCACACCTTTATAGCGAACAAAAATCGCAGCTTTAGTTTTCTTCGCTTTCTCAACAAACTGTTTGATGTCTAGCTCTT